>Ga0210402_10002879_pt1 | contig 16427 bp, 12 predicted proteins | sample IncBWC7MmetaG_FD_161055 | JGI IMG/M metagenome (GOLD analysis project Ga0210402, IMG submission 161055) | Forest soil microbial communities from Barre Woods Harvard Forest LTER site, Petersham, Massachusetts, United States - Inc-BW-C-7-M | ecosystem: Environmental > Terrestrial > Soil >... | reverse complement strand
CAGATATCCAGTCCGGACATTTTCGGGAGCATGAGATCTAGAAGCAGAAGATCGGGAGGAGTTTTTTTCAGGGTGGAGAGGCCGCTGGAGCCGTCGAAAGCGGCGTTGACCTGAAACCCTTCGTTGGCGAGGTTGTAGCGGACGAGTTCGACGATGTCTCGATCGTCTTCAATAATCAGTACGCGTTTCATGAGCGGATCTCGCCGGGCAGATCGCATTGGTAGAAGTGTACCGTAGGGCGTGAGAGAGCGATAGGCACGATAGGCATGGTGTATGAGTTGGACCCCTGACTGGGGTTCATTGTGACAAGAGAGGGAGAAGGATGGGTGAAGGTGGGGTAACAGGATTGTGAATGAGAGGTGAATGGGGAAAGTGGCCAGGGGGCCCGCGAACCGTGGCAAGTGGGGAGGGGTCTCCAAATAACGAGGCCGAGTGGAACTGGTATGACCAGGAGCGGTACCCCTGTTCTTGCGCAAGAGTGCGCATATTCGAGAAGGACACCCCTTGTTTTTGCGTAAGTAGAGGAAACAAAGAAATTGCGGGCGAAGTGTTTGTAGGGGGAAAGAAAAGACTTAGAAGGAAATCGAGTTGGGTGGGGGCACGCACGCTGAAAGAAGAAAGCTGCCCGCGCGAACCTGAGGGATTGTCTCAATAGATAGCTACAACATTAACAGTATTGTTTAGTACTGGAACGATTTTGTGGCGAAAGGGTAACAGATGGTAGAAGTCACGAGTTTGAAGTTCACAGTGAAGAAGTGAAGAAAACGTCCCGTCTGTTCCTGGTTCCCCCCTGCTCACATTCTACGCATAAATCTACGCACACCAAGAGCTGGCCCTCCTGAGGCGGGCAAGTTTAAAAGGTCAGCGCTTCAAGGAAGAGTGTGGAGAGAAGAGGAATCGCTAGAGGTAGCGGCGGATGGCTTCGGAGTAGCGGGTGTAGAGGTAGGAGACGAGGAGGAGGGCGACGCCGAGGATGATGAAGGTGATGAAGCGGTCGGAGCGCTCCTGGCGCCAGACGTCGAGGACGACGATTTTGGCGACGCAGACGAGGAGGAGGCTGAGACCGGCTAGGCGGAAGCTGCGTGCGCCAACGATGAGGGCGAAGAGGAAGGCGACGACGGCTTCGATGCCCCAGCCGATGGTGACGCGGCCTTCAGAGACTTCGTTGAGAATGAGGATGGTGACGAGGATCATTGGGAGGAAGAAATAGATTTGCTCGGGCCGGCGGAGGAGATCGGAGAGATTGACGGAGAGATCGTTAGGGGTTGAGGGATTGGAGCGTTGGGCGGCGAAGCGTTCGCGGAGGGGGAAGGCGAAGGCTTGGCCGAGGAAGAGAAATGCGGCGGCGATCGCGACGTAGACCCAGCGGTCGAAGCTGCCCGGGAAGTTGGGATGAGTGCCGGCCATGAGTTCGTAGGAAAGCCCACGGAAGAAAACGAGGAAGGCGAGGATGACGCTCTGGTGGAGGAAGACGTCTCGCTGCGCGGCCCAAGCGATACCGATGAAGAGGACGGCGAGCGCGGCCCAGGCGACGAGGGCCGAGCCACCGGGGAAATATGAGCGGGTGAAGAGAACTAGGGTGGCGGAGGCGAGATAAGCGAGGGCGGGAGCGGCCAGGAATTGTTGGTCGAGGGCGAAGTCTTTTGCCGTTGCGGGGCTTTCGGTGAGACGCGCGAGGCGGAGATAGGCGTAATAGAAGACGAAGGCAATGGGCAGCGTGGTGAGCAATAGCTCGCGCGGTCCGAAATCGAGATTGAACCAGGCGAGGCGAAGAAAACTTAGGGCGAAAACGACGTAGGCTTGCGCGCGCCAATTGAGCGATTTCCAAAACAGGCCGATTTCGAAGAGCAGTAGAGCGAAGAGCGCCCAGCCGAGGGCGATGGCGTCGGCGGCGACTTCGTAATAAATCAACAAAACAACCAGTGAAGAAGCGAGCCAGATGTAGGCGGCACCGGCGACGGGGACGAAGGAAAATTCGCCTTTGGCGGCCCAGCGAGCGCAGAGGTAGAAGAGCGCGGCGACGAGCGAGACGGTGATAAGTCGCAAAGTAACGGATGGAAAAAGGCTCCAGGGCCCCGCGGCGTCGAGATTGACGGAGGCGATCTGGAACAAGGCGGAGACGGAAAGGAGATACGCCTGGAAGTGAAGCTGGATGCGCTTGACGCGGGCGCCAATGACCAGCAAGAGGAACGCGAAGAGCGCCCAGACGACGGCGATCCACGGTGAAGAGACTTCCTTGAAAGCGAGAACGGCGACGAGGATCGAGCCGGCCCAGGTATGCAGCGCGGAAAAGAGGCGCGCGACATCGGAATCACGGGGGCCGCTGAAATAGGCGCAGAGATAGAGGAGCGCGGCCATTAGAGAGAAAGTGATGAAGCGAAGCGTGAAGTGGTGCCATTCCTGGGTGGCGGCGATGTTGACGAGGAGGGTGCGCGCGAATCCGGCCAGAACGAGGATGTGTGCCTGAAGGCTCAGGTCGCGGCGGTCGCGGAAGAATCCGATGACGGCAAGGATGAGAGCGAAGACGCCCCAAGCGACGGCGATCCACGCCCAAGGGCATTCGCGGTAGGCCAGGACGACGAAGAGAACGGCGGCGGCGGTGGTGTAAAGCTCTGAAGCCTCGATGGTGCCGCCCGAGGATTCGAGGCTGAGCCAGCGCGCGCAAAGATAGAGAAGCGTGATGACCAGGGAAAGGGTGACGAAGCGGAGCGAGAGGTTGGTGTGGAGATACGGCTTGGTGAGGAAAGAATTGACATCAAGAGCGCGGATAAACGCCGCCAGCGAAAAGAGATGAGCGTGGTAGGAGAGGTCTTCGGCGGAAAGGACGCGGCCGATGACGACGAGGACAAAAGCGGCGGCGACCCAAAGAACGGCGGTCCAGACATAGGGGAACGCGAGCCAGAGAGAAATGAAAAGCATGAGCGCGGCTAGATAGGAGAAGGCGCGGTAGAAAACGAATTCGCTTTCGGTGGTGAGGAGATCCTTCCAGCGGCGGGGGATGAGGAGTGCATTGGCGTAGAACAGGAGGCCGGCGACGAGGAAGCTGATGGCTAGCTGGTATTCGGGCGCGGGGACCGTTGTCGTGTAGCGATCAAAGACATTATGCGGCGAGAGCCAGAGGCGCTCGTAAAGAGTGGGGAGCGCCTGGTTGGCGAGCATGTCGGCCGAGGTGAGCAGCGCGACGAGCAGGCCAAAGCGGCGGAAGAGAATTTCGCGGGTGAAGACGCCGGCGAGGATGAGCATCTGGGCTTCGGCGAGCCAGATGACGGCAGTGTCCATGCCGGAATATTTGAAGGGGATGGCGGCGACGAGAAGAATGATGCCGATGGTAGAAAGGATGACGAAGGCAATGCGGCGGCGACGCGTGATGGGGAGTTGGCCGAGGGAGAGTTCGACGGCGCCGAGGAGGAGCAGCGCGTAGAAAGCTAGCTCGGGGCGGACGGACTGATACTTAAAGAGGCCGAGGAGGAGCGAGGTGTTCAGCAACGCGGCGAAGGTGGAGACTCTTTCTTCGGTGGCGTTATCAATGCGGCGGGCGATGTAGGACCAGCGGTAGGTGGCCCAATAGAGGCAAAGGAGCACTGTGCTGGGAACGAATTCGGGAAACATGCGATGGTGGCCAACCGCGGGAATGACGACGCGAGTGAGCCAGATGAAGTGATTTACGTAGGCGGCGAGGATGCCGAAGACTTCGAGTTCGAACCAGCGGCGGCGATGAACGATGGCGATGAGGCCGAGGGCGAGGATGGCGCCGGCGGAGAGGGAGTAGATGGTGTCCTGGCTGATGCCTACGGTGAAGAAGGCGAGAAGAAAGGCGAGGCCGGTGACGACCTGGGAATCGTAGCGGAGGGTGTGGACGACCATCGCAGCGGCGACGAGGAAGAGGAGGATGAGGTCGACCGGTTCGGTGTCGATTACGCGGGTGTAGGGAACGAAATGCATCGCGTAGGTGACGAAGAAGGTGAGTGCCCAACCGCCGCCAATGAGGGCGCGGGCGAAGATGCGGTAACGTTCGCTGCGCTCGAGGTAAATGCCCGTGCCGAGAATGACGAAGCTGATGAGATAGCCGAGGCCGACCTTTTCTGGATTGCTGAGCGAGGGGAATTTATAGGCGAGGAAAAGCGAGATGCCGATGACGAGGGCGATGATGCCGAGCTTGTTGAGCCAGTTTTTGCCGAGGGTCTCCTCGAGTTGGGAGGTAGCTTCGCGCGCGGAGAGGTGCGCGGGTTGCGGCGGCGGGGAGAATGGAGGAGGAATTGGGCGCGACGGCGCAGGTGGATGAGGCGTGGATGAAGCGGGAGGCGTGGCGGGTGGCGGAGTGACGGGCGTTGGTAATGGCGGTGGAGGAACGGAAGGTTTTGCGGTTGGCGGTTCGATGGGATGTGCCGGAGGAGCGGCAGGCGTTGGCGGAGCGACGGGGGTGGGTGGCTTTGGAATTTCGAGAGAGGGAGGAATTTTTACGGAGATGGGTGGCTCGATGGGTCTCGCCTCGGGTGACGGAGGGGCGGGCGCGAGGGGTTCTTGCGGGCGACCGGGAGGAGCCGAGGTGGCCAGGCGGGTTTCGAGTTCGTGGACGCGGGTTTCGAACTTGTGGAGATCTTTGAGGCGGGGTTCGAGTTTGTTGAGGGCTTCGACGACGCGGGCAAAACGCTCGTCGTCCTTCTGGCGCTGGATACGGGATTGCACCCAACGATAGAAGGCCCACACGGTAAGAATGAGGATCCAGAACTCCATGGCACCTCAGGCCGGGGTCTGCTGGCCATGTTGCGGATAAGGAGAGTTTACAGGGAGTTAAGTGTGCGTAGCGGAATATTGGAGTGCAGGTTCCCTTGAGTGAAATAGGGGGTAGGTCAGCGAGGGGTGGTTCGTTCGAAGATGATGGTGGGTTCGCTGCGATAGGTGGCGCGCTGCCATTCGCGGAAGCCGCATTTCTGGGCTACATGGAGGGAGGCGGCGTTATCGGGATGAATGAGGCAGATGGTGCGGGGATCGGAAAGACGGGCGTCTCCCCAGGCGAGTACGGCGGCGACGGCTTCGGTGGCGTAGCCTTTGCCGTGCATGGCGGGAGCAAGAATCCAGCCGGCTTCGGGGAGATTTTCGACGGGTGGGATAAGTTCGCGATGGAAATAGGCGAGGCCGATTTCGCCGGCGAAGGCGGCGGTGGATTTTTCCTCGAGGATCCAGAAGCCGAAACCGAGCAGCGGCCAGTGCCCGGCGTTGCGGAGGAATTTGTACCAGGCTTCCTCTTCGGAGAGTGGGCGGCCGCCGATGAAGCGTGTGATGGCGGGGTCGGCCCACAGGTCGCGGCAGGCGGGGAAATCTTCGATGCGATGCTGGCGAAGATGGAGGCGAGGAGTTTCGATTGTCGGAAATGTTGCGGAAGGGGCGAGAGATTTACGCATGACGAGATTTTAGCGCAGGGTGGAGCGAATTTTGGAAGCAAGAGGTGGAAAGAAGAATTGGTAGGCGAAGTGGCGAAGAGGTAGAATCAGCGCGAATCCGCCACTTAGCGATAAGACGAGGCCGGGTGCTGGGCACATGGCCACGGTAATGCGAAAAAATCAGAGAAGAGGTGTGCGATGGCTGTATCAAATACGACGGAGGGATTGCGCGGGCCGGGAGCGATGGTGAAGAAGGCGAGTGGATGGTTCATTGCGATCGCGGTGCTGTTTATTTTGCTGGGAATTTTTGCGATTGCGGAGCCGTTCGCGGCGGGACTGGGGGTGACTCTGCTGGTGGGATGGCTGCTGGTGATTGGGGCGGTGGCGCATTTTATTGCAGCGTTCAAGGGGCACGGGGCGAAGCACTTGATTTTGCAGGTGGTGGTGGGAGTTGTGTATCTGATTGGCGGGTTGTATTTCCTGACGCATACGATCATGGGGGTGAGCACGCTGACGTTGCTGCTCTCGGGAGTGATACTGGCGGAGGGGGTGCTGGAGATCGTGGCCTATATCAGGCTGAAGAGCATGGGCGGAGCCGGGTGGCTGCTGATTAATGGAATTGTGACGCTGTGCTTGGGCGGGCTGATCTGGTTTCACTGGCCGTCGAGTTCGGTGTGGGCGATTGGGACGTTGGTGGGAGTGAATTTAGTGATGACAGGCATGTCGCGATTAATGGTGGGATTGGCGGCGAGGAAGTTGGCGAGCGCGGCTCTATAGGAGAAGAGTTCACACGGAGCACACAGAGAAAGAGCACAGAGGACACGGAGAAGAGGGATGCAGAAATTTTGTGGCGTTCGATCGATCGTAGGAACCCACCCTTCGCAAACACCGCGAAGGATGGGGCACCCTCAAGTTCTACTGTTTCGCAACGTCAGTGGGAGCTAGGTCGCGGAAGGCGAAGTGGGTGGTGAGACCTTTCACGGGCTGGCCGTCGGATTCGGCGTAGGGGTAGATGAAATAGTTGAGAGCAGGGCCTTTTTGTTCGGGAGAGAGGACCAGGTCGCGACCGTAGGTGAAGAAGACGCGATTGTCGTCGTGGGCGCCGAAGAAGTAGTCGCGCTTGGCGGGATTCTTCCAGGCTTCGCTGGCGTCGACGGGAATCCAGCCGATGCCGCTGATATAGAATTCGGCCCAGCAGTGATAGCCGGGAATATCGCCTTCGGATTTTCCTTCAGGAAGCGGAAAGCCAATTTCAAAGCGCGCGGGAATTCCTGCCGAGCGCATCATGCCAATAAATAAAGAATGAAAGTCGGTGCAGTTGCCGTGCTTGGAAGTGCAGGCCCAGACCGCGTCGCCGCGGCCCCAGCCTTCGCCGGTTTTATCGTAACGCATGGTGGCGACGACATAATCGTAAATGTGGCGGGCTTTTTGGAGCGGCGTGGTGTCGCCGGCGGTCTGCTGGCGGGAGAGTTCGGCGATGGTGCCGTTGAGGGGGACGAGTTTGTCGGGTTCGAGATAGCGTTTCATTAATGGATCGTTGGACGGAGTGACGCCGGCGGCGTTCTGCAGCCCGGGGGAATGGATGTTGACGGAGTGCTCGCGGCGGGTGGCGTTGAACAGGAGAGTGACGTCGTAGCCCGCGGCGGACTGGGCGGAGGTGGGAGTGAAGACGGCGAAGGGATTCTGGTATTCGGGATCGCGGCCTTCGGAATGCGCTACGGTGCTTTCGATTTTAAGATCAGATACGGTTTGGAAGGCGTCGTTTTGCGGCAAGGGGATCCAGAGGTGGTTGGATTTTGCGTCGGAATGGCCGGGAACGTGGACCTGATAGGTGAAGGAGAAGCTGCGCTTCGGTTGGGAGGCGTCGACGGCGCTGGCAACGCGCGGCTTGGAATCGAGCAGGAGTGACGCGAATGAAGAAAGCAGCAGCGCCGCGGCGAGAGCGAAAAAGAACCGGGTCTTGGACATGGTCAGGACCTCCCAGGCTATTCAATTGAGAGTATAGGGGAATTGTCACAAGAAAATTACAGGGAAAAAGGGGGTTTGGTGGTTGCCGTGGCTTTTGTGTTTGAGCCGTTTATACGTTTATGTAGGGTGCAAAACCGCCCGATCAGGATTTGCGGGTGAAGGCCAGGTTTTCGGTCATGGTTTTGCCATGGTCGTCGAACGTCCAGACCTGGTTGAGGTGGTCCTTGTCGGGCATGGAGAGGGTGAGCGAGACCATGTGGCCTTCGTCGGGGGATTTGGCGCCGGCGAGGCGAACGAAGTGGAATTCGAGTTTTCCGTTGGCCGCGGGAGAAGGAGCGGTCTGCATGGTGGGCTGGTTGCCGGCGGAGCAGAAGTGGGTGACGAGGATGCGGTCACCTTCAAGCGAGTACATGGTGATCATGTCGGGCTCGTTGTCGGAGCTGAGGCGTTCCATGACGACGCTACCGTTGGAGATGAGTTCGTATGTGGTGTGCCCTTTCTTGCCCTCCGGGGTGCTGCCTTCCCAGTGGCCAGCGAGGGATTTGAGCTGATCGAAGGCGGGCGTGGTGCGCGCAGTGGGGTGCATCTCCTGAGGGACGGCCATGGTGGCGACGAATCCGCTGAGGACGAGAGCAAATAGAATGCGAGGACGAAGCATGGGGGCTCCTTTACATGTGTACCGGGCTACGGGGGCGGAAATGCCCGGGGTGAGCGAAGTGCGCAGGAGAGAGTCTGCCGCAGGGACGCGAGGATGTCTAGAGAGGAATAAGACGAAGGACGGTCTCCGGAACTCAAACAAGCGTCCAAATTGGTGGTTGAAAAGGTTCGCTGGCCGCTACGCAGGGACTCCCTCCACGATCGAATCCTGGGCGGCGGTGGGGATGATGCGTGTTAGCCGCCAGCCGGAGGCGGCAAAGAGGCCACGAAATTGTTTTTCGGTGCGCTCGCAGCCGCTGGGGAAAATCATCATTTGCAGATCGAGGAACTTGCCGGGGGAGAAATCATTTCCCGGCTGAATGACGCTGTCTACCACGAGAAGTTTGCCGCCAGAATTCACGCCTTTGCGGCAGGCTTTGAGCAACTGGACACAGCGATCATCGGGCCAGTCGTGAATGATGTGTTTCATGATGTAGGCGTCCGCACCCGCTGGGACGGAGGAAAACATGTCGCCGAAGGCGAGGGTGCAGCGATCCATCACGGGCTTCAGAGGGCCGCTTCTGGCGCCCTCGAGAACGTGTGGCATTTCATAGAGCGTGCCTTGCAGATGCGGATTCTTTTCGAGGATGGTGGCCAGCAGGAGTCCGTGGCCGCCGGCAATGTCCACGATAGTGCGTATGCCCTCAAAATTGTAAGCCTCGGCAACAGCCGGACTATCGATCATCGATAGGGCACTCATGGCGTCATTGAAAATCTTCGCCTCCTCCGGGTGCTGCTTCAGATATTCGAAGACCGGGGCGCCGTAGACCTGCTCCATGGCCGGCTTGCCGGTTCGGACGCAGTAGTCCAGATGAGCCCACCCGCGGCCGTGCCATTCCCTGCCGCTCATGATCGCGAAAGCTCGCAGGCTGGGAGCGGCCTTGCTGCGCAGAACGGCGGACATGGGGGTTTGGGAAAACTTTCCGTCGGGCCCCTCCGCAAGCACGCCAACGCTGGCAGTGGCGCGGAGGAGGCGGTAGAGCGCCTGGGGGTCGGCGCTGATTTCCGTTGCCAACTCTTCTGCGGATTTAGGGGCGGCCTCGACAAGGTCGGGGATACCTAGTTGGGCAAGGCAGGAGACAGCGCCGGCCACGAAAATGCCATTCATGATTTCGAATATGCCGGCGTGCGCGGGCGGAGTTTGGGGCTGAGGCATCATTATTGGTTCACCTGGATTTCCGATTTAGGAATGGCGGTTGCGGAAGTATACCTTGAAGGAACCTTCGGGATTCAAGATTGTTATGTTGATTGAATGCACTAAGTAGAAGCCTGAACAAGAATCATTTGGAATAAAGAGTGCTTCCGGATAGTCCATACGGAAGATCGAGCCTGGCACCTTCCTCGGGTATCGTTGGCTATCCCGGCGGTGTGCGTTGAGGCCGGACGAGAGTCTGCCCGAAGAAACGTCGGAAGTCAGGTATTACTTGGATTTGCGAGGAACTGATTTGCCCCAAATTTGGTCCACCGCATTCTGGTATTCGGCGGCGCCAATCAAGTACAAGGCATTTTCATAATCGCCGCCAAAGTCAACACGAGTGACCTCGCTCAATCGGTAGGTATTCAGTTCGAGATTCCAGGACGCGCCCGGTCCAATCTCCAGAAGCGTCAAGAGCCCCTTGCTCAGGTCAACGACGGGACCAATCCAGCACGCGCCCTTTTCTGTCTTGTCTCGGTGAATTGTAACCGATGGGAATGCTTTGTTGGCTGTGAGCAATAGTCTCGGAAGAGTTCGGACATCAACAGCGGGCATTTTCGGAAATCGCACTCCACGCTTTTTTAGCACCGCTTCGTGGAACCGGGCATATTGATCGGGCACTTGCAATTTGCGTACGGCTGACAAACGGTAGCATTGAAACCCGTTGGGCCGAATGCCGTCGGAGATCAATGCGATGAGAAAAAATTGCGGGCCACATCGAACACATACCCGTTGATCGTTCCACGCTCCAGTGCACCCTTTTACGGAGAGCGCGCCTCAGTTGAGATTTTTTGTTCTTTTTCATCAGCGGGAGCTTAGCTTCAGGACGATGCCAGCGCAATGATCTCTGGTTGCCGCTTCACTCGCCGCAGGCAAACACATTCGCTGCTGCGTGTCAACGCAAAGTAGAAATGTCCGGTTTTCCGCCAGATAGAAATGTCCGCTTCCATGGTTTTCTCCAAGGGTGGTTTGCAGGTGCATGGTATTTGGGTTTGATTTTGTTTTGGGGCTTCGGTGTTTGTTCCGCAAGTCCTGGAGGCCGTAGGCCGGAAGGACTTGCGGACGGCCGCACTGGTTCTGGGCAGGCCTGCAGGTGCAGATAGCGGCCTCGGTGGCGCAGCCAATGCCTTCCGTCCAACCGCCGTTCGATCTCGACCGCAGCTCCACGAAGCCCCGCACAAACTTCTTCCCGCAGTACTCCCCAGCGATTTCCGTCCCAACTGACGGTGTGGTCCTGAGCCACTCTGCGGGCCACGCGCACACTCAAGATTTCTTCCAGGTGCTGTTCGCGCCCCAGTCGTCGATGGGCATTGCGTGCATTCCGAGGTGCTACGGTAAAACGCTGCTCCCACTCGGGAAGAAAGCGCATCTCCAAAAAGTGATTCGCTCCCTCGATGCTGTCGATTCCCGCCAACCGCATCTCCTTCACCAGCCGATCCTGCAGCGTTTCAAACAGCCTCTCGATACGCCCTTTCGCTTGCGGACTGTGGGCCGCGATCCATTCAATCCCCAGTTCGCTCAAGGCTCGCCCGAACTGCGTTCGCAGTGGATCTCCCCGGAGTTGTTCGGGAAGCGGCTGAGGGCCGGCCTTTCGAAAGATGCTGTTTTTATCGGTGTAATGGGCCAAGGGACGTCCGTAGCGCCGTACCCATCCGCCAAACGTTCGTAGGTTCTCTTCCGTGGTGTCGTGTTCGGTGAACCGTGCATGGATCCGACTGGTGGCGTCATCGATCACGGCGATCAACTGGCAAGCTGGACCGCGATCCTCCAGCCAGCGGAACGGAGAGCTGTCCTGCATCACCAGCTCCCCGAAACTAGCTCTTCTCTCCCGCCACACGTGGATCTTTTTCACCCGCTGGCACCGCGGATGCCAGAAGGCCGCTTTGGTCATCCACGTCCGCAGGGTCTCCCGGCTCACGGGGAAACCATCCTTGGCTAAGTGTTCGGCGGCCAGCGTGGGCCCGAAGTCGGCATAGCGCTGACCCACGCGATTCAAAACCTTCTCCTCGAAGCGGGTTGCCAGCTTGCGATTCGATGGCCGCCCTCGTAATCCGTGAACCAGAGCTGCATCCCCGTGTTCGCGGATGCGGAGCAGCATCCGGCGCACCTGGCGGTCGGTTACTTTCAGCCGCGCGGCTGCCTCAACCTGCGTCAGATGCCGCTGCTGTACCTCGTGTAACACTTTCAACCGGTCCCGTTCTCGTTGGTTCAAAGTGATTCGCTCCGTTTCCATGGGGCCCTCGGCCATCCATGGAAGCGGACATTTCTACTTTGCACAAACAGGACATTCTCATTTTGCGCCGACAACATTCGCTGCTGCGTTGACACATGGCAGGAGCGGCCCTATACTCCGCCGCGTCTCTGAAATGCGGAAGACAGTTCGCGCGGGGTGCCTGATGCACACTTTCCCTTTCCAGAAAACTTGGGCAAGCGCCCAGATTCGTTTCGTCTTTGCGTCGGCCATTCTGCTTGGGGCTTGCGGGCTGGCTACGTGGGCTCAGGAGGCGCCGAAGTATCGGGTGGATCCGTTCTGGCCTCAGGAGTTGCCGAACAACTGGATCATGGGGCAGATCGGCGGCCTGGCTGTGGACCGTGAGGACCATGTCTGGGTTTTGCAACGCCCCGGTTCGAACACGCCCGACGAGATTGGCGCTTCGCTTACTCCCCCTCGTTCCATTTGTTGCATTGCGGCACCTCCGGTGTTGGAGTTCGACAAGCAGGGGCAGTTGCTCCATTCGTGGGGTGGGCCGGGCGAGGGATTTGACTGGCCGAAGAACGAGCATGGAATTTGCGTCGATAAGGATGGATACGTCTGGATTGGGGGCAGCGCGCCGACCGACCGGCATATTCTAAAGTTCAAGAAGGATGGGAAGTTTGTGATGCAGATCGGGCATCCGTCAGCGGATCCGCCAGACAGCACGCGCACGGATATTCTGGGGCGGCCGGCGGGCATTGAGGTGGATTCGGAGGCGCATGAGGTGTATATCGCCGACGGTTACATGAACAAGCGGGTGATTGTGTTTGATTCGGAGACAGGAGCGTTCAAGAGGCTTTGGGGGGCGTACGGAAACGCTCCGAAGGATGGCGACCCTGGGGCGTATACTCCCGGCGCGCCGCCTGAGCAACAATTTCGGAATCCAGTGCATTGCGTGCACATTTCGCGGGATGGACTGGTGTATGTCTGCGACCGCAGCGGCGACCGCATGCAGGTGTTCACGAAACAGGGAAAATTCGTGAAGGAGTTCAGCGTGCACCCCGAAACCATGGGGGTGGGTTCGGTATGGCAGTTTGCATTTTCGATCGACGCACAGCAGAAGTTTTTGCTGGTGGCCGACGGCGAGAACAGCGTCATCTGGACGTTGCGGCGGGAGGATGGCGCAGTGCTTGGGCGGACCGGGCACAAGGGCCGCAATGCGGGGCAGTTTCACTGGATCCACCAGATTGCGTCGGATTCTGAAGGCAGTCTGTACACCGGAGAAGTAGACACGGGCAAGAGGATTCAGAAATTCGTTTTGCTGAATGGCGGGAAACCTCAGAAATGAAGTCTGCTTGAGCGAAGAGTGTCCTCAGGGGCTAAAGGCCGGTTTTTTGGATCAACAAAGGTCGGAGCTCCGACCCCCTGAAACTCATTTGTGAGCTGACTTTGTTCCGTCGGAAGGAAGCGATGATGAATAAGCAGCAGGGCACAAAAACAGGGTTAACTCCCGGGCAACAGACACTCACCGACCTTTGGGAAGAGCACTTGCGCCACGAATTTGCGACGCAGGATACGACCGCGACGCTGGAGACGATGGTTCCGGATGCCTACGTGAACCACGTCCCGGTCTTGACCGGGGGAGTCGGCCACGAGCGGTTGCGCGAGTTTTATTCGCAGCATTTCATTCCGAAAATGCCGCCCGATACGGAAATTGTGCCGATCTCGCGAACGATTGGCTCGGAGCGGCTGGTGGACGAAATGATTTTTCGCTTTACGCACACAATTGAAATGGACTGGATGCTTCCCGGCATTGCGCCGACCGGCAGGCGGGTGGAATGCCCGCTGGTGGTGATTGTCCACTTTCGCGACGGGAAGCTTTCGAACGAGCACATATACTGGGATCAGGCTTCGGTGCTGGTGCAGCTGGGGCTGCTGGACGCGGCCAACCTGCCTGTCGCGGGATTGGAAAGCGCGAAAAAATTGGCTGACCCGAGCTTGCCATCCAACCATTTGATTGAACGGGCCAGAGACCGGACGCGGGCGTCGAAGTCTCCGTCCTGATGGGGAAATGAAGCAAAATCGATCCTGCTGAGTTTTTGGCGCCTGCTAATTCTTTGGCTGGGCGCTCGGCGGCAAGATTCCGTTCAGGCGCAGGTACATGGCCGCGGCGCCGTAGTGGTCGGCCCAGCCTCCCACCAGGAAAAATACCCCCATCGCGCGGGGACCCTGGACGCGGCCGAAGTCCACGTTGTCGCCGAGTTTGGAGTCGTCGGGATTGGCGAGGGCAGTGGAGCAGAAATCGAACGAGGCGCGCGCCGCGGCGAGCAGTTTGTCCTTGGAATCGGTTTCCTTAAATTCCTCGACTTTGGGCGCCGGGACATCGGCGACCTTCGCACACAGGCTGTTGTTCGACTCGATGATGTGGACGACGAGGTGACCGAAACTCATCTGATCCGGAGTCGGCTTGTAGGCAAACTTGTCGGCGGGCATGGCGTCGATGGCGGCAAGGATGTTTTTCTGGCGGCCGGCCAGTGACGTCCGCAGCACGGTGGTGACGGGATTTTTCACCGGGGCGGTAGCTTGCGGAGTTGCCGCTGGGGCCGCGGAAGCTGAGGTTGCCATCTGAGCCGGTGAATAACCCGCAAACGCGCACGCGAAACCGAGTGTGACGAGAATTTTTTTCATTTGGAGTTCTCCCTGAGTTGATCGATCGCGGCGTCCAACCGCACCCTGCCGAAATCTTTTTTGGGCAAAAACAGTCCAAATCATACACCCATCGCGATGTTCGTCCACACTGCCAAGGAGATTTCCAGCCAGTGGCAGTATGCACGTGAGGGATGCGCCGTCGGGGCAGTACTTATTCCCCACTGGCGGGAGTGAGGGATGGGTCGCGGGCGGGAGCGAAAGCGTTGACCCGTGGCGGAAGTGGTCCTTACCATGGAGGGATGAGCCTGGGACCGCAGTGCGGAAACATACGGAACGCAGGCGCGTGGCTGTTACTGACCGTGTGCTTCGGGGGTTGCGACGATGGGGCGAAGCGGCCGGTGCAGGCGCACGCTCCGACACCGAATCCTGCCGCTACGCAAGTGGCGCCAGTACAACGGTCGCAGGTACAACAAGCGCAGGTGATCATTCCTCAGACGGGACCGGGCGCGGTTGGGAATCTGCCTTTGCGAAACCTGAAGGCGCAGCCGCTGATTTCGCTGACGCCGCGGATGCCGGGCGGAATTCCCTACCTGATTGAGAGGGTGAAGGAAAAGTTTGCCGCGGGAGAGGCCAACTACAAGGCCGGGCACCTGGCGGCCGCGCGGCGGGACTTTGACGACGCGGTGGACTGGATGCTGGAGAGCGGGTACGACCCGAACAGCGATCCGAAACTGAGCGAACTGTTTCACCAGGTTACCGACTCGATTTACACATATGAGCTGCAGGCGTTCCGGGCGGGGGACGGGTTCAGTGAGGCTCCGGCGGTGCCAGCGCCGATTGACGAAGTCGCGGAGATGACCTTTCCCGTGGACCCGAAATTGAGGGAGCGCGCGGAGCAGGCGGCCAAGAGCGTTTCGCACGACCTGCCGCTGACGGTCAACGACGTGGTGGCATCGTATCTGAATTTTTTCCAGACGCCGCGCGGGCGGGCGATCGTGGAGAACGGGCTGCGGCGGAAGGGTAAGTACGACGACATGATCGCGCGGGTGCTGAAGGAAGAGGGCGTCCCGCAGGACTTGATTTATTTGGCGCAGGCGGAGAGCGCGTTTCAGCCGCTGGCGCTGTCGAGGGCAGGCGCGCGGGGAATCTGGCAGTTCGTGCAATGGCGCGGGAACGAGTATGGATTAAAGCGGACCTGGTGGGTGGACGAGCGGATGGATCCGGAGAAGGCGACGCGGGCGGCGGCGCAGCACCTGCGGGATCTTTACGGGCTTTTCGGGGATTGGTACCTGGCGATTGCAGCGTACAACTGCGGGCCGGGAAACGTACAGAAAGGCGTGGAGCGGACGGGGTACGCGGATTTCTGGGAACTGTATAAACGGAATGTGTTGCCACGGGAGACGAAGAATTACGTGCCGATTATCCTGGCGCTGACGCTGATCGCCAAAGACGCGCCGCATTATGGGATTTCCGTGGACCCGGAACAGCCGGTGGAGACGGACGTGGTGAAGCCGGGGCGGGCGATTGACCTGCGGCTGGTGGCGGAGACGATCGACGTGGACGTGGCCACGCTGCGGACGCTGAATCCTTCCTTGTTAAGGATGGCGACGCCGGACGATCCGCAGTTTGTGCTGCACCTCCCGAAGGGCACAGCGGAAATGTTTTCGGCGGAGATTGCGGATATCCCAGCGGACAAGTGGGTGAGCTGGCGGCGGCACCGGGTGGAGAGCGGGGAGACACTGACCTCGATTGCGAAGAAATACCGGGTGACGCCGAGGGCCATTGCCGAAGCCAACGACCTGGAAGCCGGGACGGGGCTGGAGGCTGGGGAGAAGCTGATTATTCCTGCGGCACGGCCGGTGGAAGAGACCAAGAGCCGGCTGGTGCGGTACCGGGTGCGGCGGGGCGATACGCTGGGGGGGATCGCGGACCAGTTCAGCGTGACAGGCGAGGACATTCGGAAGTGGAACGGGTTGAAGGCCGGGAAGGTGAGCCGCGGGATGGTGTTGCGGATTTACACGGTGGGGGGCGCTCCAGAGGCGCATGCGGTGAAGAGTGCGTCGAAAACACGGCACAAGAAGCCGGCGAACTCCAGTGGAGCCAAGGCCGCGAGTGCAGGCGGAACCCAGGCGAAACCCTGACTGAAAAAGGCTGGACGCAGGCGGACGAGAAAGGCAGAATGTTTTGCCGGTAGCGAGCGACTTGTGCGACGAAAGCTTGACAAGGGCGTTCGAGTGGGATAACAAATCGCAAGGACGGAGTGCAGGCCATCTCCGACTGGTGCAGCGTGCCAAGAACAACGGGTAAGAAGGTTCCCCATGGGGAGGAGAGCATGGAATTCGAG
>Ga0210402_10002876_pt1 | contig 16439 bp, 12 predicted proteins | sample IncBWC7MmetaG_FD_161055 | JGI IMG/M metagenome (GOLD analysis project Ga0210402, IMG submission 161055) | Forest soil microbial communities from Barre Woods Harvard Forest LTER site, Petersham, Massachusetts, United States - Inc-BW-C-7-M | ecosystem: Environmental > Terrestrial > Soil >... | reverse complement strand
GCTTCGTCACCATGGCCAACACGCTCGAGTGGAATCTCAACCATGGCCAGCGCAACGTGCGCCTCTTCGAAATCGGCCGCCACTACCGATTGCAAGGCGATAAACCCATCGAGACCCGCGTGCTCACCCTCGGCGCAACTGGCGAATCGCGCGAAAAAGGCCTGTACGACGCCGCTCGCGAGTTCACCTTCGCCGATCTCAAAGGCGATCTCGACGCCATCGGCCAGCTCGCAAGTCCTTCCGCGAACGCAAACGGCTTCGCTTGGTCCGAAGGCGGGCCGAACTGGATGCACGCAGCGCATCGCGGGAGCATCGCACTGGCCGCGACCGCTCAAGCATCCGTCATTCCGAGCGAACCGAGGAATCTCTCTTCGGTCGGCGTTGCCGGCCAACTCGCGCGTCGCGTCGCCGAAAAGCTCAAACTGCGGCAAGACGTTTTCCTCGCCGAGCTGGAGCTCGATCCGATTTACGCGGCAATCCATGCAGCGAAAGAGAATCGGAGTTACGAACCGTTGCCGCGTTTCCCTGCCGTAGAGCGCGACTTCTCTTTGCTGCTCGCGGATGGCACGCACTTCTCAGAGGTTGCGAAGACCATTCAATCGCTCGGCATTCGCGAGATTGTTTCTGTCGAGGCTGCCGATTTGTTCCGCGGCAAAAATGTTCCCGCGGGAAAATATTCTCTGCTCGTGCGCGTAACGTTCCAGAGCCGAGAAGCCACGCTGACCGACGTGCAAACTGGCGACGCCTCCGCGAAAATTGTCGCTGCGCTCGAAAAGAATCTTGGCGCGCAGCTTCGTTCCAGCTAGCGTCACCATGACAGACTTGCCGGCCTAAGAGCTGGCGCTACGTCAATCTCGCTTGCATCCACTGCTTCCCCTGCGAGAGAAAAACGCCGAAGTGCGGCGGCTTGCGCTACAATTCCCAGACATGAGTGGGCCGGTAAAAGTGCAAATCTTCGGGCAATCGTATTCGATTGCCGGCGATCTCGAACCTGCTTACGTGCAAAAACTTGCGGCGCTGGTCGATGAAAAAATGCACGCGATTGCCGATGCGACCGGCACAGTGGACACGCAAAAGGTAGCGGTGCTCGCCGCGCTGTCCATTGCCGACGAACTGCACAACGCGCAACGCGATCGCGGCGACCGCGAAGATCTGCTTCGCGAACAAGCCGAGCGCTGCCTCACGCTAGTCGAGCGCGCCCTGAAGCAAACCGCCTAGGCCACCTCTCGATTCCAAATAAAGAGAGATTTCTCCCTTTGCAAGTCGACCGGTTCACCGGAATGAACCGGAAAAACAGAGGCGTCGACTTGCTCCGCTCGAAATGACGGCTGATTCTTTGTCGAATAACAGAACATTCTACTGGCTCCATTTAGTGGGGGTGCGGTCCCAGCGGTGTTTGCGCAGATCGGAATGGAGCGGCGCGGGTAGCGGGCCTTGGTCGCTGGCGGCGAGATTTGCGGTGACGTGCTTGGGTTTGCGCATGCCGGGGATGATAGTGGCGACGTCCGGATTGTTGAGGATGAAGCGGAGGGCCATTTCCGGGAGCGTCGAACCCGCGGGGACGATGGGTTTGAGAGTGTCTGCGCGCTGCACGCTGGATTTGAGATTTTCAGGGACGAAGTAGATGTTGCGCCAGTCGCCTTCGGGCCATTTGCTGTCGAGCGTGAGCGTGCCGGTGAGCGAGCCTTCGTCGAAGGGGACTCGGGCGATGACCGCGACTTTATTTTCGCGGCAGGCGGGGAAAAGTTCGTCCTCGGGATTTTGGTCGAAGATGTTGTAGATGACTTGCACGGCGTCGATCAGGCCGGAGCGGACGGCGCGAATTCCGTTCCACGGCTCCCAGCGATTGAGGCTGATGCCGAAAGCGCGGACTTTGCCGCTGGCGCGGAGCTGTTCGATGGCGCGCGGGAGGCGGGGATCGTCGAGCCAGTGGTCTTCCCAGGTGTGCAGCTGGATGAGGTCGAGCGAATCGACGCCGACGTTGGCGCAGCTTTTGTCGACATATTCGTTGATGTAGTCGGGTGGGAAGCAATCGTCGAGCGAAAATTCGCGGCGGCTGGGCCACTTGCGATTTTTTGGCGGGACTTTTGTGGCGATGTAGAGCATGTGGTCTGGACCGCCAACTGTCGTGATTTTCCCCGGAACAGCGCTTGCGGCGTTTGCTGAGGCACCGCTTGCCGAGGTGGCGCCGTTAGCACGGAGAGTTCTGCCGAGGAGTTGTTCGCTGTGGCCGCTGCCGTAGGCCCAGGCAGTGTCAAAGAAATTGCAGCCGAGGTCGATGGAGCGCTGGAGCGAGTCGAGAGATTCGGCGTCGTCGGAGCCGGTCCATCCGCCCATGCCCCACATGCCGTAGCCGATTTCGCTGACTTGCCATCCGGTGCGGCCGAAAGTTCTGTAGTGCATGGTCTCTCCTGAGTGATGGGGGCGAATTGGGAGAGACAGTATAAGCGGTGGAGCAGAGGCAATGAAGTGAGGAGGGAGGGTTGTAAAGAGGAAGGAGCTAGAACCAGTCGGAGCGGTAGGCGATCCACCAACTGAGGGCGAGCAGTGGAATGGTGGCGCCGATGGCCCACCAAAAGGGCAGCGTGACGTCGGCGACGAGGCCGAGAGCGGTGAAGGTGAGCCAGAAGACTTTGCGCTGCATATAGGTAGTTTACGCGCCTGGAAGCTGAAGCGACGTCTCGCGTGGCGGAAGGCGGATGTTCCGTCAACATAGCTCCCCCCTCCCCCCGGTGTTTTTTGTAAGTGTTGCCGACAAAGGAGTTAGGCGTGAGTAAGTCCCTCCTTCGGCGGGCAGGGTTGCGGATAAAGGGCTTACGAGCCGACACCTGACAGCTAACAGTCGACAGAAAATGGAAGACGCTTCTGGCGTACGGTCGCAGCCTGAAGGCCGCGCTACTGGAGGCGCCGACGCGGCCGCCTCCCTCCCCCGTGTTTTTTGTAAGTGTTGCCGATAAAGGAGTTAGGGGAGCCCTTTCCGTGGAACGTGTTGCACGATCCGTGAAGAGAGCGAAGCCGATGGAGCAGGCAGGGGTGGGGTTTAGGGTGATAGTTGAAGGATTGGGGCAATGGAGCGGGTGACACCCGCGTGTTTTTGTGTACGAGCGCGGAAATGGTTGAGAGAAAAGGAGATGGGATTCGTTTTTGTACAAAAGAGTGCGTACAGAGGGTGTACGAGAGTTGTACAGAGCGGGCTGGGGATGATGTGTGGCAAGGGTCACGACGAAGGATAAAGGGTTGGAGGTGTTGTCGTCAAGGTAGATTGGCAGGATTCTACTATTCGAACTGTGGAAAAGCGGCGAAAGAGGTAGCACGTGGTACTGGGACGGGGTTAGCGGGGAACGTGGACTATCATTCACTAGGAGAGATTATGGCCAAGAAGGTGAAGCCGGTGCATCCGGGGGAGATTTTGCGGGAAGAGTTCATGGTGCCGCTGGGGCTGAGCATGAATCGCATGGCAATGGATCTTCGGGTCCCGGTTACACACATCGCGGACATTGCTAACGAGCGGCGCGGGATCACAGCGGACACGGCGCTGCGGTTCGCGCGGTATTTCAATAATGCCCCGGTCTTTTGGATGAATCTGCAGACTCGTTACGATTTGGAAGTGGCGCAGGATGAGATTGCGGGCAAGGTGGCGCGGGATGTTCGGCCGCTCGAAACGCAAGACACGCGCTAGAGAATCGGAAACGGCAACTTGCTCTGTGCCCAGACTGACCGCCTCGCAGTAAGGAGGCGGGAAGGAATTTGGCGGCGGGGCGTCGCAAGAGTTCTTATCAGTACTCTGATGGAGCAAGGATAAGTTCTAGGCTGCGGGTTTCAGTGGAGCTGGTGCGGTCGCTGTGATGGTGATCATTAGCCTTGTCGGGGTGATTCGGATCGTGGCACCTTGGTAGGTGTGCTCTTTACCGAATTCGAGTTCTAGTTGTTCGACGGAGGAGGAGTCTGGGCTGGACTGTTGCCTTATCTGAAATCGAAATCCATTGACACTCACTTCGCTTATTCCCAGCTGGACGGCTATCCTTCCCAACATATCCGCCGAGAGTTCCGCCCCGTCCTCGTACCTTGCAATCATTTGGCGGGTCTTGCCCACCGCTTCTCCCAGACGCTCTTGGCTCATACGCGCACTTTCGCGTGCTTCCCTAAGTTGCTGCCCTAAGAGTTTGTTCCAAGACATAAGATCATCCGTCTTCGGTGGCTAGTTGATGTTTTCTTGACTCAGCCCCGATTGTCAACTATGATTTACATCCTAGGCTCATTGATGTTAATCATAGTTTCCATTGCGTGATAGGCGAAGAATGAGCGAAAATAGTTTGAGAGAAAAAGTTGATTCTATTTGCCGAACTGAAGGTCAGACAGTAAGATTCGCGTCGTTTTCCCTACCGGAAGGAGCTCCTCGATGAAAAATGAGAGAACAACGTCAATCCGGCATGAGGTGCTGTTAGCGGCTGCCATAATGGCTTCGCCAGAAGAGACCCCCGAAGGACCGCCTAGCATAGAGCATATTTCCTCTCTGTTGTTCGAACTCAAGAAGAGTGGTATTGACCTTGGTGAGATCGCCCTGCGAAGGGTTCCTGAAGGGTTTTATTCAGAGGACATCGAAACGCTAATCGGCCATTATCTGGCGGCGGGGTATGCCACGCAATTGAGTCCCGTTACTCTCACCCCGAGGGGCCGCCAGGCTTTGGCCGAAATAATCGCAGAGGAACGGAAGGAAAATCCAGAAGGTCTGCAACGGATCGAAGCCGTACTCGGAAGCTTAGCGGCTTAGTGGCCCATCAAAATCTCGTTGGCGGCACTCCTCACGTCGGCCCTCTTTTGGGGGCTCAGGCGTGAGTCGACAAAAACTCTGATCTTTCCTCTGGATCTATGCTCAACCTTCAGCTTCTCTAGTAGCCTTGGTTCGAGGTCGAAGAGTCTCCGTACCTGATACCCGCTACTGGTGTGCTCAAGTATCTGCGCTGAGCTTTGGTTGGGGACACCTGTCCTCTGGTCTGGAATGGCAACGAGCACCTGCCACTTATTCTCTTCACCCAGGCCAGCTGCGGTGGCTATTTCTTTTTCCCAATCATTGGGTGAATCTACATACGCCCAGCGACCCATCCGGTCTGAATGCCTTGCGGTATTCCATTTGGAAATCAGAGGGTTTGTATTTGTGAGTTCGACCTCCAAAGCTGTCTCGAACTCGACGTTCTGCAAAAGGGCTGATAGTAGTTCGGCGCTCTCCTTGGAGGTCACCGCCGCAAGTCCGAGGAGCGCGAGGACCTGCTCGTCCGCAAGCAATATGAGCGTATCCATTCCTAATCTGTGGTCTCGAACAAGATTCTCGACCAAGCGAGTGAAAATTCTCTCCGCTGCAAGCTTCGATGGGTGTTCATAGCAAAGCGCGTACATCTTTTCCCGGGCAACCAGAAAATCCTCAACGTACGGAAGACAAGACTTGTCAAATGTCAGAAAAATTTGGTCACCCTTTTGAAAAGGACACATTCTTTCGATCAATGCTTCTATACAAGTGACACCCATTGAAAGGCCAGTCATATGCGCATCGCGGACAAGGAAATCCATTCGGTCTGCGTCGAGTGCCGAGTCAACGAGATCGGCTACTAACGTATCCCAGCCTGAAAGGCCCAATTGGTCCCGGCCTAGAATTTCGGCTAGGTTTGCACTATCAATTGTTGCTGGTAGATGGCTGCGAAGGAATTGATCGAAATACTGTCGGGAGTAGTGTTTGTCTGGAGACAAAAGTGGGCACGCAAGATTTTGATAACCAATAAGTTTGTCGAGTGTATGGCCGAAAGGAGGATGGCCGACATCGTGAAGTAGCGCTGCTGCCTTGGCCTTTACTATCAGATCGCGCCGAGCGACTGGATTCAAGGAGATCGCGTCCTTGCCTGAAGCTTTGTACAGTACGTTGTTGCGGAACATTGTTGTAAGCGAGGCTTCAAGGTTTCTGCATGTTCCCAGTGAGTGAGCAAGTCTAGAGTGCGTTGCGTTGGGGAAGCGGAGATAAGCGAATGAGAGCTGTTTTACGTGGTTAAGCCTCTGGATAAGAGGCTGGCAGAATAATTCAGTCAGTTCTTCGTCTATACAGGTATGCCCCCATACTGGATCATCGAAATAAAGCTTGTCGTGTCTTCTTGTATTGGGTGCCAACCAAACCTCGGTCAAGAGCTTTGCAAGGACGCTGATTTGATTGTCCTGAAAGGGGCGTAAAGTGCTGACTTCGCGCCGTAGTTTCTCGAGTTCCGCATATTGCTCCTGCAAAACCTCGTCCTTGATGCTATCTATGAGAGCCTTTGAAGGCAGAACCTTTCGCGGCAGAAGGCTCATTCACTTCTCCAGTATTCTTGAAGCGAAAGCCATGCTGCTTCGTCGACGAGATCAATCGGGTCTGCGACAGTGCTTTGGGAACGAATCAAGGCCTCAACCAACCTCTTGGCAGCTCGCCTTCGGCCTTGGTCGAGTTCCGTTCCGCCAAAAATGTAAATACTCAATTTATTCACCAGATAAAGCACGAGGTAAGCACACAGGGTTGGTAGGGCGTAGGCGAGGACGAGGAGGGGAAACAAGAACTTGTGAAGTACTGGTAGATCGAAGTATCTAGAAAGTTGGTCGCTACGATATTGGAAGAGCACTGCAGAAACGGCTCCCCCAACAAACGCGGAGACGACAAAGATGTCCAGACGCCCTCTAAAGTAGGCCGGCATTGATATCTATATATATATACCAAATGAGAGCTACCGGTGACTTGTATTGATGTTCTAGGTCCTTCTAGAACGAAGAAAGCCTTTGAGTCTTCCGCTGGTTGGGTGTGGAAGGAAAGTTAGGCGGGGGTGGGGTGGCGGGATTTTTCGCGGAGGTCGGAGACCAGGCGGTAGACGGAGGCTAGGTCGTCGATGTCGCGGAAGATGGGGAAGTCGCCGAGGGACATGGTGCTCCAGCCGGCGAAGCTGTTGCGGCGGCCGGGGGAGGAGGCGGCGCCGGAGAAGTTGGAAAAGAAGGAAGTGGCGGGGACGAATTGGAGGGTGCCGGGACCGGAGTCTGGGCCTTCTTTGGCGACCACGGGGAGAGAGTCGAGATAGGCGGAGACGAGTTTGCGCCTGCGGCCATGCTGGAGGACGATGACGCGGCGATTGGTGACGGCGTAATGCGTGCGGCGCTTGAGCCAGGCGTCGTAAAGGAAGCGGCCCCAAATCAGGTATTGGCCAATAAGCACAAAGGGAACTCCCCAGAGCATGAAGAAAAAAGGCGCGTGATGTTCGCGCGAGCCGCCGAAGCCTGTAACACTCGCTTCCCAGAAAATAGCAAAGCCGCCCCAGAGAAGACTGAAGGGGATCAGGAAGACGTCTTCCTTGTGAAAAATAACGCGGGGATTGGGCTGGCCGGACCAGTAGATGGTTTCGCCGGAGAGCAGTTCGGGTTGGATGGCCATGGTGGAGGCAGGGTTCATGGTTGGCATGAAATGATCGTCTTGAAATGAGTATGCAGAAAGTTTTTGGGGAGCGAAGAAAAAAGTGAGAGGGAAGGGGGCGATTGGTCACATCGACGTTTGAGTGTGAGTGGCCGAGCCAAGGTCCTTCGACTGCGCAGCGGGCCGTTCGCGAAAGGTGCGAACGGAAGAAGAAGGCCTGCTGCTTCGCTCAGGATGACAAAAAGAGAGGATGGCGGTACACGAGCGAAAAGCAGATCCCTCGCTTCGCTTCGGGATGACAAATGACGGAGGTTGGAGGTCGGTGTTGCGAAGGACAAAGACAGATTGTGCCGCACCTACGGTGCTGGGTGCGTTGGGAGGCTTACCCAACGCTTACGCGTTGGGCTAACTTGTGGCGCGCCTTCAGCGCTGGAGGAGATGGGCGAATGAAGATGGCGACGTAAAGGTAAAGTCGCCGCTATAAGGGCAAAGAGAAGATCGCAAAGTGGCCGCCAGAAAGTTATGGACAGCACTTGCAATTTGATCGCGTAGCGAGTTTTGATAGCGGAAGGGCTCGACCTAAAGGGCGGTGGGAAGCCGCCGTTTTGGTGGAGCAGATTTCGGAGGTGTACGCATGCGAACCCTGTGGCAGGACGTGCGGTACGCGATGAGAATGCTGGCGATATCGCCGGGCTTTGCGGCGACCGCGATAGTGACTCTGGCGATCGGGATTGGCGCGAACACCGCGCTGTTCTCCGTGGTCAATGGCGTGCTTCTGAATCCGCTGCCCTACGCGCAGTCTGCTCAACTGGTGACCGTGTATGCAAGAACGTCCGGCGTCGACAAAGGACCACTGACGTATCTGAATTTTCTGGACTGGCAGCGCGATTCGCACACACTTTCGTCGATGGCGCTGTACCGCAACCAGGACTACAACTTCACGGGAGCCGGAGAGGCGGAACGACTAAGCGGCTACATGATTTCCGCGAGCTTCTTTTCGACACTGGATGTAAATCCCGAGCTGGGACGGACGTTCCGCCCCGACGATGACCAACTCGGGGCCGCTCCGGTGGTGATACTCAGCGGAGGGCTATGGAAGCGCCGGTTTGGTTCTTCGCCGGATATCCTCAACAAGCCGATTCAACTGAATGGCGCGTCCTATACGGTCGTAGGAGTGATTCCGGCGAGCTTCACTCTCTATGGCCAGGACCGCGATGTGTACACACCCATCGGACAGTGGAACGATCCTTCCTTTCGCGACCGCCGTATCAGCACGAGCACGCATGGGCTGGGCCGGCTGAAGCCGGGCGTTATGCTCCCGGAGGCGCAAGCGGATATGGACGGCATCGCGCGAAATCTTGCGGCTGCATACCCGGTAGCCGATAAGGACGTCGGCATCGTGCTGGTTTCGATGAAAGAAGATATGGTTGGCAACGTCCAACCATTCTTGCTGGTACTTCTTGCCGCGGTCGGCTTCTTGCTGCTGATTGCCTGCGCCAATGTGGCAAATCTGCTGCTGGCGCGCGCGATGAGCAGGTCGCGGGAGTTTGCGATTCGCGCAGCGCTAGGCGCAAGCCAGATGCGCGTAGTCCGCCAGCTTCTCACCGAAAGCATTTTGCTCGCGGGTGCCGGCGGCGCGTTGGGACTCCTGCTCGCCTTGTGGGGCACGAAAGCCGCGCTCAGCATCCTCCCGGGCAGCTTGCCACGCGCCAACGAGATTTCTCTGGATTCACGCGTGTTGCTTTTCACGCTGGCGGTGTCACTTCTTGCCGGAATTGTTTTTGGCCTGGCTCCCGCGCTGAAATCCTCGCGTATCGATTTGCAGGAGACGCTCAAGGAAAGTGGCCGCGGGTCGAGCGGCGCGCGGCACCGGCTACAGGGAATCTTCGTGGCCCTCGAAGTAGCGATGGCTTTGGTGCTTCTGGTTGGAGCTGGACTGATGGTTCGCAGCCTGGCTTCCCTTTGGCGAGTCAACCCCGGCTACAATCCCAGCCACGCGATCACGTTCAGTTTGTCTTTGCCGGATGCGTCGACAACCAGCTCGGCGGAAACGCGGGCGCGGCTGCGGCGCTTCGACGACAAATTGCTTGCAATTCCCGGCGTACAAGCGGTTTCGGTGACGCTGGGCTCTCGCCCGATGATTCATGATTCCTCGCTGCCTTTTTGGATCGAGGGCCAAGCGAAGCCTGCGAACGACAACGACAAGCCGCAGGCGATGTTTTATCTGGTGGAAGGCGGTTTCCAGCCGGCCATGGGAATCGTCCTGCAGCGCGGACGCTTCGTTACGAAGCAAGATAGTGAATACACGCCGGTGGTGATTGACATAGACGACGTTTTCGCGAGTACCTACTTCCCGAACGAAGACCCCATCGGTAAGCGCATCCATCTGGAGCAGTTCAATGTGCAAGCTGAAATCGTGGGTGTCGTCGGGCACATCAAGCAGTGGGGACTGGACACGGACGCGAAATCGGCGATCGAAGCGCAATTCTTTTATCCGTTCATGCAGCTTCCGGAAAAGCTGATGCCGATGGTGGCGAGCGCGGTGGCCGTCGTACTGCGCACCCATGGCGATCCGGCTGCGATGATGGGTGATGTTCGCCGAGCGGTACAGGAAATCGATCCGCGAGACGTGATCTATAGCGTGCAGACGCTCGACGAGGTTCTCAGCGGCTCGCTGGCAGCGCGGCGGCTGTCGATGATTCTTCTTGGCGTCTTTGCGGGGGTCGCGCTGGCGCTGGCGTGCGTGGGAATTTACGGCGTGATTTCCTATCTGGTTGGCCAGCGTACCCACGAAATTGGAGTGCGCGTGGCTCTGGGCGCGGGCCGCAGAGATGTGCTACTGCTGGTGCTTGGACATGGAGCGCGGATGGCGCTGCTCGGCGTGGCGATCGGCGTGGCTGCCGCGCTGGCGCTGACGCGTCTGATGTCGCGGCTGCTGTTTGGAGTGACCGCGACCGACCCGCTGACGTTTATCGGCGTCGCAATCCTGCTGGTGCTGATCGCACTGGCCGCATGCTACGTCCCAGCGCTCCGCGCGATGCGGGTTGATCCCCTGGTGGCATTGCGCTGCGAATAATTCGCCGGAGCGCAGAGACGTTTCGCGAGAGTCGGCGGCTGGTACGGGTGCCGCAGGCGGGGCGGCTAGCTGCTGGAGGTGGCGGCCGCTTTGTGCTGAGAATGGTGGGCGGCGTTCAGGAATGAGATAGCTAGCGGGTGCGGGGACGCCAAGGTGGACTGCGGAACGAAGAGAGTTGCCACGTAGTAGGGATGAGTGGGCAATTCGACTACGCGGGGTTCGTCTGCGGCGTCCCAGCCGGTGACTTGCAGGGCGCCGAGGCGGTGGCGGTATTCGAGGTTGATGCCAAAGTTGCAGTAATAGCGTTCGACGATGTTGGTGCGGGCGTAGGCGCGGGCGGCTTGGGAATCCGGGGCGAGGGTGATGGGCAATTCCTTTCCGGCTACTACGCAGAGCATGCGGTGGAGAACAAGGGCGGAGCCGGGCGGGGGATCGTATTCGGCGTGGGCGGCGTTGGGGATGGCGAGAACGTTTTGGGCGTATTCGAGGACGACGTGCTGGAAGCCGGCGCAGGCTCCGCCGAGGGGAAGGACGCGTTCGCGAGCGTAGCGAATGGCGAAGAGCGCACCGTCTAGGTTGCGGTAGGGGCTGCCGGGAGTGATCCAGAAGGCGTCGAAGGGCTGGAGAGTTTCGGCGGTGACTTCGGCGGTGGGCAGCCAGGTGGATTTGAGCGGGAGATTCAAGTGGGCGGCGGCGTGGGCGAAGAAATCGTTGGTGACCTGGTGGGGTTCGTAGCCTGCGATGAAGTCTCCGATTAGGCCAATTCGCAATCATGAGGTTCGCTCCGTCCTGGACGAGCTTTATGATCAGGTGACGGAGACGCGTGCAGAAGGCCCATTTTGGCCGGTGGGGCTGACGGAAGGAAGGGCGGCAGAAGGCCAACCCGACAACGGCAAGCGCAAAAAGAAAGAAGGCCGCCCTAAAAGGACGGCCTCTACAGTTGAGATTGGGACGCGCTGATGAGATTGGGACGCGCTGAAGCGCGCCCTTACACACCGATACACAAATGATTGGAGGCGCGGTTAGGCGGCGTCTTTTAGGTCGTCCTGGGCTTGCTTTTCGGCGTTTTTGGCTTGGGATTTGGCGTCTACTTCGGGCTTGAGGAGGTGGATGGCTTTGTGGAGGTCCATGCGCTTGTCGCTGGGGCCTTTGCAGGCGGAGAGATCGGCGTTGGTGTGAACGCCGGTGACGTTGGCGCGGAGACAATTGAAGTCGATGGCGGCGTTTTTGCTGGCGTGAAGCGAGGCAAGACATTCATGCAAGGCGGTGAATGGCGCGCAGGATTCGGAGAGCGTAGCGTTTTGTGCGAGGACGCCGGCGGATTGCAGATTGGCGGCCAGCTTTTTGTCGCGGTCGGTGGCGGAGGCAACTTGATCGTCAGCAGGCTTGGATTTTTTGATCCAGTGAATGGGATTGAGAGAATGCGAAGAGCCGGATGACGAGCCGGTACTTGCAGCGGCGCTGCCGGCGCCGTTGCCTGCCGGACCCTGTGCTGAAGCGGGTGTGGCGCCAAAAACCAAAGAGAATGCTGCTACTGCTGCGAATGCGAAAAGCTTTTTCATGAGTGGCTGACCTCCTGGAATTGGTGCGAGCGGCTGTTTGGGGGAGGGCGCGGCCGCCATAGGTAGTAGGCCACGCGGAATTGTGCGGTGCTGGCGCGCGGCGGGAGTACTCCCCCAATCGGTCACGTTGTACGAAGGGACAGGCGGGTTGGGATACGCGATTGGAGTTTGGCGGGAAGTGCAGGACAACACTATACGGGCGCAGCATGCTGCGCCACTACAAAGAGGGAGGAGTCTTGAAGCAATCAAGGAGAGGGCACGATGTATCGTGCCCCTACCGGTGGTTGTGGTGATGGTGGTTGTGGTCGTGGCGGGTGCAGCGGTATGCTCACGTGTGGAATGAATGGATGCGGCATTTGGAGGGGAAGATGAAGGATAGCCGGACTCTTGCGGTGTTGGGGTTGGTGGCGTTAGTGGGCTTGGCGAAGATTTGCGTCGCGGGAGGCCCGGGGCAACAGGCGGCTGCGCCTGCGGCGAATACAGCGGCAGCGGCCAAGGCGCCGGACCTCTCGCCGGTGGCGAATCCGATCAGTACGGCGGTGAAAGCGCGACTACCGCAGGCTGCCAAGAACATGGTGGCGGCGGCGGAAGCGATGCCAGCGGACAAATACAGCTACAAGCCGACAGCGGACATGAGTACGTACGGGCATTTGATGACGCACATCGCGGAGTCGAACAATCTGTTCTGTTCGAAGATCGCGGGGCAGACGGCGCCGGACGCGAAGGTTACGGAGACGGATGCGAAGGACAAGCTGGTGGCGGCGGTGAAGGATTCGTTTGCGTATTGCACAACCGCGCTGGCGAACGTGGACGATGCGAAGCTGAGCGAGCAGATGGTGGTGTTCGGAACGCGGACGGCTTCGCGCGGCGGCGTGTTTGTGATACTGGCGGGGAGCTGGTCCGATCATTACGCGACGCAGGCGATCTATTTGCGGCTGAACGGAATTTTGCCGCCTACGGCGCAACCGAAGAAGGATTAGCACCATCTGAAAGAATGGCGGCGCTTGCAGTTGGGAGCACCGCATGAACGGCGCGGTCGCCAAGTGGTAAGGCAAAGGTCTGCAAAACCTTTATCGGCGGTTCGATTCCGCCCCGCGCCTCCAACCTAGAATATTCCCACGGAAAAACGCTTCAGCGGTGATCGCCGAGCAGAAGCTTTTGCAGGAAGGATTTGCCTTCCGCATCGGTGAGGACTTGTTTGCGCATGAGCGTGAGGATTAGTTCGCCAAGAATGTAGGACTTGTCGTGAGCTGAGACGGGGGAAGAAGCTCCGTTGCCGTTGTGGTTTTCCGGGAGAAGCGGTTCGAAGTCGTGGTGTGCGACGGTATCTAGTTCTGAAATCCATTTGTCGAGGACGGTAGCTTGCTCGGGCTCGACGGCGGTGAACATCACGCCCATGCCGAGTCCGTGAGTGCCGGAGACCACTTTTGCGCAAGCCTTGAAGGCACGGTGGTGTTCGGCGACACGGATGCGCACAGAGGTGCCGACAGGGAAGAGACTAATACAGTCGAGGTAGCAACCACCTTTGCTGAGGTCACTGGTGCGGCCGCTGATGCGGGTGCCGGAGCGCATGTCGATCATCTCGCCGTCCGCACTGACGCAGTAGCGCGGAGTGCTGCGGCGATCTTCCGCCGGAAGGCGAACGGGTGAGGCTGGGCATTTCTTCGAGAAATCGAGCATGGAAACGCGGCCGAAATGATCCTTGGAGTGAATGGCTCGACAGGAAGGGGGAGTCAAACCAACTGAGACGTTACAACCTGTTGGGCAGATTAGCTTTTAACCACGAGGAGAGACAGGGTCTGGCTGAGTTGCGTTGCCCTAGTCATAACGTCGCGAGCCTTGGTGTTCGCCCAGGAACGGTGCGTGGAGAGCCAGTTAGACCTGCAGGATGTCGCCTTCGCGCGCGACGACTTCATAGAGCACGGGATTGACGAAGAAGCCAAGCAGCAAGCGCGAGAGCAGTCCGGCGACAACGACGATGGCGAAAGGCTTTTGCGTGTCGCTGCCAACGCCGGTGGAAAGAGCGGCGGGGAGCAGGCCGAGGCAGGCGACGAGGGCGGTCATCATAATGGGACGTAGACGGAGCAGCGATGCTTCCATGGTGGCTTCGCGGACGCTCTTGCCTTCGAGGCGTAGCTTGTTGATGTAGCTGACGAGAATGACGGCGGTTTCGACGGAAACTCCGAGGAGCGCCAGAAGACCGAGAATGCTGGAGACGCTGATGGGCGTGTGGGTGAGCTTGAGAGCGATGAGGGCGCCGACCGGCTCGGTAAGAATGACGCCGAGGGCGATGCCGATGGGGAATTTGAAATTGCCGTAGAGGGCGAAGAGGATCAGGAAGATCAGCAGGACGGCGAGCGGACCGATAACGATGAATTGTGCTTTGGCTTCCAAGAGCTCGCTGTATTCACCGCCCCAATCGAGGCGGTAGCCTTCCGGTAGTCTGACCGACTTGGCCACAGCAGCTTGTCCGGCGTTGACGATGCCTTCGAGGTCGCGGCCTTCCACTGAAAACTGAATGCCAATGTAGCGCGAATTGTTTTCGCGATAGATGAAAGATGCGCCTGAACTCTCCTTGATGGTGGCGAGCTCGGAGAGAGGAATCTGCTGGCCGCCGGGAGCGGGGACGAGCAAATCGGCGATATCGCGGGCGCTGGAACGATATTTCGGCTCCATGCGGACAACGAGATCGAACAGTTTTTCGCCTTGAATGACCTGCGTGGCGGATTGGCCACCAACGGCGGCTTCAACGACGGCCTCGACGTCGGAGACATTAATGCCGTAGCGGGCAATCTTCTGGCGGTCGGCATCGACGAGCAAACTGGGCTGGCCCAGTTCGCGAACGACGGTGAGTTCCTTGAAGCCGGGAGTTTTATCGAGAGCGTTTCGGATTTCGACGGCTTTTTTCTCGAGGACGTCGAGGTCGGGTCCGAAGATTTTGACGGCGAGAGCGCTTTTAAGGCCGGTGAGGGCTTCGTCAACGGCGTCTTCGGCGGGCTGCGTGTAGTTAAAGATGACACCGGGATAAGATTCGAGCTTTTTCTGGACGTCGGCGGTGAGCTCTTCTTTCGTACGGATTGGGCCTTTTTTCCAGGATGCGTCGTTGTAGGGCTTCAGGCCAACGTAAAACTCGCAATTAAAGAAACCGGTGGGATCGGTGCCGTCGTCGGGACGGCCAAGTTCGGAGCCGACAACGGTGACTTGCGGATACTTGGAGAGCAGGTCGCGGACCTTGGGAGCAAACTTGGCGGCTTCCTCGAAGGAAATGGTGTAGGGCATGGTCGCGCGGACCCACAGAGCACCTTCATCGAGATGCGGAAGAAATTCACCGCCGATAAAGGGGACGAGGAAAAGCGTGGCGCCGAAGATCAGAGTACAAACAAGAAGAGTGGTCTTGGGCCGGTCCAGGCACCACTGCAGACGTTTGCCATAGCCATCGCGAACCCAGTCGAAAATGCGATTAGGCTTTTCTTTGACGCCTTTCTTGAACCAGTAAGAGGCGAGAACGGGAACGAGAGTTAGAGTAAAAACGAGAGCGCCGACGAGAGCAAAGGCCATGGTGTCGGCCATGGGGTGGAAGAGTTTTCCAGCCGGACCGGTGAGCGCATAAATCGGAAGGTAACCAGCAATGATGACGGCAACAGAGTAAAAGATGGGGCGGTCGACGTCGCGGGCGGCGATGAGAATGACCTGACTGAGTTTGTATTCCTGGCCGTGGCGGAGACTCAGCTCGCGGTAGATGTTCTCGACCATGACGATGGTGCCATCAATGATGATGCCGAAGTCGATGGCGCCGATGGAGAGGAGGTTGGCGGCTTCACCTGTTGCGTTCAAGAAGATGAAGGCGAAGAGCAAGGCGAGTGGAATGGTGAGCGCGGTGATGACCGCGGCGCGAACACTGACCAAGAAAAAGATCAGCACGATGAGAACGAGAATCATGCCGCGGATGAGGTTCCATTCGACGGTGTCGGTGGTCACGCGGACGAGATCACTGCGGTCGTAGTAAGGCCGGACCTTTACGTCGGGTGGAAGAACAGTCCGGTTGAGTTCGTCGGTTTTTTTCTCGACACCCGCGAGCACATTTTGAGTCTGCTCGCCACGACGCATCAAGATGACGCCTTCGACCGCGTCATCATTGTTCTTGGTTTTTTCCTGAAAGCCAAAAATGCCCAGACGCGGAGCGTTGCCGATTTCAACGCGGCCAATGTCCTTGACGCGAATGGGCACGCCATTGTTGCTGCCAACGACGACTTCGCCGATGTCCTCGGTGGACTTCATGAGGCCGAGGCCGCGAACGTAATAAAACTGGCCGCCTTGGGTATAGAAGCCGCCGCCGGTATTGGCATTGTTGGCGGAGAGTGCGCTGATGACCTGGACGACCGGGAGATGA
>Ga0210402_10002874_pt1 | contig 16453 bp, 11 predicted proteins | sample IncBWC7MmetaG_FD_161055 | JGI IMG/M metagenome (GOLD analysis project Ga0210402, IMG submission 161055) | Forest soil microbial communities from Barre Woods Harvard Forest LTER site, Petersham, Massachusetts, United States - Inc-BW-C-7-M | ecosystem: Environmental > Terrestrial > Soil >... | reverse complement strand
TCCATTACGATTCATTGCCGGTTCACGGACGCGAGTGGAAAATCGCTTCTCGAGCGCGACGTAAACGGCAAGGTGCGCTTCTTTGGCAACAATCTTAAGGCCACCTATGATTTCGCCAAGAAAGCCGCCCGCATCACGCAGGAAAGCTTTTCAGTCTCTGAGGAAAAGAAGTAACAGAAATATCCGCGAACCTATGGACGAAGTCTAATTCCCTCTTTTGCTTGCGCGTGGAATTCGGCCGGACCTGCCGCCGCGAAAGATAAGATGACGCAACCCCCGCCAATCACGATGCTCATCCCCTTGGCAGTGGGTGTGGGCGCCATCGCATGCACGATTTTCATTCAGGCCGTGGCATTGAGCGCATCAATCGACTTCGTTCGTCGAGAAACGAAACTCGGCCATGCGGGAGCAAGTCGTTGGATGGATTTTCGCATCGTTGCTCTGACGATATCGTTCGCGCTCGTCGCGCATTTGGTTGAAATCGCTTTGTGGGCTGGCTTGTATGCTTTCTGCGGAGAATTTCCTAAGTTCGCAACTGCGTACTATCATTCGGCCGTCAACTTCACAACTTTGGGTTACGGCGATTTGATTATGACGCCCCACTGGAGGCTGCTTGGCCCACTGGAGGCGGCTGATGGAATGCTCATGTTCGGAGTTTCGACGGCGATGATCTTTGCAGTTATTCAGAGGTTAATCCGTGTTCGGTATGCAGATTTGCGGGATTAGATCCATCGAGATTGTTCCGCGCATTGGCTCTGCATCGAGCCACGACCTTTTGTGTGTCACCCGTCCGCCGTTTCTCATCTGAGCTAAAAACGCAGGGGTATACTTCGCGCATTCTTGTCATAGGTTGGAAGACTGGCGAGAAGGACGGGTGTAGTTGTACGATTGCGCTTCAAGCCCCGATCTTGCTGCTGGCTTGGTAGCTCATGAAAAATCTTGCTTCAATTTGCCTGGAAACATCTTTGTTGCGGCTCCGAAAAATTTGGCAGCCCTTGCAAACGTGCAGAAGCTCAACTGTTATTTCTTCCCTGATTTTCGCCTTATTTTTCGCGGGCGGGTGCCAGGCTCGAAGGGAGACGCTACAACCTTCACTCGAGTTCACTAAGATCCCGCCAGCTGCAGAAGGAGGTCGGGAGAGGGTTGACACGATTGGAGGACGAGTCAGGGGTGCGCGGCCGGGGCAGAAAATTGTTGTGTATGCAAAAAGCGGACAGTGGTGGGTCCAGCCTTTCCCTGATCACCCGCTTATTTCGATCCAATCCGACTTCACATGGAGTACGGAGACTCACCTGGGCTACGAGTACGCCGCACTTTTGGTCGATCCGGGATATCGGCCGCCACCAACCATGGATGCGGCGCCAAAGCAGGGAGGAGCCATTGTGGCAGTTGCAATCGTCAAAGGCTCTGGCCCAGTGACAATGGCGCCCACAAAGGCGCTTCGTTTTAGCGGTTTTGATTGGAAAGTCCGCACGATTGCAAGCGACCGCGGCGGAATGAGTAATCCCTACGACCCTGATAATGCGTGGACGGACGCGAGCGGAGCCCTGCATTTACGGATAGCGAAAAAATCAGACCGTTGGACGTGCGCGGAACTGAAGTTGACCCGGAGTCTGGGCTATGGGACTTACCGTTTTGTGGTTCGTGAGTCTTCTTCTTTGGAACCGGCGGCTGTTCTGAGCATGTTCACGTGGGACGACACTGGGCCTGAACAAAACCATCGCGAGTTTGGGGTCGAAATCACGCGCTGGGGAGATCCCAACAACAAGAATGCTCAATTTACTGTGCAGCCCTACTACGTGCCCGCGAACGTGTCCCGCTTTGTGGTCCCATCTGGTCGTATCACATATTCTGTCCGCTGGCAGCCGGGAACCCTTTCATTCCGAGCTTTGCAAGGAGTAAAAGCAAATTCGCGCGTTATCGCGGAACACTCCTTTACCGCTGGAATTCCAACTCCCGGCAACGAAACTATTTACATGAATGTCTATATCTTCAGTAATTCCCTGGTCCCACTTAAGGAACAAACCGAGGTAGTCATTGAGAAGTTTGAATACCTGCCGTAGATGGCTTCGCATCGTGCCGATCCTCCTCGCCGTCTTCGCAACGATTTGCGTTTCCGTCTCTGGTACGACAAAAGGACGATCCAAACCTCTTTCAAAGTACTTGCAGGAGGAGTGGGGAAGCGAAAGGGGCTTCCCCGGCGGTCCCATAAACGCTATCGCGCAGACTCCGGATGGCTACTTGTGGCTTGGAACTCAAAAGGGACTGGTCATGTTCGACGGATGGAATTTCCGATTGATCTCACAAATCAGCACAAGCGGCAATCCCATCGGTCCGGTTCTTGGTCTTTTGGCTGATGGCGAAGGAAATCTCTGGGTTCGGCTACAGAGTGCTGGATTGTTGCGATATCGCGACGAGAAATTCGAAGATCTTGCTAACAGCTTTGACATTCCGGAGATTGCCGTAACCCGGATGGGTCTCGCAGCCGACGGCCGCGCAATTTTCGCAACAATTCTCAATGGGCTAGTGGTCTATGATCGTGGCAAGTTCAACCGCGTCGCTCCCCCGCCTCATCTTCCGAATTTCCTCATAACATCCATGGCTCTTGGTTCCGACGGAACGTACTGGCTTGGCACACGCGACTTGGGTTTGTTCTTTGTCAGCGGCGGGAACGTCGCACCCGCGCGAGGTGTTGTCACCGACCGACAAATCAATGCTCTTCTTACGGGGAGTGGCAAGCAATTGTGGATAGGCACGGATAGAGGTTTGTTGTCGTGGAATGGCTCCGAACTCAAGCAGGTCGGGCGTGATTCATCCTTGGGCAATCGTCAGATTCTTTCCTTGGCACAAGATTCTGACGGCAACGTCTGGGTAGGTACGGATCTTGGAATGTATCGCCTTGATGCTGAATCCAACTTCCTCCCCAAGACGGAGAACACCGCAGGCAACGCCGCCGTGACCTCAATTTTTTCAGATCGCGAAGGTAACATTTGGGCGGGAACTCCGCATGGCCTGCAACGTTTACGAAATACGATTTTCACAACCTATGGCGCCGTTGACGGTCTTCCCGGGGAAAGCAACGGCCCCGTACATGTAGATTTGGAAGGGCGCGCTTGGTTTGCTCCAATCCGTGGCGGTCTGTATTGGCTCAAGGACGATCAAGTCCGGCAAATTCGTGAGGCAGGACTTGAAAAAGACGTTGTGTATTCGATCGCCAGTGACAACGGTGATCTTTGGATCGCCAGACAATTGGGAGGGCTTACCCAGCTGCAATACTCCGCAGGCAAATGGCAGGCCGTTACGTTCACGACGGCGGATGGGTTGCCGCAGAATAGCGTTTACACCGTTCGACTGAGCCGTGATGGCTCTGTTTGGGCAGGGACGCTTAGTGCAGGGCTCGCTCGCATTAGGAACGGCAAGATTGACACGTTCACGACGGAGACGGGGCTGGTCTCCAACACGATCGCGTCAATCTTGGAGAGTCGGAATGGAACAATGTGGTTCGCGACTCCAAGAGGACTAAGCGGACTCTCAAACAATCATTGGCGTTCCTATTCGAGCAAGGATGGTTTGCCGTCGGACGATATCAATTGCTTGTTCGAGGATTCGACCGGCACTCTTTGGATTGGCACCGCGAATGGACTGGCGGCTCTTCGGTCGGGAAAGATTCAGGCTCCGGTACCTGGGCCGGAACTCTTGCGAGAGCCAGTTCTTGGTCTGCAAGGAGATGCCAACGGATTCCTTTGGATTTCTACTTCGAATCACATCGTGATGGTAAATCGCGAGAGATTACTTCAACCTGATTTCAATGCCTCGGATGTTCGTGAATTCGGCGTGTCGGATGGCCTTCGCGACACGGATGGGGTAAAGCGCGATGAGGCAGTGGCGTCAGACAATTCAGGAAGAATCTGGTTTTCCCTGAACCGCGGCCTGTCTGTCGTTGACACAAACCGTCTGCGTATGGGTTCCCCTCCTTCAATTCTTCACCTTGAAGGAGTAACTGTTAATGGTGATCCTCTCCCATTCCAGAAGCTCGCGGGCATTGCTCCAAACCCTCGTAGAATCACGATTAATTACGCTGGCGTCAGCCTATCCGTTCCAGATCGAGTCAGGTTCAAATACAGACTAGACGGCTTTGATCAAGTTTGGAGTGATCCGCTCATCGTTCGCGAGGCAAGCTATACGAACCTGAATCCGGGCCCGTACGTCTTCCACGTTATTGCCTCCAATAGCGATGGGCTCTGGAATAGCACTGAACTAACTGTTCCTTTCGCAATTGAACCGGCTTTTTGGCGTACCTGGTGGTTTCTGCTTTCCGTTGTCATAGGTGTTGCGCTCGTTATCCTGGCTTACATTCGGCTTAGGATGCTTACTTTGACCAGACAATTGAATGTTCGATTCGAAGAACGGTTGGGGGAACGCACCCGTATAGCCCAGGAGTTACACGATACGCTGTTACAGGGCCTACTAAGCGCCTCGATGCAGCTTCACGTGGCGAACGATCGCTTGGCCGAGGAATCTCCGGCAAAACCGCTCATCAATCGGGTCCTCCAGCTGATGAGCCGCGTGGTTGATGAAGGACGAAATGCGGTTCGTGGGCTTCGCTCTTCTAGCAGCAGGAGCTCTGCAGGTTTGGAACAGGCTTTTTCAGCGATCCCACAAGAACTGGCCATCGAAGAGGCGGCCAATCTTCGCGTCATTGTCGAAGGAACTCCGCGTCTATTGCGTCCTTCCATTCGCGATGAGATATATCTGGTCGGCCGCGAGGGCATCGTAAATGCGCTTCGCCACTCTGGCGCAAAAGAGATCCTAGTCGAAATCGAATATGCCCCTAATCGGCTGCGTCTCAACGTCAGTGACGACGGTCACGGAATCGACTCTAAAACCCTTACTATAGGGCGCGACGGACATTGGGGCCTATCCGGCATGCGAGAACGGGCGGAGAGGATCGGGGCGAAACTAAGACTACTGAGCCGCGTTTCCGCAGGAACAGAAATTGAACTTTCTATTCCGGCAGGCCTTGTGTATGAAACTGAATCCTCGAGACGCCAATCGAATTGGCTGGGTGCTTTTCGCCTTCGACGATTAGGCCGGAAGAGCCGAGAGAGAGCTGATTCGCAGGAACAACAATGAACCCACAGGACCGAATTCGCGTTTTTAGTGTTGACGATCACCCCCTTCTCCGTGAAGGAATCGGCATGATCATTAACAATCAAGCGGACATGCTCCTCGTCGGCCAGGCTTCTAGCTCGCAGGAAGCAATAGAGCAATTTCGCAAGGTCAAGCCCGACGTAACTCTGATGGACCTTCGGCTTCCCGACCGCAACGGCATAGACACCATGATTTCCATACTTGCAGAGTTCCCTGGGGCGCGGATCGTCATGCTAACCACATTCGAGGGAGACGCGGAAATTGACCGGGCTCTTGAATCTGGCGCCCGCGGATATTTGCTTAAAAGCATGCCGCCAAAGGAACTTGTGGAGGTCATTCGCCAAGTTCACTCCGGCAAGAAGCGTATTCCCACGCAGGTTGCAGCACATTTGGCGGAACATCTAAGCGATGAGCCTCTTACCGATCGAGAAATCCAAGTTCTCGGCCAGATTGCCGGGGGGAATCGAAACCGCGACATTGCGGAAAAGCTTGTGATCTCGGAAGAGACGGTCAAGGTTCATATAAAACACATTATGGAGAAACTGGGGGCAAGCGATCGGACGCAAGCCGTTGCGATCGGCTTGCGGCGTGGCATCATTCATCTTGAGTAATACCTCCTGGAACCAATAACCCGAAATGGGTACGGAAAACTAACAAAATGTTGGGTTTTAACTGGCCTCGCAAGCGTTTAGGCTTCCGTGTGAAGAATTTAGAAGCGATGGAGATAGCCGATTGCGAAGCTGGATTTCTGCTTTCCCAGGTGGTTGGTCTGCGGTAGCTCTCTTTTTGTTGCGAGCGGTTGTCGGTATATGGGCACTGGGTCAAGGCATAATCTGTTTAACTCAATCGACCACGTGGACGTCCATTGCGACTGCGGCTTTATTGATACCGTGCAGTCTTTGCGTGCTGATTGGATTTGCCACGCCGATTGTGAGCCTCGTTGTGGCGTTCCTAACAATTTCTAGCTCCTGGCTTGCGCTCCCAAGCGCGAGGCTGCTCGACTGTAAGCCGGCGTCACTCGAAGTGATCGCAATTTCACTTTCTATCGCAATGCTGGGTCCAGGCTATTTCTCTTTGGATGCCAGACTCTTTGGGCGCCGGGAAATTATCATCCCTCCAAGTTCGCGACCCAAACAATTCTGAAGTTGCAATCGAAGTGTTTTGCTCTAGTTTGATCTTTGTTATATGCGAGCAGCGTGATCCTTGCTCCCATGTTGGCAAACCTAAACCACCTTTTACGATCGAAAGGCACAAAAGTTTGTCATGCTCTTTTCGAAAATTAGGAAAAAGACATTACGAATGAGACTGGATAGTGGTCCGAGGCACGAACATCACTATGCACTTTGCCATTACTAGACTTCAGAGTACCGGCGACGAACATCCAGTCGATTGATCGGCCTTGATCAAATATTCCCCGCGCAGGTCGCGTGCGGACTCCGGGCAATCCTACAGCGTCCCGGAATCCCCCACGTACAAGCGCGGCCGCGGCTTCTCCTTCTGCGGCGTCCAAATTCAGGTCGCCGGCCAGGAGCGCCGGCCGATCGCTATTACGGGTCGCACTTTCTGTCAGAACTTCTCTAAGCTGCCACACCCGTAATTCATCGTTTTCTTTGCTTTCTAAATGCAGATTGTAGGTCGTAATGGTCTGCCCGGAGACCACGACATCAGCCACAAGGGCAATGCGGCCCCCGTGACGCTCCTGAAAGGGCTCCATGGGCGGCAGGTACCAATGTGGCTGCCAAAAATTCGTTTGCCGTTGAAAGCGAATCAATCGCGCGTTCTTGATGGGCCAGGGAGAGAGCGTGGCTTGCCCTTGGAAAGCCGGCGATTGCCGTGATCCCTGAGTCAGTTCCTCAAACTCTTTTCCGAACACGAAATTCAACTGGAGCGCCTGCGCAATTTCACGCGCAATATCTAGATGGTGCGTCCTTTTCGCATTCAGATCCACTTCTTGCAAAAGGATCAGGTCGGCTTTGCACTTCTTCAGAAATTCGATGATTCCGGCTAGTTTTAGTCCGCGCTCGATATTCCAATTTACAACGCGGAACGATTCGCGCGGCCAGAGCTGGATGCGTGGAACGACAAAGCCACCCGAGGTGACCCGGTCCATCGAAGATTCAAGCGGCGACCGCATATTGCAATCTTGGGAAAACGTGCTCGCGTGCAAACGCGAGGTCAGCCGGGTCATCGATTTCGGCCCATGGAAGACCCGCCGTGCTAGTCGAGCCTACCATGACTCCCTCGTCGGCCAAATCTTGTACCGCGACATTGAAAAAGTCGTTGACTCTATCCGCGGAAATTAACTTACTCATCGACCGGAAGAATTGCTGCTGCACTTCGAAAGAAAATGTGGTGATCCCGATATACGTTCCACTGTATTCATCACGGGAGATGGCTTTGCTCATTCGAACGACTCGGCCATCACGAATGACGACCTTCATTGTTTCATCACGCCATTCCGGATCCACGATCATGGAAATCGGCGCTTTGGCTTTAACTGCCGGCCGCAGAATCTCAGGGTCGCAGAGCACGTCTGCATTGAGGACCATAAACGAGCTGTTCTTGAGCCAATCTCTTGCAACCCAGAGAGAATATATATTGTTCGTTTCCGCAAATCGCGGATTGAATAGAAACTGGAAGAGATCCAAATTCTGGCCGTATCGCTCGCAAACGTGGCTCAGAATCTGTTCGCTTTCGTAACCCACAACGATCCCAATCTGCCGTATGCCCGCGGCGAGGAGACCATTGATCTGGTGATCCAAAATGGCATCCCCGTCGCAAGAAATCAGACACTTCGGCCGCTCGCCGTGAGCCGACCGAATTCGAGTACCACGTCCCGCTGCAAGAATCAGTGCTTTCATTTGTCACCTATGCGGCCTTGGATGTTTCAACAACTCCGGCGTCTGGCTCCCGGCGCCGAAAAAATCGATAGCTGAAGTAAAGTGCGATAATCCAGGTGAGGTTGCTGGCGAATGCGGCTAATCGCAGAAGTACGGGGAGCAATCCCAACACGGTGAACAACACCACGTAGTGGATCAAGACTCCCTTTTTTATGAAAATGTGGACTTCCCTTAGGGCTTTCGATATCCAATTTCCGCGATCTCTGTCGAGAAGTTTGTAAACATTTCCCAGATATTCGTGAGGGCGGTCGGCTCGAGTGGAGCGCTTGCGCTGCCACGAAATGATGGCCACCGCCAGAATCAATCCAACAAGCGCGGACTCGCCAACCAAAGCTTCCTGTGCGCCGCGCTGGCGGTATAGACCAATCGTGATTCCGCCAAAGAGAAGCAGGTAGCTGATGTTGTCGACCGTGCCTTCAAGCCATGTGCCAAGTGCAGAATCGGAAAAGCGGACGCGTGCGAGCATGCCGTCCACTTCATCCAGCAAACCGGAAGAGAAAAACAGCAGAGCGCCTATAACGGAAGCGAGATAACTTCCTTGGGAGAAATAGCATGCGGAGACGATAGAGACCAGCAGGCCGGCAATAGTGACCATGTTGGGGCTGACAAAGGTGTGCGAAAGGGCCCGCACCAACGGCCTACACAGCCAGCGGTTGAACTTTGAATAGATTCCATCCAGCGGTTTGCCGGAATGGGCCACCAGCCAACGCTCCGCAGCTTCTATGGAATCCTGCGACGTCACAGCCAAACCTTCGCCACCGGAGTTGGGCTGAGGCTCTTGTGGTCCGCGGCATAGCGCAGCAGCGCGCATCAGACGAATCGGACGATCCCAGGATTCGGGGCGCGTTTCAGCAATCTCCAAGCCAAGCATGCTGTGCTTGTTCGTCACCCAATTCCAGGGCAGCCACAGAAACTCTTCTTCAACATAACCGAAAATCTCTCTCCAGCTTTCCGGTGAAGCAGCGTCAAAATCTGGAGAATGAACAAACTCCAGCTTTCGCAAGCCGCGTAAGTATTTGCTCAAACGCAGGTAACGCTTGAATTCGGAACGCATCGGCTGGTGATGAATAACAAGAACGCGGTCCGCGCCAGCGCGTATTCCCGTTGCCAGGACTCGTTCCAACAGTGGAACGCCACACACGGAACGAAACAGAGCTTGTTTCGCTCCTCCGTAAAGTTTGAGCTCTTCAATGTCGGCAATGGCGATGATTATCTGCATGTCAGGCAACCTGTTGAAACTTGCTCTTTTCTTCCCTGGTACGACTTCCAAGCGAGCCATCCAAGTCCGAGCAAACACCAGAGCAAATCGCGTGAACGCCGCGCAAACGCAAGCATCAAGCCCGCTGCAGGAGAGAATCCGAATGCTGCAAAGGCAGCGACAGCCCCTCCCTCATCCGCGCCGATGCGCGCTGGGATCCATCCGGTGGTCATCTTTGTTACGCGAACCGCAGCTTCAATCCCGAGGACGGTCAGAATATGTACAGGCAACTTTGCGGACGAAATAACTATCGCGGCTTCGGCAACCAGAAGAGCCTGACAAACCAAATCAATGTGCATCATGGTTCGCAATGTGTCGGGATGCCGTTCGCGAAAGCTGCGGATTTGGGCCTCAAGCTCCGCGCCTTTCTTCAGCCAATCAGGAGCACGGGCGCCGGAAAGTTGAGCCAAAGAGCTGAGCAATGGCTTTTGGCGGAGAAGTAGGCCGGCAGAAAGCAGAAACAGGATTGAGATTGCGAGTAGCGTCGGGCCGTATTGACTGCGCGCCAGGACAATGGTCGCGGCGACACATCCCACGATTCCAACTATCGCGGACGAAAACCAATAGACTCCCGAATCAACCAGCGTCGCAGACGTTGAAGTCTGCCAATTGTTCCCCAGCAACTTAATCTTCATCGGCTCGGAGACCGCCGGACCGAGCACCGATAAATAACCCATGGATTGCGAGGCCAAGCGAATGCCAATCAGTTCGCCAAAGTTTGCCGGCGCCCCCTCTCTAAGAAGCGCGAACCTCCAGGACAGAGTCTGCAGAACCAGCCGCAATGCGCTGAGCCCCACCAAAAACGGCACTGCGATCCAAACTTTCTGGAGTTCGTGCAGGGCAGTGCGCCAGCCGATTTTCGCCATAACTAAAGCGAACAACCCGAGCCCCGCCGCGACCAGAATGGTCTCAATCCTTTTCACATTCACGGACGTGTTCCCCGCTGTGCGATCTCCACCGAATTTCGCGACCCAGACAATGCACTCGGCTTATAGTCGAAATACTCAATCGTCAGGTCCGTCATGCCAAAGAGCCGTGCATCAGTCTTGCTCTCCGTTGTCACTGGAAACCAGAACGCGCCATTCTTTTGATAGGTGTGGACGAAGTGCACGCTCTTGGTCCAGAAAGATGGGTTCTTGGCGGGGTTTCCCTCGGCGCGCACCAGAGCGTAGTCTTCGGCGTCCACCCAGATCCGGCCTTGAAACAGATATTTCTCCCGGCGCTTTGGGGTCACTTCGATCGCATAGACCAAGCGGTCGCCAGCTGTCTCGCTCCCCGCGATTTGAAATTCATAGTTGTCCGTGCTTAACCGTGTTTTTTCCCGCACTTCGGGCCGCGAGGTTTCGGATTCGGACTCGAGCATCTTGTGCAGGACGTGCTTTTGCGCAGCCTTCCATCCTGTTTCGGTCACAACTTCGAAATGTTTTGTCCCATCTGGGTCCCCGCTGACTCGCACGACCATCTCCGCCCGCTTGTGCATGTGCTCATTCACGAGGACATACCGGCGCATTCCCACGTAACCCGCGAGCGAGACTTGGCGCTGTGCGTCGTGCGAGACCATCCGCGCGGCGATCTCACTCCCCGGCGGCAGCGGTGCGTCCTGTGCCCCAGCGGAAGCAATGGAGAACGCAGATAGGAGTGGAACAGTGATCAGGTAGTTGAATCGCATATTAGAACTCCACAACGAATTTCCCGCGGTATTCCCGCCAGGAATTGTTGAAAAATCCGCCGAACTCAGCACTGGCAAGGTTGTTTTGCACATCCCGCGGGTTAAAGTGATTGAAAAGATTAAATGCGCCGATGCCCGCTCGCGCTCTTACCTTCTTGTGGGGAAGAGGCAGCCGGAAACGACGCGAAACCTGTAGATCAAAGGATTCGAATCGCGGAAACCGATTCGTGTTGCGCGGTCCTACGTACTCGCGGAATTCGTCCTGAGTGGAATAGGGGAAACCCGTATGAACTTCATAAACCGGCACCAACGTCAGCTTCCATGGTCCTGCAATATCTCCCCACACCAGGAAACGGTTAGGCGCGTCGAATGGCAATCGGCCGCGTTCGTTCGGCTGGATAACGGGTTGTGCAAGCGTCCCAAAAAACTGACTAAAGTCATTAAGATCGCCAAACGCTTTCGACCGGACATAGGAAGCGTTGAAAATGTTCCTGCGGAATTGATAGCGCGTGGTCACCTGGAATTCCTTGTAAGAGTCGCTGCCGCCGTTTGAGAGGGACATGATTCCGGACGTTCCCAACTGGACCGGCGAGACAATAAAATCCTTGGCTGTGTTGCGCTGCTCGTAAGCAACGCGCAACAACAAACCCGCTAGGAGCTGGCGGTCCAATTCGAGATTCCAACTCGTGCTTCGAGGATTCTTGAGTTCGCCTGTGATTCGGTTCTGGAAAAATTCGGAAGAGATCGGCTGTCCGCCCGGATTGAGAAGAGTTATGGTGCGATCGGGAAGATCTTCAAAGACAGGGATCATCAGTGGCACGCGGTCGTAGAAGATTCCAGCACCGCCCTTCAGGAGCGTCTTGGAGTCTTTTGTAAGCGAGAGTAGGAAGCCTGCTCGTGGAGCGGTATGAGTAGCGCCGGTGACGGAGTCGTTGTCAAAGCGCAGCCCCAGGCTGAAATTCAGGCGAGAATTGACAGACCACTGATCCCCTGCGTACCACGCCGTCTCGCTCTGGTTGATTGAGAAAACTGTTGGATGTGTGAACGTAATCCGCTCGATGGCCGTATCCGTAGTGTCCGCAATCACAGCGGGCAGAAAATTCTGCCCTCCGTCATAGGATGAATGAGCGTAATTGAGCCCCACCTTAAATTGATGTGAACCAAAGAATTGAAAAGTACCAAACTGATAGTTCTCTTGCCATTCGACACGGGAGGTTCGCCGCGCCTGCCTGCTGAAGAACCCACCTTCGGTGGTATCCGGAAGAAGCCGATATGGAGCGTCGCTCTGCGCGGTGACATCCGCGTCGTATTTCTTGAAACTCAACTGAGAAGTCAGCATGCCCTGCTCGCCTGTCAGCAAGCGATGCTGCGCATAAACTTGATATCCCCGTTGATGAAAATCGGGAGTGGAAGGCTGCGGAGTGAATGTATTCAGTCCGAAGTAATCCAGCTTCTGCGGATAGAGCGCGAACGAAACCGTTGCCGTCTGCTTCGAGCTAATAATGGCGTCGAGCTGAGTATAAGAATCAAAGCTCTCCAGCTTTGTGTCGCGCTGAAGCGCTGGCAGGCTGTTCACCGGGGTGCGCACGTACCGATATTCGAAGGATTGCGTAATCGCGAGCCGGTTCTTGATGATCGGGCCGGTAAACGTCATGCGAGGAGTCGCGGCCCCGATTCCCACCACCGAGCCTTCACGCACTCGCGCACGGGGGAGCAGATTCTGCGCTGAGAAATGAAATGCGTCGTAGTTCCCCGTTTTTGTCTCAACGGTAGAAACTGCGCCGGTCAGTTTCCCGTATTGCGGATCGTATGGATTCGAAATGACCTGCACGGATGACACAACGTCGATGGGTACGTTAATCGCGGGGCTGCCCGTCGCTGGGTCCGTGACATTTGCGCTGTTCACCAGTGCACCGCTTTGCGTTGACCGCGCACCCTTCAGGTTGATTCGCCCGTCAGGGCCACGAACTACTCCGGGAAGAAGAGGAAGTGCGCTTTCGAAACGTTCGTTCGCATTCGGCGCGTCGCGCAGCGTCTCCTCGCTGACTGTTGCCGAGGGCGACGGCTGCGGAGTTTCCTGCGTGTTTGCTGTAACGGTGACCGAACTTCTTATCTCCATCGGTTTCAGCTCAAGCTCGATCGTCTCGGTCTTGCCGGCCTCCACAACAATTAGCTGCTCGACTCGGAATCCATCTGAGATGGCTTCGATTACGTAGCTACCGGGTAGCACGCCAGTGAAAGCATAGCTTCCATGTTGGTCGGTCGTTGTTTCATCGGTTGTCGGTCCACTCAGGCGAACCTTTACCGACGGCACGGAGGATGGTTTTCCCGACGAATCCTTAACAACGACTACCCCCTCCACCTTGCTGCTTGCTTCCTGCGCTTGTGCATTGATCGCAATAGAAAAATTCAGGCAAATCATCAGCGCCAACTGGATTGCTGTTTTTCCGGATCCTGTTTTCTCAACCATTCCTGTTATGTACATCCCAATGCCAATCCACCCCTGCTCGTCTTGGTATTGCAATATGCAAGAACAGATCGGCGAACACATCCCAAGATGGAAGGGTTTTTGGCTACCGCTCGAGGGGCGACGTGGAATACCACTTTCGGTCGGAGCTAATTCGCTTTGTTTTACTTTGCTCATCTCCGCCGAGTCTTGCTGGAATTTTTGCCATACCTCTGTCGATTCGCTATCCGTAGGCGCCAAATTCGTGGCAAATGAGTTCCGTCTTCATCGAGCCGGCTTCCCTGCGTATTAGAAACTCAACGAGCGCGAAGGCTTTCAAAGAGTCCGCTCTCCAGGATCGAACCCGCGATCGCTATGACGCGACCTGGCGCTAACTCCTGTGTGCCAGCAACTGATGATGCAACCGCTTTGCCAATTGAATTGCAGCACGATGGCCGCAACATGCAGAGGGAACAGACGCTTGCAGGAGCGAAGGACCTTGGTCCTTGCGTAGCCCCATTAGAGCTGCCAACCGTTTAGCGCTTTCGCCACGCGATTGACACCGACACGCGCGAAAAGCACATTGGCTACCACCAAGTTTCTGCTTGTACGCCGTACGTGAGTCCGCTGGTTCTGTCCGCGAAGGGAATGCCTCCGACGAATCCGCGATAACCGTTGGACCAATTCGCATACGTCATAAACAGCCGCAGCACGGGGCGGCTGAAAAACTGACGGCCGGCGCCTATTTGGGGCGCGATCGTGAACTTGCGGAGCCAGCCATCGAACTGGGTGTTGTTTCCGTTTTGCGTTGTGACAAAACCTTCCGTGTGGTCAACCCCGCCTTCGAAAGCTAGCGAAAGATATTTTGTGAAAAATACTTCCGGCCTCACGCCGAACGACGTCCAGTCGTTAAACCCGTGTCCAGGTTGCCCGTCTCTCTTCCGTTGAAAGAGGAAGATTGGCATGATCGCAAACCGGTCGTTCGGCTGAAGGAGTAGATGCTCCGTGATTAGCAACCTCTCTGTATTCTTCAGGAATGGAGTCGGGTCCTCGATGGAAGTACTGAAGTTGCTCGCCGCTCCCTTGCCGTATTGAATCGCGAACGTGTGATAGCCTCCGTGCCATTCCAGTCGCTGGTGGCGCATTCCAAACGCGTAGCCATCAGCGGTGGGAATCGCAGTGCCTGTTGGAGTAGAGCCGCCTTTCGCTGTCGCAAAATCAAACCAAAAACCGAACAATCCAAAGGGCCCCTTGAGGTCATAGATGCGCACATCAATATTGCTCTTCGCATAGTTTCCGTTTTGCGTGACGATGTCCGGTCTCGCCCCCGCCAGATACGCCACGGACATCTTGCCGATGCGGAGATCCCAATCTTCGATACCAGCTCCGTAGCCGCTCATGTCTAGAGGATAGAAGTCGTTGATCTCAATGTGCTGGCGGCGGTAATAACGTTCGCCGGCCCAGAACTTCGCATTTGGCTGAAACTCAAAAAGATGACCGCCACGCACAAAAGCTTCCCGTAGGCGGAATTGATCATTGCCGGTATTCCCTGGGAAATTTGCGTAACTGGCGGAATTTGTGGTGTTCGCTTCTATCATGACTTCCGTCTTGATCCAGGCTTTGTCGCCGTTGTTCTCGGGATTCAACCAATTGTTGACAAAGATTAGTTCCCCATAGGTTTCTGCTTCGTTGCCCAAACGGTATTTCGCGTCCGCTCCCGGCGCCTGAAACGCGACCATCGAGCCACCCTTGCTGTTGAGGCCATAGCCGGACCGAAAATATCCGTGAAATTCAAACGAACCCACCTGCGCTTTCAAACTTTCAATTTTCGTTTCCGCCTCATTCAGCAAGTCATAGGTGGGTTCCGAAGGCACCTGGCCCTGATATTTGGCCCCGATTTGATCTGACTGCCCGAGAATAGCCTTCTCAGCCGCATGCTTGGCGGCTTGTTCGACCGATGAAGCCGACTCTTCCTTGGCTTTCTCGCTGGCTTCTTTTTGTTTTTGGATTAGCTGTTCAAGCGCAGCGATACGTTGCTCCATTTCGTGGGTCGTTGCCTCGTACTGCTGCTTGAGCTGTGCTAATTGCTTCTGCAAGTCTTCAGGTGGCGGGGCGGCAGATTGTTGTGCGGCAGACGGCAAACCAAACAATGTCAAAAAGAAAATAACGCACGGCAATTGTTTCAGCTGAAGTAGGCGGCGCATTTTCGCACTCCTTCGAAGCACCAAAGGGGCTCCGGCTGCTGCCAGCCTACACCGAGTGCCCTGTAAGTTGGACCACCCAATCTAGCCAGATTTGTACTTTGCCAATATGCTCATTTCCTCCTACGGCTCACCTCACACCCTTTATGCTGCCGTCAAAACACGCGTCCGGTAGCCAACCCGAGTCCGACGCAAGATTTTCATGGCCGATGACCTGCGAAGCTGGGCCTTGGCGTGGAAGAGCCGTGATTTGGCCGCGGCTACGGAGATATCCAGCGTCTTTGCGGTTTCTCCCATCGAACATTCCGCCAACTGCTGAATCTTTACAACTTTTCGCAATGAGGGCCGCAGTGTTTCGATGGCATTCTCAAGAATTTTCCACTCTTCATTCTGCGCATGACTGGCTTCCGGGCTCGGCGCACGATCCGGCACCTTGTGCGCCCACAATTCCCCATTGGAATCGCTCAGACTCTCCGTTGCCTGCTCTAACGCTGTTCGTCTTTTCCGCAGAATCATCAGCGCGGCATTGATGGCGATACGCGTGACCCACGTTGCGAAGCTTGATCTGCCGTCAAAATCTCCAATGTGAAGAAATGCGTTAAGAAGCGCATCCTGTACCGCGTCTTCCGCATCTTCGCGATTTCTGGTGACGCGAAGCGCAGCCCGCATAAGCTGTTGAAAGTTCCTCTGGCAAAGTTCCGTGAACGCCGTTGACTCACCGGTTCTTGCTGCGCGCACCAGGCTGTTTTCGGTCCGCTGCCGCAATTCCGACGCGATCGCGAGAGGCTTGCTAATTTCGGAAAGAATTGTTGATTTCATTTTGCCCAC
>Ga0210402_10002873_pt1 | contig 16456 bp, 15 predicted proteins | sample IncBWC7MmetaG_FD_161055 | JGI IMG/M metagenome (GOLD analysis project Ga0210402, IMG submission 161055) | Forest soil microbial communities from Barre Woods Harvard Forest LTER site, Petersham, Massachusetts, United States - Inc-BW-C-7-M | ecosystem: Environmental > Terrestrial > Soil >... | reverse complement strand
CTCCTTCAGCGGAATCTGCTGGCCGCCCGAGGTCGCCACCGGGATATTGCCGATCTCATCCGGATTGTCGCGGTATTGCTGTTGCAGCCGCACCACCAGGTCATATTCCTGCTCGCCCTGCACCACCTGGGTCGCCACATCGCCGCCGATGGCGGTCTGGATCAGGCCATTAATGTCGTCCACATTCAGGCCATAGCGGGAGATTTTGCCCCGGTCGATCTTGATGGTGAGGCTGGGTTGCCCCAGTTCCTGCACCAGGGTCACATCGGTGATGCCGCGCACCCCCTGCAGCACCTGCTTGATCTGTTTGCCCTTCTGCTGCAGCACATTGAGATCGTTTCCGAATAGCTTAACCGCCAGGGCGCTTTTCAGGCCGGTCTCCGCCTCGTCCACCGCATCCTCCGCGGGCTGGCTGTAGTTGAAGATGATACCGGGAAATTGCGCCAGCTTCTTGTCCACCGCCTCGATCAGCGCCGCCTTGGTCCGGTATTGACCCGTCCACTCCGAATAAGGCTTCAAACCCACAAAAAATTCGGCGTTGAAAAAGCCAGTGGGATCGGTGCCGTCATCCGGCCGCGCCAGTTCCGAAGCCACCGTGGTAACTTCCGGGAAGGAACTCAGGATCGTCCGGATTTTGGGCGACATTTTGGAGGCTTCGTCATAGGAAATGGTGTAGGGCATGGTGGCCCGCACCCACAGCGCGCCTTCATCCAGCCGCGGCATGAACTCCGCGCCGATACCGGGGATCAGCAACAGCGAGAGCAGCAGCAACCCGCCCGAGGCGATGGTGGTTTGCCAGGGCCGGGCCAGACAGTAATCCAGGCCCCTGACATAGCGATCCTTGATCCATTCATACGCCCTATTGCGCTTTTCCTTGACGCCCTGGCGCATGAACCAGGCGCAAAGCACCGGCAACAAAGTGAGGGTGACGATCAGCGATCCCACCAGAGCGAAGATCATGGTGTCGGCCATGGGCTTGAACAGCAGCCCGGAGGGACCGGTGAGGACGTAAATGGGCAGGAAACTCACCACGATCACCGCAACGGCATAGACCAGGGGGCGGTCCACTTCAGCGGCTGCGTCGCGGATCACGTCATAGACATTGAAGGGCTTGCCCTCCCGAAGCGCGATCTGGCGGAAGATGTTTTCCACCATGAAGACCGCGCCATCCACCAATATCCCGAAATCCACCGCGCCGATGGAAAGAAGATTGGCGGATGCCCCCTGGATGTCGAGACAGACAAAAGCGAACAGCAACGCCAGGGGAATGGTGACGGCCACGATCAGTCCGGCGCGCACATTGTAAAGAAAGAAAATCAGCACCACCACGACCAGCAATACGCCGCGCAGCAGATTGCCTTCCACCACACCCGTGGTCTCCGCGATCAGGTCGGTGCGGTCATAAAAGGGCAGGATCTTCACATCCTTGGGCAATATCTGGTCGTTGAGTTCCTTTGTTTTGACCTCGACCCGCTTGAGAACATCCTGGGTCTTTTCGCCTTTCAGCATCAGGATAACGCCTTCGACCGCATCATCCTGGTTTTTGTAACCGAACTCACCCAGGCGCGGCGCGATGCCGATCTCCACCCGGCCCAGATCCTTCACCAAAACGGGCGTGCCATTGTTTACGGCCGCCACCACATTGCCGATATCCTCGGTGGTGGTGATGCGGCCCACTCCGGTCACATAATAGAATTGCCCGCCCTGGGAATAGAATCCGCCGCCGGCATTGGCATTGTTGGCCCCCAGCGCGGTCTCCACTTGCGTCGCCGACAGGCCCGCGCCCGCCACCTTGGCGGGATCGAGCAGCACTTGATATTGCATATTGCCGCCGCCGAATCCGGAATCGTCCGCGACGCCGGGGACCGAGCGGTAGGCCGGCTCGATGGTCCAATTCTCAAAGGTCTTGAGTTCCATGGGCGATCGGTCGGGACTCTGCAGCACATAGCGGTAGATAAGGCCGGAGGGCGAGTTCAGCGGCGCAAGCGACGGCGAAACGCCATTGGGCAGCCCCAGGCCCTGCAGATTGTTGGTCGCCTGCTGACGGGCGAAATAATTGTCCGCCGTGTTATCGAAGGTGAGCGTGACCTCGGACAGGCCGTAAAGCGAGATGGAGCGCACCGCGGTCATGCGAGGAATGCCGTTCATTGCCCGTTCGACCGGCACGGTGATCAGCCGTTCCACTTCTTCGGCGGCATGGCCAGGCCATTGGCTGGTGATCTGGACCAGCGGCGGCGACAAGTCGGGATAGGCATCCACCGGCAACCGGCTCAGGGCGCGGATGCCCGCTGCCACCAGGATCAGGGTGAGCAGCGCCACCAGCAGCTTCTGCTCCAGCGAGGCGACGACGACGCGATTCATCACCGAGCTTTTCGGCTGGGGATGCGACAGGTGTTCCGGATGATCGCTCATTGTTGCTGCATGAATTGCAGGAAGAGCGCGCCGTCGGTCACCACCTGCTGGCCGGGGTTGAGGCCGCTGGAAATCGCATACTGGTCGCCGCTGCGATAGCCCAGGGTGACATGGGCGCGGGCGAAGCTTTTGTCGGCTTGCTCGACATAGACATAAGGCAGGTTCTGATCATCGCGCATGATAGCGGAGACGGGAATGAGAATTCCCGGCGTCTGCTGGCGCTCCAGGATGCGGACCTGGACATACATCTGGCGCTTCAAGAAATCGCCGGGATTGTTGACCACGATACGCACGGCGATGGAGCGGGTATTGGGGTCCACCTCGGCGGCGATATTGTCCACCGTGCCGCTGAGATTGCGCCCTGCGCCGGTCACCTCGGCGGTATCGCCCACATGCACCGCGCCCAGATCGGTATCGAAGATATGCGCCATCACCCAGACCTTGGAGAGGTCGGCGACGGTGAAGACCGGCGTGGTGCTGGCCTGCAGGAGCTGGCCGGGCTGGATCAGCTTTTCCACCACCGTGCCGGCGATGGGCGAACGGATAGTGCCTTCGATCGCGGCGGTGGCCTTGCCGGCCTCCGTGTCCCGGATCAGCGTAGGATCGACGCCCAGGGATTGCAGCGCCTGCAGTCCGGCATCGCGGTCGGATTCGGCGCTGGCGGCGTCGGTCTCGGCCTGTTGGGCTTCCTTGGCGGAAACGCCCTGATGCGCCAGCAGGTCCTTGTCCAGGTCGGCCAGCCTGCGGGCATTCTGGGCGGTGACCAGCGTCTTGCGATAGGTCGAGACGGCGCTGGCATAATCAGGCGAGACCACGGCCGCCAGGGCATCGCCTTTCCTCACCTGCGCGCCGGGCTGGACATAGAGCTTGGAGACGGTTCCGGAAAAGGGCGCCATCATGGCGGTGGCCTGGTCATTGTCGAAATCCACCACCCCGGTGGTGTCCACATTCTTGCGGAACTGGCCCGAGGTTACGGTGGAAAGCTTGATGTTGCGGCGCTGCTCGGCGGTGAGCGTGACATTGCTGCCGCCGGGATTGGCGTTGGTCTCCGATTTGCCGCACGCCGTCAGCAGGCACAGCGACGCCAGCAGGGCCAGCATCAGTGGTTTATTTCGCATTCGCTTCTCCAATATCGGTGCGGTGCCACCAGCCGCCGCCCAGCGCCTGGAACAGCGCGGCGGTGTCGGCATAGCGGCTGGCCTGTGCCTGCAGGAGCGCGATATGCGCTTGGCTGTAAGCCTGCTCGGCGGTCAAAAGGGCCAGAGTGTTGCTATAGCCATCCTTCAATTGATACTGCGTGATGTCGAAAGTGGATTTGGCGGCGGCATCGGAATCGGCGGCGGCTTTCAATCCTTCCGCGTCCTGCTGCAACGCCGTCAGGCTGTCGGCCACATTCTGGAATGCCGTCAGCACGGTGCTGCGATATTGCGCGGCCGCCTGGTCGTAATTGGCCCGCGCCGCCTGTTCGGTGTGATAGAGCGTGCCGCCATCGAACAGGGTGCCGGCGACCGTGGCGCCTGCATTCCAGAAACCGGTGCCGTCCTTGAAAAGCTGGTTGATCACCAGGGCGCTGCTGCCCACCTGGCCGCTGAGGGTGAGATTGGGCAGCATGTTGGCGATGGCGACGCCGATCAGGGCGCTGGCGCTCTGTAGATTGGCATCCGCCTGCAGGACATCGGGGCGCTGGGCCACCAGCGCGGAGGGCAGGCTGACCGGAATTTCCTCCGGCAACTTCAGCGTAGTTAAGTCGAGCCTTTCCGGTGGCTGGTCGCTGGGGAAACGGCCTACCAGCACCGCAAGCTGGTCTTTCAGCTGCGCATCCTGCTTGATCAGCGGCGGCAGGGTCGCGGCGGCGGCGGCGGTCGCCGCTTTCTGTGTCGCGTAATCCAGGCCGCTGGCATAGCCCTTGTCGAGTTGATACTTCAAAATGTCGAGCGACTTGGTCATCGCCGCCACCATCTCGTTGGTGGCCTCTATCTGCTGGCGGGTGGAAGCCTCCTGCACCGCGGTCACCACCACATTGTTCACCAGGGTGTTGTAGGTCGCCATCATCTGGTAGCGCGCCGCCCTGGCCTGCGCGTCCAGCGATTCCACGGTCCGGCGCTGCAGCCCGAAGACATCGGGCATGTAAGAGATGTTCAGTTGCGGCGTGTACAGATCATACTGGAAGGCGTTGTTGCTGGGCACTGGCGCCAGTGTGGCGGCCGGCTGCTGGAAATGGGTGGCATTGGCGTTGAGGCCGACATTGGGAAAGAAGGCCCCGCTCCCGGCTAGCGCGGTTTGATGCGCAGAGCGCAGCGCCGCCGCCGCGGCTTTCAGGTCGGAATTGTTCTTGAGCGCCTGGGCGATCAGGGAATCGAGCGCCGGGGAATGAAACAGGCTCCACCAGTCGCCGGCGATATCGCCGCCTTTGGCGAAGCGCTGGGCCTCGCCACCTGTAATGTCTGGCGTGGTAGCGGTGACAGCGGACAACGGCGTGGGGGTGTAGTCGCTGACCTCGGGCGCGGCCGGCTTTTTAAAGTCCGGACCCACGGCGCAGCCGGCCAGCAAAAGCGCCGGCGCGGCAAACGCCACGGCCCTAAGAATGCGCATTTTTGCTCATAAGCATCAAGAAACTCCATGGACGGATGCGGACCGTCCGCGTTGGACGCGGACAGGCCTGAAGGCGCGCCATCAGGTGACGGCGCGGCAATTCCGGTCAGGAGCGGGGAGGGGCGCGGCTTTGCCAGTTATGCGTGGCGGCGTTGGCGCTGGCGCCAACCGCCAGGTGCGGCGCCGACATTTCTATCCATTGTTCGGACAGAAACAGCAGCGGCGCCACCGGCATGAAGAAGGTGCCGGCATGGGCGACAGCCTGGCAGAAGGGACATTCCACCGGCGTGTTGCCCAAAGGCGATTTGTTGTGATGCGGAACCTTGGCGATGGTGCTGCTGGCGGCTGCGGAATCATGGATGTGAGTCTGCGCCACATAGGATTGGAAAGTGAAAGCAAGCGCGACCAGGGCGGCGATCAAGCGCCAACCTGTAACCCCCTGTTTTCTAATTGCGGCAGTCGCCATGGCGTCCGCTATTTGGTTGTGCGGCGGCGACAATAATGCATATCGGCGGCAGACGCTACCCCATAGCGGCGCTTGCGACGCCAAGCACGGAAAGGTGCGAAGGCTGGACTGGAGGGGGTTAACGAACAGCCTTCAATCGTTATCGCAGGTGACAAGCTTGCCCGGATCGGTCCCGGCGGGGGTGATCAGTTCGGGGTTGGCCAGCATGATTGTCGCCTTGCCGCGATCCATATGAACCACGCCGGTAACATCCACCGTCTGGCCGTCCATGCTGCTCAAATCCGGGAAGGCGCCGACGCTGGGGACATAGACCATGAACAGCGCGTTATCGTCCGACTCGCCCAAAGCGATATCCACCCCGAAGCGGCTGGAATCCGCAGATATGGACGCGCGGCCTTCCACCGTCATGCAGGCGCCGACATTTTGCATCGCCTGGGATGGCACGATGGGCGGCGGATTGGCGGCGGTGACAGGGCTGGTGATAATTGCGAATGCGGCGGCGATGACAAATGCTCTCATGGCGGCATGTCTCCTTGGCCGGACAACAGCATAGCACATCGGTGCTGGTTTCGTGCCGGGGAACTTTGTGGCGTCAGGCGGTGAGCTTCTTCACCGCCGCGCTTAAGGGCCGCTCCGCCCTGTCATAGCCGTCCCACGGCTTGCTTTTTGCGATCAGGCCGGGGGCGCTGCGAACCGTAAAAGTGCGCGGATCGAGACCCTTTTTCACCTGCGCCCAGGCCAGCGGCATCGAAACCGTGGCGCCATCGCGCGCGCGGGGTGACAGCGGCGCCACGGCCGTCGCCATGCGGTCGTTGCGCAGATAGTCCAGGAAGATTTTCCCCCGCCGCTTCTCCTTGGACATGTTGACCAGATATTTGCCCGGACTGTCGGCCGCCATGCGAGCGCAGATTTCCCGCGCGATGGCTTTTGCCTCTTTCCAGCCAAGCCCGTTCGCCTTGAATGGCGTGACGACGTGCAATCCCTTGCCGCCGGTGGTCTTGGCGAACGGCGCCAGACCCAATTCTTCCAGCCGCTCTTTCAATTCCCTGACCGCGGCCACGCAATCGTCGAAATCCAGTCCCGGCGAGGGATCGAGGTCGAACACAAAACGGCCCGGCACATCGGGTTTGCCGGGCGCGCAGTTCCAGGGATGCAATTCCAGTCCGCCTAACTGCGCCACCGCCGCCAGCGCTTGCACCCGGTCGATCTCAAGATAGGATTTACGGTCGCCCGAGACCCGCACTTCGTTCAACAGGCTGTATTGCCCCGCCATGGCATGGCGCTGGAAGAAACGCTGACCGCCAATGCCATCGGGCGCGCGCACGATGGAACAGGGCCGCCCTTTGATGTGCGGCATCATCCATTCGCCGATTGCCTCGTAATATTCCGCCAGTTCCAGCTTGGTCACCGGTTTGCCTTTATTATTGGAAGAAGCGGGCCCCGCATCCGGCCATAGCGGCTTGTCGGGATGGGAGATGGCGATATTCATCACCACCGCTGGCGCGTTCGGCCGGCGCGTTTCCTTTGGTTCTGTGAGTTTTGTGTCCTTCTTCGGCATCTCGGCTTTCACCTCGTCCGCTGACTTGTCGGCGCGCAGGCCTTTGAAGGCAGCCCGGCTGGCGCACGGAATGCTTTGCGAGCTAGTTTCCTCGCTCCCAGGCAATCGCCAATTCCTTTTCCAGTCCCAGTTGCCGCGCCACCTCGATCAGCGCGGCCACATGCGTTGCGTTGGTCTTGCCGATGATGTCCGCCTGGCCGGCGGCCATTTTCCGGATCGACTCGGCGATCACCGGCAGGGGCGAGCGCCAGGGTATCGCCGCAGTCACGCCGAACTCGGAGGTGACGGGCACCACGCCATGCCACCACAGCGGCGGGATGTAGAGCGCATCGCCTTCCTCGACCGTCGCGTGATGCCAGTCCAGCTCCGCACCCTCGAAGCCCGCGAACTTCGAGGCATCCTCGTAATAGTCTTCCTTGAAGAAGATGTTGCGTACGGCAAGCCGGTGCGGATTTTCCAGCCTCAGCAGCCCAACCTTCTTGGCGCCGATCACCTGGCACATCAGGGTTTCGTCGAACGGATGATAATGCCAGGTGGTGCCGGCATCGCGGTAAAGGAAATAACGCACAAACGGATAGAAGAAAGCCGGCTGGACTTTTCCCAGAAAGGGCATGGCGCCGATATCCGCCAGCCATTCCACCGGCGTCGCGGTGCCGACAAAACCGATCCTGGTATCAGGCGCTTGAAGCCGGTCCAGCGCCTCCCCCAGACCGACCAGGGTCTCGCCTTCGACCTGGCGCAGCAGCGAGGAATAATTTTCATGCGGATAGTAATAGACCTGGTGATGGCCGGAACGGCTTTTCAGATATTCCTTGTCGCGCCACTTTTGACTGGCGGGCCAGTTGCACGCCATGCTCTTGATCACACAGGGTTGGCTCTTCAGCACAAAATCGTTGAAGAACATCTCCTGGGTCAGGTCCTCCACGCGCCGCTCGGGGATCGAAGCAGCCTGCTTCATGCAGGGAACATGACGGAAGGTGGGTGAGAGCATGCCGCTTTTTGCGGCTTTTGAGAGAGGAATTCAACGGCTTTTTGCCCTCGCGCGCCGCGCTTGATATGAGGGCGTATGACCATCCCGAACGCACAAGCGCTGTTGGTGGCGGGCAAGCCGAACGAGGCGCTCAGCGCCTTCGACCAGCTTCTGGCTGCCAGGCCAGGGGAAACCCAGGCGCTGTTCGGCCGCGCCACCGCCCTCAAGATGTTGGGCCGGCTCTCCGAGGCACGCGCCGGATACGACACGGTGCTGGCCCGGATGCCGACGGCGCCAGGCGCTCTTTATAATCGCGGCGAAGTGCTGAATGCGCTGGGCCTGCACGAGGACGCGCTGGCCGATTTCGATCGCGCCCTGGCGATCAAGCCCGATTTTGCCAATGCCGTGCTGGGCAGGGGCATTGCCTTGCAGCGGTTGTACAGGACCGGCGAGGCCCTTGCCTGTTTTGAACGCACGCTGCATCTGTGGCCGGATTGCGTGGACGCCTTCTTTTTTCGCGGGTTGGCGCTTGCCGAGATTGGTTATCCTGAAGAAGCCATTGAAAATTATTCAAAGGCCATCGCGCTTCATCCCGGAAATTTCGCCGCCATCAACAATCGCAGTGTCTCGCTGATCGGCCTGCGCCGTTTTGCCGAAGCCGCGAAGGGTTACGAAATACTGGACAAGATGGATCCGGGCAACGCGGCGGCGCTGACCGGGCTGGCGGGTGCGGCACTGCATGCCTGCGACTGGTCCCGGCGGGATGAATTCGCGGATAAAATCGCCGCCGTCATCGCTGCGGGGAAGTCCGGCATTCAGCCGGGCACCGCCCTTGGCTATATCGACGATCCCGCGCTGCTGCTGGCTTGCGCGAAAAGCCTCGTGGCAGGCCTGCCTGCGGGGCCTGGGCCGCTCTGGAAGCACCAGCCCTTCTCCGGCAAGAAAATAAAACTGGCATATAGCTCGGCGAATTTCTGCTCCCACGCCATGCCGCGATTGATGGCCGGCGTGTTCGAGCGGCATGACCGTTCGCGTTTCGAAGTCATCGCGATTTCCTTCGGAGTGGATGACGGCAGCCCGATTCGGGCGCGGCTCACGCGCGCGTTTGACCAGTTCCATGATGTGCGGTTTTCCAGCGCGCGGCAGATCGCCGAGCTGATGGTGAGGCTGGAAGTGGATATCGCCGTGGACCTGATGGGCTTCACCGAACAATCACGGCTGGGAATTTTCGCCCTCAGGCCTGCCCCGGTGCAGGCCAATTATATCGGGTATCCCGGCACGCTGGGGGCGGATTTTTACGACGCCATCATCGCCGACGCGATTGTTGCGCCGTTGGAGCAGCAACCTTATTTCAGCGAAACCATCGTGCCGTTGGTCGACACCTACTGGCCGACCGACGACCGGCGCGCAGAAGCCGGACCGCCGCCTGGCCGCGCGGATGCCGGCTTGCCGGGGCAGGGATTTGTCTTCTGCTGCTTCAACAACAACTGGAAAATCACCCCGCCGCTTTTCGACATCTGGATGCGGCTCCTGAAAGCCGTGCCGGATTCGGTGCTCTGGCTTTTGCAGGACAGCGCCGAAGCGGCGGACAATCTCGGGCGTGAAGCGCGCGCCCGCGGCGTGGCGGCGGAACGGCTGGTGTTCGCGCCGCGCGTATCGCCGGAAGACCATCTTGCCCGCCATCGTCTTGCCGGCCTGTTTCTCGATACCCTGCCTTACAACGCCCACACCACGGCCAGCGATGCGCTTTGGGTGGGCGTGCCGCTGGTGACTTGCAAGGGCGCCTGTTTTCATGGCCGGGTCGCGGCCAGCATATTGAGCGCCATCGGCCTTCCCGAACTCATCGCCGAAAATCTGGACGATTATGAAAGCCTGGCCCTGGCGCTCGCCACCGATGCGCCGCGTCTGGCCGCCCTGAAACGCAAGCTGGAAGAAAATCGCAAAACCACGCCGCTGTTCGATACTGCCCGTTTCACCCGCGCCATGGAAGCGGGGTACGAAAAAATGCGGAGCGCGTTTCTTACGTGAGAGACTCCGGTTTGGGACCACCGGTGGCCCAGTCCAGCAGCTCGGCGGTATGGACCATCCGCGCCCCGCCTGACGCCAGATGCTGGATGCAGCCGATATTTCCCGCCGCCACGATAGGCGCGCCGGTGGCTGCGATATTGGCCAGCTTGCGGTCGCGCAACTTGCCCGCCAGCTCGGGCTGCAGCATGGAATAGGTCCCGGCCGAACCGCAGCAGATATGGCCTTCACCGATTTCCCGTACGTCGAATCCCATGCGGGCAAGAAGCTCGCGCGGCGGACTGTTGATTTTCTGTCCATGCTGCAGCGAGCAGGCCGAATGATAGGCCACTGCATGGCCGGCCGCGATCACCGGCGCCTTCAGCTCCAGGCCCGTCAGCACTTCGGTCACGTCTTTGGCCAGGGCGGAAATACGCGCCGCCCGTGCTGCCCAGTCCGGCTGGCTGCGCAGCATGAAGCCGTATTCCTTCACCACCGTGCCGCAGCCCGAGGCCGAGACTATAATCGCGTCAAGCCCTTCGATCTTTTCCCAGGCGGCGATATTGGCCTTGGCCCGCGCCCTGGCCTGATCTTCGTCGCCCATATGCTGCGCCATCGCCCCGCAACAGGCCTGGCCTGCGGCAATCACCACTTCCACGCCATGGCGGGTGAGAAGCCGCACCACCGCTTCGTCGATGCCGGGCGCCAGCACCGGCTGGACGCAGCCCGACAACAGCGCCATGCGCGCGCGCCTTGAACCATCGGCGGGGAATACGCCCGGACTTGCCGTCGGACCGGCGGGAGGCAGGCTGGCCGGCGCCTGACGGACCATCGCCTTCAGCCGCGGCGGCAACAGCGCCGTGAAGGGTTTTGCGAACAAACCCGCGACCAGCGACAAGCGGAACAACCCGCGATTGGACAGTACCTTCACCAGCGCCGCGCGCAGCAACCGTTCGGGCCAGGGCCGCGCCTTGTGTTCTTCTATGTAAGAGCGGGCGTGATCCAGCAGATGCATGTAGTTCACGCCCGCGCCGCAGGTGGTCATGCAGGACATGCAGGAAAGGCAGCGATCCAGATGCTTGATGGTATTGGGTGGAGGCGTCAGGCCCTTTTCCAGCATCTCCTTGATCAGATAGATGCGGCCGCGGGGCGAATCCAGTTCGTCGCCCAGGATCAGATAGGTCGGGCAGGTGGCGGTGCAGAAACCGCAATGCACGCAGGCGCGCAGCTGGACATTGGCGTCGGCGGTTCCCGGATCGGCGAGCTGGAGAGGACTGAAATTCGTCTGCATGACGACCGGCCTTAACATAGAGTAAGCCAGCCCGGCAATTCGCCGTTTTTCCGCCTTGGGCGTTACGCTTCAGGTTTCATTCACCGGAGCAATTCCTGATGGCATCCAAGAAATGGATCGCCGCCAACGCGGCGTCATGACGGCGCCTGCACGCCCCGGTCAGGCACCTGCCAGCGATAGATCTTGAGCGCCAGCCAGCTTTTGGGCTCAAAACACAGGGCGTCGGTATCGGTGGCGCTGGGCGACCCCTGGATCACCGCCGGCAGATCGCATACCACGGTCGGGCCGTCGGGATTGGCATACCCGACGAAGCGATAGCCGGCCTGGTCCATACAAGCCTGGATGGACTTGAAGGGCTGGCCCGTGCCAGTGCGGGTGGCGCCCGCCTTGCAGGACGCCAGTTGTTTCTTCTGGTCGGAATAACATCCCGCCAGCAAAATCGGCAGGGCGAGCACAAGAAAGAGCTGGCTCCGGCTCATGGGTCGCCTCCATTTCCGCTGGGCAAAACCTATCAGAAATGGGCCTGCCGGCGAAGGGTTGCGTCACAAATCTTTATATTTTTGAAAAGCATTTGCGCTTGGCCGGGGGCGCTTTGCATGGCTGGATAGGCCGATGGAAAAGCGCGTCCTTCAGGGCTTTATTTTCGACCATGACCGTGGCCGGCTGCATCTGACCCCCGAAGCGTTGGAGGCCGCCTATGAATATCTGCGCGCCACGCTGCCCTTCCGCCGGATGAATCTTCCGCATGCGGACAATATGGTGTTCCGGGTGATGGGCGCGCGCGACCGCTTCGGCCATTTCAAGGGCCGCATCAAGGACGATGCCGATATGAACGAAATCGGGGTTTCGCAGCGCGCCGTCCATTCCACCGATATCCTGATGGCGACCATGGCGCATGAAATGATTCATCTCTACCAGCACGAAAAGGGCGGCTGCACCCGTGGCGTCCATAACGCCCAGTTCCGGCGTATCGCGGCGCGGGTCTGCCGTATCCACGGCTTCGACGCGGAGAGTTTTTGATCGGGATCGGAACGATGTGCCGTGACTGATATGGGACCGCGCCGGGCGACAGGCGCGGTCTTTGTTTGGGGGTATGCAATCAATGCCAGACCGCCTAAGGTTAGGCTGGATCAGCGATATCGGGAGTTTGAAATGGCCGCGCGTGGAATGAATGCCAGGAAAAAGGAAAAAAGACGCCGTCACGCCAAATCGCGCAAGGCGGCAACAGTCGCCGCCGCCGAGACGGCGGCGCAGGACCGCACTCAGGCTCCCCGCCGTCCGACCGGCACGGCTCGTTAAATCGGGCTTGTTCGCTTTCGTTTCACCGGCCTTGAAGCGGGTGTTCAGGGCAGACGCCAGGGTCTATGGGATCAACCAGATACCCGCATAACCGCGCGGCTTCTGGAGCCGCGGTTCCGGCATATCCCGGTCAGACGCCCGGCTTTGAGGTGCGTCCCCGATCATTGATGACTGCCGTAATCCTGTTCCAGGCATAATAACCCTCGATATTGCCCCTGTTCAGCATTCCGTCTGCCTTTAGGTTGGCAGCGGTCATGGCGCCGCTGCCGTGAAGCTTCATCATCCGGTCGGCAGCTTCCAGAATGGCGACTTCTTCCATGCGGGGAGGGTAGGCCTTATGTATTAACTAGGCGTTGTCCTATTTCTTCATATCGGCACTGCTCGACGCCGGCATATCACGCTTTGGCCAGTCAGATGCGGGGCGCCAACCGCCATGCCCATCTTGCCGCCCGGTGGCAGCCTGTGAGATGGATGGCGCGATGCAGAAGTCACACCGGCATGTGCTGGATTCGCTGGCGGCCAAGGGACGGCTGCGCCGCCTGACCGGCCGGCGCGGCCTCGACTTTACATCCAATGATTATCTGGGACTGGCGGAAAGCGCGGGCCTCAAACAGGCGGTCGCCGAAGCGCTGGCGCGGGGCGTGCCGGTGGGCGCCGGGGGATCGCGCCTGCTCAGGGGCAATCACCCGGAACATGAAATGCTGGAAGAGGAAGCCGCGGCCTTCTTCGGCGTCGAAGCCGCGCTTTATTTTCCTACCGGCTTTGCCGCCAACGCCGCCATCATCGCCACCCTGCCTCGGCCGGGCGACCTGATCGTTTATGACGCGCTGATTCATGCCTCATTGCGCAGCAGTCTTGATCCTGCCCGGCACAATGCGCTGGCAACGCCGCACAATGATGTTGCCGCCATCGAAGACGCGATCAAAAAGTGGCGGGCCGGTGACGGGACCGGCCGGGTCTGGATCGTGGTTGAAACGCTTTACAGCATGGATGGCGACCGCGCCCCGCTGGCCGACCTGATCGCGCTGGCGCAGCGGCATGACGCCATGCTGATCCTGGACGAGGCGCATGCCACGGGAGTCTATGGGCCGCAGGGTCGGGGGCTCGCAGCGGACTTTGAAGGCGCCCCCAACATCATTTCGCTCCATACCTGCGGCAAGGCCCTAGGCGTGATGGGGGCGCTGGTCTGCATGCCCCGGCTGTTGGCCGATTTCATGATCAATCGCGGCCGCTCTTTCATTTATTCCACCGCGCCATCGCCCCTGATGGCGGCGGCCACCCGCGCCGCGCTGAAAATCGCGGCCGGCGCGGATGCCGAGCGGGCAGAATTGCAGGCCCTGGTGCGCCATGCCGGCGGCTTGATGAAAGACCGTCTGGGCCACGCCGCCAGCGGATCGCAGATACAGCCGATCATTGTGGGCGCGGACAAGAGCGCCGTGCAGCTGGCGGCGGCAATGCAGGCGCGCGGCTACGACATCCGCGCCATCAGGCCGCCCACCGTGCCGGAAGGCACCGCCCGGCTGCGCATCGCGCTCACCCTCAACACCGATGCCAAAATCCTGGATCGCCTGTTCGCCGATCTCGCCGCCGAAATGGAAAAGGCGTGAGGCGCCCCATCTTCACAAAATATGTTGTAGCCGGCACCGATACGGGATTGGGCAAGACCGTGTTCGCCGCGGCGCTGACCGGCGCGCTCGATGGCGTTTACTGGAAGCCGGTACAGGCCGGGTTGAAGAATGAAACCGATAGCGAAGTCGTGGCGCGGCTGTCCGGCAGGCCGGTGCTGCCGGAAGCCTATCGTTTTGCGCTCCCCGCCTCGCCGCACAAAGCGGCGGCGGCTGAATCCCGCTCGATCGATCCCGCCAAACTGATACTGCCCGAGTCCGATGCGCCCCTGATCGTGGAAGGGGCGGGCGGCCTGCTGGTGCCATTGGCCGAAGATACGCTCTTTATCGATGTCTTCGCCCGCTGGAACGCGCCCCTGATCCTCTGCGCCCGCACCGGCCTGGGGACCATCAACCACAGTTTGCTGTCGGTGGAGGCCATTCGCGCCCGTGGTATTTTTCTTCTCGGCATCGCCTTTATCGGCGAGGCCAACCGAGACAGCCAACGCATCATCGCCAAGTTCAGCGGCGCGAAAATATTGGGGCGGCTGGGGCCAGTCGCGCCGCTGGACAGCGAAAATCTCGCCCGTGCCTTCGCCGATGGCTTCGATGTGAAAGATTTCACATGAGTTCTCCCGTCTGGCATCCCTTCACCCAGCATGCGCTGACGCCCGACATGAAGCTGGTCGCCACGGGCGAGGGCGCCTGGCTCACCACGGCGGACGGGGTGCGCATTCTTGACGCCATCTCCTCCTGGTGGGTGATTACCCATGGCCATTGCCATCCCCGGATCGTCGCCGCCATCAAGGAACAGGCGGGCAAGCTCGATCAGGTGATTTTCGCCGGTTACACACATCAGCCGGCGGAGGATGTGGCACGCGGCCTGATCGGCATCACGCCGAACGGTCTTTCCCATGTCTTCTTTTCCGACAGCGGCTCAACCGCGGTCGAGGTCGCGCTCAAGATGGCGCTGGGTTTCTGGCGGGGCAGGGGCAAGCCGCGTCATCGCATTATCGCGCTGGAGCACGCTTATCACGGCGACACCATCGGCGCGATGGCGGCGGGCGCGCGTGGGATATTCAACGCCGGTTATGAATCCCTGCTGTTCGAGGTGGACCGGCTGCCGTTCCCGAGCGACGGCGGCAAAGAGACCCTGGCCGGGCTGGAAAGATTGGCGCCCGATGCCGCGGCCCTGATTGCCGAGCCGCTGCTGCTGGGCGCCGGCGGCATGCTCACCTATGCGCCGGAAATCCTCGCCGCCATGAAACGGACCTGCGAAAAGCACGGCACGCTCTTTATCGCCGACGAAGTGCTGACCGGCTTTGGCCGCACCGGCACAGTATTCGCCTGTGAGCAGGCCGGCATCGCTCCCGACCTTCTCTGTCTTGCCAAGGGTCTTTCCGGCGGGGCGCTGCCCTTGGCGGCAACCCTGGCGACGGAAGAGATATTCGCCGCGCATTATTCGACCGACCGCGCTCGCACATTTTTCCATTCCAGTTCCTTCACCGCAAATCCCATCGCCTGCGCCGCCGCAGCTGCCAATCTGGAAATCTGGAAATCCGAACCGGTGCGCCAGCGCGTCGCCGCCTTGGCCGGGATGCAGGAAGAACGGCTCGGCGCCTTCCAGAACGATTCCCGCTTTTCGGCCCTGCGCCGTATCGGCACCGTCACCGCGCTTGATCTCAAGGTGTCCGACCCCGGTTATCTTTCCGCGGGGCGTGGGGCTGGCCTGGGGCCCGAACTGGCGCGATTTTTCCAGGCGAGAGGCCTCTTGCTGCGTCCGCTGGGCAATACGATCTACGTCATGCCGCCCTATTGCGTGACGGCGCCGGAACTCGATCTGGTGTATGATGCCATCCGCGATGCCGCGGGGAAATTTGTGTAACCTCTACGGAGCTGCCGCGAAGTGACAGACATGGAGGAAAGACAGATGAAACACGCCCCTTTTTATGCCGCCGCCGCGCTTGGGTTTTTCATGTCTGGCGCCTCGGCCGATGATCTGGACAGGAAGATTCCCGCCGCCGCCCTCGACCCGGCGAACAGCGCCGCCAGTGAAACCGCCGTCTTGGCGGGCGGCTGCTTCTGGGGCCAGCAGGGCGTGTTCGAGCATGTGAAGGGCGTTACCAGAGTAGTTGCCGGCTATTCCGGCGGCGCCAGGGAGACCGCCACCTATCCCCAGGTCACCACAGAAACCACCGGCCATGCCGAATCGGTCCAGATCACCTTCGACCCCAAACAGATTTCCTTCGGCAAAATATTG
>Ga0210402_10002871_pt1 | contig 16459 bp, 16 predicted proteins | sample IncBWC7MmetaG_FD_161055 | JGI IMG/M metagenome (GOLD analysis project Ga0210402, IMG submission 161055) | Forest soil microbial communities from Barre Woods Harvard Forest LTER site, Petersham, Massachusetts, United States - Inc-BW-C-7-M | ecosystem: Environmental > Terrestrial > Soil >... | reverse complement strand
TCCCGGCCAACCGCCCACCCCCGGCCCGCCCAAAGCGGACAGCAACAAATTTGTCTACGACGCCTCCGCCGCGCCTCTCACCACGCATCAGTGGTATGACGGCACGCAACATCCCTGGGAGTTCAAGCGCGTCTGGCATCTCGAGCCTTCGCTCACCGATCCCAACACCGTTTATGCCGGAGTCGAAGACGCCGCGCTATTCCGCTCCACCGACGGCGGTGAGAACTGGACCGAACTCCCCGGCCTGCGTGGCCATGGCACTGGCCCCAAGTGGCAGCCCGGCGCCGGAGGCATGTGCCTGCACACTATCATCCTCGAACCCGGCAATCCCGATCGCATCTACATTGCGATCTCCGCGGCGGGCGCGTTCCGCACCGACGACGGCGGCAAAAGCTGGAAGCCGATCAACAAAGGCCTGTATTCGAAATACATCCCGAACCCGACCGCTGAGGTGGGCCACTGCGTGCACCACATTGCCATGAACCCGTCTCGTCCCGGTGTACTGTTCATGCAGAAGCATTGGGACGTCATGCGGTCCGACGACGCCGGGGACCAGTGGACAAAGATCAGCGGCAACCTGCCCACCGATTTCGGATTCGTCATCGACATTCACGCCCACGAGCCGGAGACGATTTACGTCCTTCCCATAAAAAGTGACTCCGAGCACTACGTCCACGAAGGCAAGCTGCGCGTGTATCGCAGCCGCACCGGCGGCAATGAATGGGAAGCCCTCACCAAAGGTCTCCCGCAAAAAGACTGCTACGTCAACGTGCTGCGCGACGCCATGGCCGTCGACTCACTCGATGACTGCGGCATCTATTTCGGCACCAGCGGCGGCCAGGTCTACTGCTCCGCTGACGCCGGAGACAGTTGGAATCCGATCGTCCGCGATCTTCCAGCAGTCCTCTCGGTGGAAGTGCAGACGTTGCCGTGAGAGTTCGCGAAATGAACAAAACAGGGTGCCCCACCCTTCTCGCGTTTTTTGCGAGAGGGTGGGGATTTTGACTTTGTGCTGATCCGGCTGCTACTGTCGCTCGCGCTTTGCTCCAGGAGAGATCCATGAAACTGATTCTCACCGCCGCTGCGTGCTTGCTGTTGCTCGCCAGCGCAGCGACGGCGCAGGAAATGCCGAAGCCCTCCCCCAAGTCCACCGCCAACCCACCAGCGCTGGAGGCGAAGGTCCGCAAAGTTTGGGAAGATTTTAAGAACAAAAACAAGACATCGCTCGGCGCCGCGCTGGCCGACGGCTTCCGTGAGATGGAGGAAGGTGGCAGCGGCTTTGGCGACAAGAAAGCCGAAATCGCCTCGGTAGATGAATTCGAGCTCACAAGTTACGCTCTCAGGGATTTCGCGGTGAAATCGCTGGGTACGCACAGCGCTCTGGTCACCTATTCGGCGCACTATGAAGGCAAGACCGGCGGCCAGATGCAGAAGTCAGACAGCATCTTCGGTGAAGTCTGGGTTCATGCGGGCACGGACTGGAAGGTGCTCTACATTCAGGAGACCACAGTAAAATGAGCCGGATTCGCGTCGAACTTCCGCAACACCTGCGCACGCTGGCGCACGTCGGCCGCGAGGTTGAACTTGAAGTCGAAAGTCCGGTCACGCAGCGCTCCGTTCTCGACGCGCTGGAGGCTCGCTATCCCATGCTACGTGGGACTATCCGCGATCACGGCACGCAGCAGCGACGCGCGTTCCTGCGCTTCTTTGCGTGTGAGGAAGATCTATCCCACGAGCCGCCTGATTCTCCGTTGCCCGACGCAGTCACATCGGGGAAAGAACCCTTCCTGATTGTCGGCGCCATCGCCGGCGGATAAGTCAAGTCCACTTTAGTAGATGTTCAACGTCCTCGAAAGTAGACGTTTTGTCCACAGCCTAACCTACTGAAAAGACTGACCCGCGAAAAGTCGACTCTGAAGATTCAACGACTTGAAGCAATCGATTTCGTGCTTTTTCACAGTGTTCCTGCAGGAACACTAGGCGGCCGGGAAGGGTTCGCTACTCAGTTCCATGCCAGTGCATCTGCCATCCGAGATAGCGGACCGCGGCTTCGTGTACGGCTGCAGCTGTGGTCGAGAAATTCGCGGCCACGTGATGCTCGAAACCGTTTTCGCAAATGTAGTGCAACAACTTCTGCAGCTCGGCGATCTGCACCACGCCTACGCCGCCGAAAGTATTCAGCGAGTCGCTGGTGAACGTGCCTTCGCCTACATAGCCGCGAATCTCGCCAGCGGTGTCGTCCGTGGAGAAGCGGGCGAAGCTCATCGCGCCGGGCTTCACGCGGCCGACGACGGTGCCGAAGGTATTTTCCTTGCCCACTGTTCCCGCGATGATCTCCTGGAAATCCATGCGGACATCCTGAAAGAAATGTTTGGGCAGGTTGCTGCAATGAAAGCAGACGGCCTTATCCGGATCGTCTCCGTAATTATTGTTCCAGTCAAGCAACGCGCTTGGAGTCTGCGACGCCAGCGCCAGCGCGTGCATGCTCAGCGTTCCGCACACATCCACTTCGCAGGCGGCGGGAATCAGATTGTTGCTCATCATGCTCATGATGGTGCAGGGGACGACGCCGAAATATTCTTCCATCGACGTCCAGCATTGTACCGCGCTGATTTTGACGTCAGTCTGCGTCATCCAGTCATCGATTACGAAGCCTAGCTTCGCCATTTTGACCAGCGCGGCGTCGGGCACACCGCTGGTGGTGACGTATTTGCGAATGTCGGCGAGCTTGCCCTGCACTCCGGCGTGATCGTCTTTCAACTTGGCGATGCGGCCAAAGACTTCGGACAGGTCGAGCGTCTCGGTCGAGATGCCGTGGGCCTCGAGAAGCTTCTCGCTGTAGCGGACAGTATTAAATGCGGTTGGCCGCGCACCGATGCTGCCCACGCGCAGGTTGCGCATGCCATTGGCGACGAGGCACACGGCTGCGAACCACGCCAGGTCATTCCTGAAATCGTCGGAGTCAGGACTGACGGTGTGCAGCTTGGTGAGTGAATAGGGAATACCGTATTGCCGCAGGTTGTTGCAGGCCGACATCTTTCCGCAGAAGCTGTCGCGGCGATGCAGGATGGTCATCTTCTTCGCATCGTCGGGCGTGGCCTGCACAAGCACCGGAACATCGAGCTTGGCGAGCCGCAGCGTGTCGGCAATGGCGCGTTCGTCGCCGAAATTCGGCAGCGATACGATGACTCCGTCCAACCGCTCGCGATTTTTCTGGAATAGCGCGGCGCAGCGCTTGGCTTCTTCGTGAGTCTCGACCGCACCGTGCTTGCTGTCGTCGGGGCCGAGCACTACGCAATCCATGCCGGCCTTGGCCAGCGCCTGCATCATCTCTTCGCGCCCGGATTTCGCCAACTCGCCCGGAAAAAATCCGCGGTTTCCGACAATGACGCCCATCGTCACTTTCTTGCCAGACATAAACCTCTCCTATCGCGAAGACCTAATCGCGTGCCCGCGAGGGTGCGTAGTGCCACGAGTAAAAGCCGCCCAGCAGGGTCAAGAGTCCACCCCACCACACCCCAGCATGCAGCTGAAACAGTACGACCTGGGCTTCCGGCGCCGGGGGATACGCGTATTCATACAATCCCGAGCCGAGAATCAGAACGCCATTGATCAGCAGAGAAATGCCGATGAAAAACCAGATTGAAGCCGACTTGCCAGTTGTTGTCATAGGCTCTCCGCTTACCAGAAGATGATATTCAGCACGACGAATACAAGCCCTACAATCGCCGCCCAGAACAGCGGCTTCTGATACAGAGGGACGTCTCCCACTGACGGGATCTGCGTCTCACCATAGACGAGTCCTGCCAATGTACTATCAGGCTGCGGCTTGGTGGCCAGGCTTACCACGACGGTCACGATCACGCACGTCAAAAAAGACCACAGCGCCTGGTACATGTCTTGCGCCAGGGCCTTGGCATCGGGTGAGAGCGCAACGTAGCGCAGGGCAGTCGGATCGATCTTCACCCAGGTCCACATGCTGACTGAGCAAAGCGTACCCGTAAGCAGACCCCAAAATCCGCCGGCGCTGGTCGCACGCTTCCACAACATACCGAGCACGACGGTGCCAAACAAGGGAGCAATGAAGAAGCTGAACAGGGCCTGCACGTAATCCATGATGCTGGCCGAACGCATCACGAGGTACGCCGTACCTACACTGATCAGGACGCCGATGATCGTGGTCCATCGCCCCATGCTCACATAGTGATGATCGCTGCCTTTGCTGTTAATCAGTGGCCGGTAAATGTCATAGGTCCAGACGGTAGTGAAGGCACTGACGTTCCCGGCCATTCCGGACATAAATCCTGCAATCAGCGCCGTGACTCCAAGGCCTAGTAGCCCAGGCCCGCAATAACGAGCCAGCATGAGCGGAAGGACATCGTTGTAGCTGTAGCCATGCGTGACGGTGGCCACTGATTCCGGAACCAGTTTCATCGGGAGCAGGCCCAGACCAAGCAGGCCGGGGAGAATTACGATGATCGGCACCAACATTTTGAATCCTGCGCCGATGATCGGAGCCATCTCGGCACTGCGTATATCTTTCGCCGCCAGGATGCGCTGCACGACGAGAAAATCGGTCGTCCAGTAGCCCATGGAAATCACCGCTCCGAGTCCGAAAACAATTCCGGTCCAGTGAATGCCCATGGGATTGGTGCTGAAGGAGCCCAAGCCAGCCCACAGGTGGACATATTGTTCGGACGCGCGTTGCGCGATCAGAATTTTAAGGTTGCCCCATCCTCCGGCTTCGTAGAGCCCGAGGATCGGAATCAGTAGCGCACCCGCCCAGATGAGGAAGAACTGCAGAACTTCATTAAAGATTGCCGAACGCAATCCGCCGAGGGTCACGTAAACCGCAACCGTGAGAGACGACACCCAGATGCTGAAATTGATGTCCCATCCCAACACGATTTGCATGACCTTGGCCATCGCGAACATGTTGACGCCGCTCATCAACACGGTCATGAAAGCAAACGAAACCGCGGACAAGACGCGGGCTGGTTCGCCGAAACGCAGCTTGAGATAACCCGGAACAGAGTGTGTCTTCGAGATGTAATAGAACGGCATCATCACCAGCGCCAGGAACAGCATCGCCGGAATGGCGCCGATCCAGTACCAGTGCGTCGCCAGAATGCCGTACTGATAGGCGGAACCAGCCCAGCCCATCAACTCCAACGCTCCCAGGTTGGCCGAGAGGAAACTGAGGCCGGCGACCCACGCCGTCATTTCCCGGCCCGCCATGAAGAAGTCCTCGCCGGTGTTTGCCCGTCCTTTGAGATACACGCCGATGGCCAGCACCAGCACAAAGTAGAAAGCCACGATGACCATGTCCACCGGATGAAGGTGAACGAGGCTGGACGAACTCGAGACGGCGAGGGCTAGATTCATTGCGTTTTTACCTGTCCGTAGTAGGCGTTGCGGCCATGCTTGCGCAGGAAGTGCTTGTCGTGCAATTCGCGCGCGAGCGGCCGGGATTCAGCGTTGATCGACAGCGTATGGTACGCCATGCGGGCCACATATTCGAGAATCACCGCGTGGTGGGCGGCTTCGGCGGCGCTCGCGCCCCAGCAAAAAGGGGCGTGCCCGGCCACAAGAACGGCCGGGATCGCGTTGGGATCGAGCTTTGAAGCCGTAAACGTGCGGCAGATCGCGGTGCCGGTTTCCAGTTCGTAGTCACCGGCGATTTCGTTTGGAGTCAAACGCTCGGTGACGGGAATCGGGCCGTGAAACGAGTCGGCGTGCGTGGTGCCGAAGCATGGAATCGGAGTTTCTGCCTGGGCCCAGGCGGTGGCGAATTCGGAATGCGTGTGCGCCACGGCCCCGATATCCGGAAAGTGTTTGTAGAGTTCCAGATGCGTCGGCAAGTCTGACGACGGACGAAGGGTTCCGTCGACGATTTTCCCCGTGAGATCGGAAATCACAATGTGCTCCGGCGTGAGCTCGTCATAGGGAACACCGCTGGGCTTGATGGCCACCAGTTGCTCGCCGCGATCGATCCCGCTGGCATTGCCGAAAGTGTAGAGGACGAGGCCGCGGCGAACCAATTCCAGGTTCGCCTCCAGCACCTCTTCGCGCAGTGTCTTCAGCAGCATTGGGGGAAAAATGAGGGATCATCAACGCCAGGAAACAAACCAGCAAAACCGTTCACGTAAACGTTTACGCAACGGAACATTAAACGGAGCCGCATGCCTTTGTCAAAGATTGCCTTACGCTCGCTGTCGGAACCGAGAAGTTGCGCCGACCTCCGACCACTCTCCGACCATGATTTGGGCGTCGGGTCGGGTGGTTCAAGAGGGACAGGACAGGGGCATCATGCGACAGGCGTACCAAAACTTTGGGCACGTTACCGCCGTGCCACCCACGGTCGAGCCATTATCAAGACCGGGATTTTATCGCAAACTGGAACACACTATGGGAGCCGAAACCAATACGCGCAAGGACAACTTGAAGGTCGAAAAGCTGTCGCTGGTGGTTTTGACTCTCTGCGTTGTGGTTTTGGTCTATGTGCTGGTCTGGCGGCCTTTCTAGCGCCCATCCACACCTTGCGGCCTTCGACGACTACGCCGGCATCCGGTCAGGCGCTAGATCTGGTAGTCGATGTCTTCCATAATTCTTTGCAGAGACTCGGACAGGGGTTCGCCCTTGGGCTCCGAGCCTTCGAGCTGCTGGACTCGTTCGCGGAGTTTGTTGACTTCGTTCGCCACCGACGCGAGCGCTTCCGAGAGCGGGTCGTTAATCTGTTTGGGATCCGTAATTACGACGCGCTTGCCTTCGCGAAATATGATGTGTCCGGGCACGCCGACGACGGTTGAGTTGTCGGGGACGTTGCGCAGGACAACCGAACCGGCGCCGATGCGGCAGTTTTTTCCCACCGTAATGTTGCCCAGAATCTTTGCGCCACTGCCGACAACGACGCCGTCTGCGATGGTGGGATGCCGCTTGCCTTGCTCTTTGCCCGTGCCTCCGAGTGTCACGCCCTGATACAAAATCACGTCCTCACCGACGATCGCGGTCTCACCGATCACTACTCCCACGCCGTGATCGATGAACAGGCGGCGTCCAATTTTGGCTGCGGGATGGATTTCGATTCCGGTGAGGAAGCGCGCGACCTGGGACAGTATTCGGCCAAACAGATAGAGGCGATGGTTCCACAGCCAGTGGTTGATGCGGTAGAACCAGACCACGTGGAGTCCGGAATAGCAGAGAAAAACTTCCAGACGAGACTTGGCCGCGGGGTCGTGCTCCACCACATTGGCCACATCTTCGCGAATTAGCGAGAACAGGTGCGGCATGGAGACCGATCAGAAAACGAATCAGGCGGGAAGAGCCGCCGTGGGAATCTGCAGCGCCTTCTCCCGCAACTCCTGAAATAGGATACTGCTCAAATAGCGCTCGCCGAAACTGGGCAGAATCACCACGATGAGCTTGCCGGCATTCTCGGCCCGTTGCGCCACTTTGAGAGCCGCGACTACCGCGGCTCCGGAAGAGATTCCGACAAACAATCCCTCTTCGAGTGGAAGGCGGCGGGCCATGTTGATGGCTTCATCGTTGGTTACGGTGATGACTTCGTCGATGAAATCGGTGCGCAGGATGCTGGGAATAAATCCGCCACCGATGCCTTGAATCTTATGCGGGGCGGGCTTGCCGCCGGAGAGCACCGCGCTGTCGGCGGGTTCGACGGCCACGGCCTTGAACGACGGCTTCTTGGGCTTGATGTACTGGCAGATTCCGGTGAGCGTGCCGCCGGTGCCTACGCCGGAGACCAGAATATCGGCGCGCCCGTCAGTGTCATTCCAGATTTCAGGGCCTGTGGTTTCGAAGTGAATCTTGGGATTGGCGGGGTTGTCAAACTGCTGCAACATGTAACCGCCGGGAGTGTTGGCCAGAATCTCTTTTGCTTTGATAATGGCGCCGGTCATGCCGCGCGGGCCAGGGGTAAGAACGATCTCCGCGCCAAAGGCAAGCAGAATCACGCGCCGTTCCAGACTCATGGTTTCGGGCATGGTGAGAATTAATCTGTAGCCTTTGACTGCGGCGACGAAGGCGAGGCCGATTCCGGTATTGCCGCTGGTGGGCTCGATGAGGACGGTTTTGCCGGGATGTATTTTTCCCTCGCGCTCGGCCTCGGCGATCATGCTGACGCCGATGCGATCTTTAACGCTGGCCAGAGGATTCTGGCTCTCGAGCTTCGCCACAACTTCGGCGACGCAACCTTGGGTGACTTTGTTCAGTCGAACCAAGGGCGTGTGGCCAATCAGCTCAGTGACGTCTTTTGCGATTCTCATCTCGGTTCCTGCCTCCAACGTTGCACGTGAATCTCAGTCGCTGATTTCGTCTGGTAATACTACCGCCTGAAGGACTGCGTCAGCCGGATTTCTGCGTTGGATGCCGGGGACGATGGCGCGGGCGCAAAAATCAAAGTCCGCGCTCAGAAGCGCGGCCGATTGGATAACAATGTTGTCTAGCGGTGTGTGAGGCCGAAGGTGACCGCTCCGGCGGAGCTTCCGATGTTGACCAGCGAGACAGCGCGTTCGAGTTTGTGGTGGCCTGTCTTATGGAGAAAGTAGCTGATACCGACGACCCCCGCGGTTTCTCCAACAAAGTTTGCGGCCAGGCCCGCCGTGGAACGGCCAAAGATTCGAACCAGCGGATTCAGTTCCTGTCCTCCACTCTGCAGGTTGGCGCGGGTCACGGCAAAGTCGGCCCCGGCCAAAGCCGCAGTGGCTGCGAACAGAACGCGATTCCGGTTGTCCCAGAACTTGTGTTCGGAAATACCTCCGGACGGGGTGACGAAGGTAGGCGAAACAGCTTCCACGAATGGTGTAGGCGCGTCGGGAAGCGGACCCAGCGCGAGCAGGGTCTTGTCCGGAGCCTGGGCCTGCAAGGCTGGACAAAGAGCGCCCGCCACAAGCAGTGCGACGGCAGTCAAACGGAAGGAGCAAAAGCGTCTGCGGAAGGCCATAGGTGCCCGCCAGGATCGGCGTGGCACTTAAGGGAGGGGCAATCTGGCAGCCGCGCATGCATAGATAGAATCGCGGCAAGGTACTCATAATGGGGCGGTTAGTTGGCGTCTCTCATGAGAATCGCAGGTGAGTGTGCAATCTTTTGCAGTTCCGCCGGTGAATTACCGTTTTGGGAATCGGCGATCTTACTTCTTGAAAACCACACCACCCTTCATCACGAAGGCAACATTCTGGAGCACGCTAATGTCTTGTAGAGGATCGCCCGGCGCGGCAATCACGTCGGCCAGATAACCGGGTTCCAGGCTGCCGATCTGCCCATCCCAACCCAGCAATTTTGCCCCGTTCAGCAGATCGGCCTGCAGCACCGCCAGGGGAGACATGCCGTATTTCACCATCAGCACAAACTCGCGGGCTTGCGTGCCATGGGGGAACGGGCCTACATCGGAGCCAAGGGCCATGGGCACTCCGGCCGCGATTTGCTTTTTGAATTCCTGGGCTTTCACGTCGAGCATTTGGTGCTGGCGCACGCCCTGTTCCGGGGTGGCGGCATGGTCGGCAAAGTATTCGAAGATGGTGAAGGTGGGTACAGCGAAGATTTGCTTCTCTTTCATCAGACGAATGGTTTCGTCGCTCAGTTGGTCGGCGTGGTCGATCGAGACTACGCCCGCCTGCGCGGCAAAGAGAGTTCCCGGCTCTCCGGTGGCATGAACTGCGACGTGGCGACCGAGGCGCGCTGCTTCTTTCACCGCCGCTTCGAGTTGCGGTTCGGTGTACTGATACGGGGTTGTGAGTTTTCCGTCGCGAAGCGAGTCGGCGCCGGTTTCGTAGATCTTGATGAAGTCGGCGCCTTCCTTGAACTGCTGGCGCATCACCGCGACAAGTTCTTCGGCAGTGTTGGCATAGTTCGCGTTGGGCAGAACGTGCTGCTCGGGGTTATAGCCGATGGCGTCTTCATGACCGCCGAGGATGTTGATGGCATTGCCGCTGACGCGCAGGCGCGGGCCGGGAATGCGGCCTTCATCGACCGCATTGCGCACCGCGGTGTCGGCCGAGCCCGCGCCTTCGGTGCCCATATCGCGCTCGGCGGTGAAGCCGGCCATCAAGTCGTCGCGCGCGGCGAGGATGGCCGTGATGGTGCGCTGCGGCACGGACTCCTGGACTGTCTGCAGATCCTCCGCCCCGGGATGAAGAAACAGATGGATGTGGGCGTCGATCAATCCGGGAAGGAGGGTGCGATCGCCCAGGTCAATCACGTCCGCGCCTGCGGGATGCTTGACGGATGCGCCCACCTCAACGATGCGCTCACCCTGCACGAGTATCTCGCCCGGCTTGACGATGCGGCCGGTCTTAACGTCGAGCAGACGCGCCGCGTGCAGCACGATGGCGCGCGCCGGGGCGGGTTGGGACTGGCCTGCTGCAGTGGCGGCGAGAGTCGGAATCATCAGCGCGACGGATGCGAGGATCAAGCTGCGGGTAGTCATATCGCCCGCGATGGTAACACCCCGATTCGAACCATGCCAGAATAGCTGCGGCCAAGTCGCGCCGCCGTCGCGGCGGCGGTCTGGCGCTAACGGACTGCATTTCTGTGACGAGAATCACAGTTTGCGGTACGACAGGTCACACGATATTCGGTTCCGGCAGGCGAAACTGAATCAGGCCAGTTATGAACGACTTTGGGGTTCTTAACAATCGCAAACGTGCCTTGATCGCCCTGGTTCACTCCTTCGTGTTTCTCGGGATTGCGATCCACGGCTTCGCCTCGCCCAAGGCTGGAGTGCTACTTCCGGGAACGGGCGCGATGGGTGACTTCATTCTGATCGGGATTTATCTGACGGTGGCGTCGATCCTGGCCTGGCTGGTGAGCATTGCGCGTTGCGCGAAAGAGCGCTTGTATTTTGCGCTGTGCGCGAGCAGCGCGACGTTTGGCCTTCTGCGCACCATTTTCGGAGACCCCGCACTGCCCGCCGCGCAATACTTGCGCGTGATCATGCTGACTTCGGCGGTGATTGTCGGCACATGGATTTTTCGTTCCTTCCCGCGTCCTGTCACGGAAGACGCCTTGCCCGACTGAACCCTCCTCCATAGCAAAAGAAACCGCCCGGGATCAGCCCCGGGCGGTGGTTCCAAGGAGGTCGGGCGAGGGCTTGCCCTCGACCGCTTTTATGACAGGAAGAATTCTCGGGTTAAGGTGGCCCAGTCTTCGTTTGGCAGATGTGCGGTGAGGTCATCGACTGCCACGCCGCCATCCTGCGCGAGCGCGCCGATTGCCATCGGCATCTTGCTGTGCAGATGCAGCGCGGACGATTCGGTCCACAACCGCGCCAGCGTGCCGCCCATGAGGTTGCGGAAGTTGGTCTTCGAATCGGGAGCCTGCACGGTCAGCAGCCAGCCTTCACCGTAAGGATCCTTGCAAGCCATTTCCGGATCCTTCAAGACAGCTTCATTGATTGCAGTCACAGTGCCCTCGATGGGGGAAACCATGTCGACCGATTTGCCGTCGCGGAAGATGGTCCAGATCTTCTGTCCCTGGCGGACCCAGCGACCGCGCTGCGGCAGGGTGATGCTCTCGATTCTTCCCACCAGCTTCGATGCGAAATCGTCGATGCCTACCCGCACCAGTTCGCGGCTCTCACTTAACGCCCAGGTGTGGCCGGCGTGATAACGCAAATTCTCTGGAACCTGAAAGCCAGCGACGATCGCCGGAACAACGCGCGACGCTGGTTCGCGATTCGCCGTCTGAAGAATGGGCTGCTTCGCCAGCTGCTTTTGTCCACGCACATAATCAATCAGTAAGAAGAGTGCAAATGTAAGAAGAACCATAATGACTGTCATAACCCACCTCGCCCGGAGTTCCCTTTTGCTTCTGGGTGACTCACGTTTTGCGACAAGCAATCGCCGAGCCAAACTCGAACGCGCTGACGAATGCACGAACCGCGCGCCTGCATCCCACGCACCGTGAAGGAGATTGCGACATGCGCACCAATCGCCATGGAAGGAGTGCAAAGAAACGGAGCATCGCCGGGTGATGAACATCGCAACAGGAAATTGCTCGGCGGGGCGAACAGGACTACACGGCACTTCTCGAACGAGCGCGTTGTCAACGACTTGAACGCTATTAGCCGACTGATGCGATCTGCATCACCAGGCTGCTGCAAAAAGCAACGCGCGAGCCGTTCGCTAGACGCTGCAACACCCTATTGACGGGGGTCACGCGGAGGGGTGACGTGCGTCACGGCTGCGACGTCCTTAATTGTTGAGAATCTTAGCTGTCTGAAGCTGCTGAATTTCGCGACAGCCTCTGCTCTGATGAGGTGAGCAGCTTGTACGGGTCCGATTCCCGTCTGCGGTTACGCCGGTAATCGCGCGTTTCTCTCACTCAGCTCAGGCGTCGGGTCGAAAGGATTTCCGGGCGGCGATGTCGCCGGACAGTCACGCCCGGAGAAAAACTTCATGAGCAAAGCACTTTTATATGATTCCACGGTTTGCATCGGCTGTAAGCAATGCGAACAGGCGTGCGCTGCACAGAACAAACTCCCGTACGACGACGCCATCGCCGCCGAACAAATTCAGTCGGCGCACAAAATGACGGTGGTGCTCACGCGCAGTGACAAATTCATGCGCCGCCTTTGCATGAACTGCAACGATCCTTCCTGCGCGTCCGTGTGCCCGGTCGGCGCGCTGCAGAAAACCGCGCTTGGCCCCGTGACTTACGACGCGTCGAAGTGCATGGGCTGCCGCTATTGCATGGTGGCGTGCCCCTTCAGCGTGCCGAAGTATGAGTGGGGCAAGCTCGTTCCCAAGGTGCAGAAGTGCACCATGTGTCCCGATCGCGTGGCGCAGGGGAAACAGACCGCGTGTGCGGAGATTTGTCCCACGGGCGCCACCAAGTTCGGAGAGCGAGACGAACTGATCGCCGAAGCGCAGAAGCGGATTCGCGACAATCCGGGCAACTATGTCCCCCACATTTACGGGCTGGAGGAAGTCGGGGGCACGTCGGTGCTGCTGCTCTCGTCCGTTCCGTTCGAGACCTTTGGCTATCGCGCCAATCTTTCCAAGGATCCCATGCCGATGCTCACCTACCGGGTGCTGTCGCACATTCCTGACTTCGTTCCGCTGGGTGGAATGGTGTTGGGCGGCATCTGGTGGATCACCCATCGCCGCGAAGAAGTCGCGGTGGCCGAAGGCCCCAAGCCGACCACTGCCGTGAATCGCGCCAACAAGAATGGGAGGAAGTCATGACGTTCGGAAAAATGACGGGCCAAGCAACGACAACCCCGACCCCGGCCCAAACCAGGTTCAGGTTCACTTTCTGGAAACTCGTTTTCTTTCTTCTAATGGCCGCGGGCTTCTACGCCACCGTCGTCCGCTTCACACAGGGCCTCGGCGCGTCGACGCATCTTAGCGATCAATTCCCATGGGGCATCTGGATCAGCTTCGATGTGCTGTGCGGCGTGATGCTGGCGGCTGGTGGATTTACTCTTACCGCCGCCGTTCACATCTTCAACATCAAACGTTTGCACTCGATCATTCGGCCTACGATTCTTACGGCATTTCTCGGCTACATCTTGGTGTGCGCGGCCCTGATGTTCGACCTGGGTAAGCCCTACAACATATGGCATCCGTTGATCATGCGGAACCCGCACTCCGTCATGTTCGAGGTGGCGTACTGCGTAATGCTTTACACCACGGTGCTGGCGCTCGAGTTCTCGCCCATTGTGCTGGAGCGCTTCAATCTGCAGAAGCCGCTAAAGGTGGCGCGAGCGATTTTGATTCCGCTGGTGATCTGCGGCGTGATTCTCTCCACGCTGCACCAATCGTCTCTGGGCACGCTGTATCTGATTGTTCCGGAAAAGCTCTATCCCTTGTGGTACACGCCGCTGTTGCCGGTTTTTTTCTTTCTTTCGGCCATCGCGGTGGGATTAGCGATGACCATTTTCGAATCGTCAATGAGTTCCAAGCATTTTGGGTTGCAGTTGGAACTGCCGGTGTTGCAGGAGTTGGGCCGTGTGTTGGTGGTGGTGCTCGGCGTCTATGCGATTCTGCGATTTGAAGATCTGGCGAATCGCGGCGCGCTGAGGCTGGCTCTGCAGCCTGGATACGAGATGTATCTGTTCTGGCTGGAAATCTCCCTGTGCATCATCCTTCCCTTGATCCTTTTGCTGCAGCCGAGAGTGCGATCCAGCGCCAACGGGCTCTACTTTGCGGCCGTGCTTGTGGTTCTGGGATTCATCACCAACCGCATGAATGTGAGCATCACGGGATTCGAAGGCTCGACGGGAGTCCGCTACTTTCCGAAATGGACAGAGTTGGCGGTTACGGGCTCGATCATCGCCGTTGGCTTCGCCCTGTTCGGCTTGGCGGTGAAATACCTGCCGATCTTCCCGAAGGAAGAACTCGGTCAGGAGCCAGTGGTGGGAAGCGAAGTCGCGGTGACGGACCCTTCGCCGGTCATGCAGCATGCCGGAGACTGAACCAACTCGCGGGGGCTGGTTGCGCCCCAGTCTGAGCCTCAGCGCCAAGCTGAACATACTTTTGCTTGGCGCCATGGTTGTGATTTTTGCGCTGCTGGGATATCTCAATGTGCGCTTGCACCGTCATCATCTGGAACAAAACACGTTAACCAGCGCAGAGCGTGTGAGCGACGTCATCAAGCACAGTACGACCGATTACATGCTCGTGAACGATCAAGAGGGCCTGTACCACTCGATCAAAACCATGGCGAGTGAACCGGGCATGGAGAAGATCCGCATCTTCGACCAGGAAGGCAGAATCACCTACACCACCGATTCGGCCGAACAGAACCATGTGGTCGATAAGACCGCCGAAGCCTGCTATGCCTGCCATGCGCAATCGCAACCACTGGCGCGGCTGAATCGTCCCGACCGATTCCGGATTTATCGCAACGCGGCGGGAGCGCGGGTGCTCGGCATCATCACTCCCATCGAGAATCAACCGGCTTGCTCGAACGCGGCATGCCATGCGCATCCGGCGGAGCAGCAGATTCTGGGAGTGCTCGATACCAATCTGTCCCTCGCCAAGGCCGACGTGCAGGTCGCTGAAAGTAGCCGCCGGATGATTGCCTACACGGGATGCGCCCTGCTGCTGATCGCGCTGCTGAGCTGGTTCTTCATATGGCGGGTGGTGGGCCGCCCGGTGAAGGCGCTCAAGCGAGGCACCGAACGCCTGGCGGCGGGAAACCTGGGGTATCAGATTGACGTTCGGTCCAAGGATGAAATCGGCGAGCTGGCCAGTTCTTTCAACGGCATGAGCCGGCAACTGCAAGCCGAACACAATGAGAACCTTGCCTGGACCCACACCCTGGAGCAGCGCGTCGAACAAAAGACGCGCGAACTCAAGCGCGCCCACGAACACGCACTGCACACGGAGAAGATGGCGTCGATCGGCAAAATGGCCGCTGTGCTGGCACATGAGATCAATAATCCACTTTCGGGCATCCTCACTTACGCCAAGCTGCTGCGCAAATGGACGGACCGAGAAGAGATGCCCCACGACGACAGTGGCCGGGCTCGCCGTCAGGATATCTGCGACTCGCTCGACCTGATCGCTTCCGAGAGCCGGCGCTGCGGCGACCTGGTACGGAATTTACTGACTTTCTCCCGCACCACGCCGATGAACCTGCAGCCCGCGAATCTGAACCAGGTAGTCGACCGGTCGCTGCGCCTGGTGCAACACCAACTGGATCTCGCCGGAATTCAAGTGCAGCTGCAACTCGACGATGATTTGCCGCAGGTCATTTGCGATGCCGCGCAGATCGAGCAGGTGATACTCGCGCTGGTGATGAATGCTCTGGACGCACTGCCGCAAGGCGGCAATCTGTGGATTGTGACCAGCTTCCGCCACCAGCCGAATCTAGCCAGCATCGTGGTGCGCGATGACGGTTCCGGCATTCCGCCGGAAATCCTGCCGCGCATCTTTGAACCTTTTTTGACGACCAAGGAGACGGGGCGCGGCGTTGGGCTGGGCCTGGCCATCAGCCACAGCATTCTGGAGCGCCACAACGGGAGCATCGAGGTTCAGTCCGAGGCCGGCCGTGGCACCACTTTTACCGTGACTCTGCCCTGGGATGGGGATGCCGAGGAGACTGCTCCGCTCCCGGCCAACGGAGTTGCCACGACTTCCGGCGTGAGGTGACTAACGTGGAAACACAAGGCAAGCTGCTGATTGTCGACGACGAACTCAGCGTTCGCGATTCTTTGGGGAAATGGTTCCGCGAAGAAGGCTATGAAATCGGAACCGCCGAGAGCGCCAGCGAAGCGCTCACCCGCATGGCTGAGAATAAGTGGGATCTCGCGTTGCTCGATATCAAAATGCGCGGCACCGACGGCATCGAACTGCAACGCCGCCTGCATGAGATGGATCCTGAGCTCATCGTGATCATGATGACCGGGTATGCCTCGGTCGAAACCGCGGTTACGGCCCTGAAGAACGGGGCATACGACTACGTCAGTAAGCCGCTCGACCCCGACGAGATCGCCCAC
>Ga0210402_10002869_pt1 | contig 16466 bp, 13 predicted proteins | sample IncBWC7MmetaG_FD_161055 | JGI IMG/M metagenome (GOLD analysis project Ga0210402, IMG submission 161055) | Forest soil microbial communities from Barre Woods Harvard Forest LTER site, Petersham, Massachusetts, United States - Inc-BW-C-7-M | ecosystem: Environmental > Terrestrial > Soil >... | reverse complement strand
AAAAACCCTCCGTGCCAAAGTGCTCGGAGGGTCTCAGAAATTCTTCTGGGATACTCTACAGCTCTTTAGCAGTTTTTTACGTGGAGCAAGTTGCCCTAAATCGCCACGTGTCGCCGCAACCGCAGCTCCTACATTTATCCTAGATGAGAACGCATTTGTCAAGCGCCTCAATGTCGCCGAGCAGTCCTGCTGACTGGCCATCGCAAAATGAGGGCCAAACGGCTCAGTCGAACCTATCCCTCCAGGCTGCCTGGGCATTAATGAAACTTCGCGTACTCCGCCTTTGCTGCGATGAGGATGGGGATGTCTGGGTCGGCGTCCTTCCACAGTGCAAAGAAATCCTGATATGCGGATTTCGCCTTCACATCGTCGTCCGTCAGCCCATAGGCACGGCCCAACTGAAGATGTACCAGCGACCCAGTCACCAGATTCAAGACGATGCCCGGATGGTCGATCAGCTTCTTAAATTCCACCGCGGCTGCCGCGCCATTGTGTGCCGCGAGATATGCCTGTCCACGTATCCACGCAGGGTAGAGATATGGGAACGTCAGTGTACCGCCCAGCTCATACGGCATCGTCGCTTCCAGATTCAGGACAGCCTGTGAAGGATTGTTCTTGCTGAGTTCGATCGCCGCATCAATCGTCGGAAGGCAGTAGAGCTTAAGCAATGTGTTTTTGGAACTAGTCAGCCCCAATGGTTCCACGAGCTTCTTGGCGTGGACAGCGTCCCCCGCGCGCGCCAGAGTTAACGCTGCCAGTAACTTGACGTCCTGCCCCGACGACAGCGACAGCGCCGCATCCACGTTCTGCTTGGCCGCGGCTGCGTTCCCAAACTCGGCCTCGCGTAACCCCGCCGTCGCCCGCCAAAGCGCTGCTGTGTCCTTCGAGTCGGCACGCACTGCCGCTTCCACAGCGCGTCGCGAATAATCATTCGACTGCGTAAGCCGCCCGTAGTATGCCTCCGTGTCCGCCTGGCCGGAAAGCATCGCATCTTCGTCTCCCACTCGCCCGGCCGCCCAGGCGAGTTGTTGCTCCATTCCCTTGCTGTTGCCTCGCAGGAAGGACAGCAGATAAAGATTCGCGCGAATATAGAGCCCATCGAAGCCGCTCGATTGCGCCCGTTGCAATACTTTATCTGCATCTTCCAGCCTGTTCAGCGCGATGTATTCGAAGGCGAGGTTGCCGTATCCCGTCGCTGTCGGCGCTAGCCGCTGCGCCTCTTCCGTTTCGACAACGGCCTTGTCGTATTGCCCCAATTGTTGGTAGACCACGCCGAGGTTCAACGCCGGCGTATAATCCCGTGGATAGCTCTTCGACCACAGTTCGTATACTCCAGCCGATTTTTCCAGTTCGCCTGTGAAGGCGTGATAATAAGTAGCCGTGATGTGGTATCTCTCACGCTCACTCACCCGGTCCCGAAGCTCATACGCCTTTGTCGCATTTTCGGCGGCCAGTCCGGCTTGATTCAGATTGAAATACGAGATGCTTAGCGCCGCGTACGCCAGCGCAAAATCTGGGTCGATTTCAATCGCCCGCTTGAAGAAGGGAATCGCCTCCGCATCGCCCTTCCTGCGCTCCGTTCTGCCCCCCATGCTGTACGCCTTCAAAGCCTCCAGCGAAGGCGTGGTTGCCTCCACCGGCACATCGAACTTTTCCACTGTGGCCAGCGATTCTCCCAGCTTCCCACGTAGGTCGTTGGCCACTTTTCCCAGGGCCTTCAGCACATCCTGCTTGCTGGCCGCTACCCCTTGTTCGGTGGCTAGGGTGTCGCCATTACCGCAACCGACGGCACTCAGCCCTAGCACGTACTGACTGCCGAGATTGGAAATCGACCCGAGCACCGTCGCCTTGCTGCCCGTCCGAATACAAATTTCTCGCGCCAGCTCCGGTGTTATGTGTTGAGCCGGCTGCCCCATCATTCGGAGCGTTTCCTCAATTTTCCGGTCGGAAACAAGGTTCAGGAAGGGCGATTGGCTAAGTTGTATGGTCAAGGCCTGCTTCAGCGCATCATCAAATACGGGATCGCTGGTCTTGTTGACGAAGTCCGCCAACAACACACTGTCCTTTTCGGTGAGCGGGGCGGCCTTTATTACGGGAGCCAGTCGCGATCGCAAATAGAAACCGCCCGCCACCACACCCAAAAGCGCCACAACCAGCACCGTGGTCCAGACAGATAGGATCCGTGAGCCTATGCGCGAACCAGAACTCGATCCAGATCCCGAGACTGCCGCGCTACTCGAACTGGCGGTCGCCCTATGGGCCATTTCCGTATCTCGTTTTAGCCGCCGTAGGTCCGCACGTATCTCCGAAGCGTGCTGATAGCGCAGCGTGCGGTCTTTCTCCAACGCCTTGACGATGATCCGTTCCAGTTCCGCGGGTAGATTGGAATTCAATCGTACCGGAGCCACGGGAGGGCGGTTCAGAATGGCGTCAAAAATCTCCGCAGCGCTGGATCCCTGGAATGGCGACTGCCCGGTGGCGATCTCATAAAGTACTGCTCCGAAGGCAAACAGATCGCTACGTCCATCCAGTTCTCTTGCGCGCGCCTGTTCGGGCGACATGTAGGCAACTGTCCCCAGGATGCTGCCGGTATTCGTTCGATCGTGGGCGGCTATTTCTTCCTTCAGCGTGGTTTCCGCCCCGGCGCTTCCCTCCAGCGCTGACCTGATCTTGGCGAGGCCGAAATCGAGAACCTTGGCGTGGCCCCGCTTCGTCACGAAAATATTCGTGGGCTTGATGTCCCGGTGGATGATGCCTTCGCCGTGGGCTGCTTCCAGTGCGCCCGCTATTTCAATTCCGATCTCTAAGACCCGTACGACCGGTAATGGGTGACTATCGAGAAGGTGCTTGAGGGTTTGCCCGTCCAGAAACTCCATCGCGATGAAAGGCTGGCCGTTGTGTTCTCCGATCTCATAAATCGTGCAAATGTTGGGATGATTCAGAGCCGAAGCAGCCTGTGCCTCACGGTGAAAGCGGCTCAGTGTTTGTGAATCTGGCGCCATCCCGTCAGGAAGAAATTTCAAAGCTGCGAAGCGGTGAAGCTTGGTGTCCTCGGCCTTGTACACTACGCCCATGCCCCCACCACCCAGCTTCTCCATGATCCGGTAATGCGAGATGGTTTGTCCTGTGAGTGACGAGGAGTCCGGCATTTCGCGCCCATCTTAGGTTGCGCCAGAATGCAAGTCAATGAACTGGGTCTTGAAGAGGCTTGGGTCGCAGGTCAACTCTTGAAACACTTGAGAATCGGAAACTTGTCCGCTACCCACCATTTAGGCGCTTGGATGGTGACCCTTAGCCTGGCCTCAAATCCTTTGACAACATAATGATGGGTTCCTGCGTCTAAGTTCCAGAGACAATGAGACACTCGGCCACAAGACGTCTTTTGGACCCCCGTCCACTCGGACAGTGATGCTTCCGGCGCATCGATTTTCCGGGACAACTGTCCTTTATCTGCGGTGTTATACTTATGGTGGGGATCGCTCTGCAGTCAGTTTGCATGCAATCGCAAACCCCTGACTTGGGATGGCGGGCAAGTGCGGCCAAGTAAGATAGGAGCAGTACCATGGGTGAGCAAGTGAAAGAGATTTTCAATTGGGCGCGGCGCCGCAAATTTTTGGCGTCGTTTTTTGTAGCATTTACACTCGTTGTTGGAATCATGATTGGCTCGGTCATCTCCGGCCGTGTTTCCGCTATGAAATCGTTCAGCGGCACGAACGCCACGCCCCTTACCGTACCGGACCCCATTCCCTCGGCAAGCTCTTTCTCTGGGATCGTAAACCGTGTCGAGCCAGCCGTCGTGAATATTGCAACCACGCAAGTATTGGAACGCAAGCCCAAGAGCAAGATGCGCCGTGCGCTGCCGAACAATCCCAACCATAACAATCCAGGCGAAGATGACGATCCCATGCAGGACTTCTTCGACCGCTTCTTCGACGGCCGCCAGGACGCTCCTCCTCAGGCCGAGCGCAGCCTCGGTTCCGGCGTCATTGTTGACAAGCGCGGCTACATTCTCACCAACAATCACGTCATCGAAAACGCCACAAAAATTCAAGTCCAGCTCAACAACGACACCGCCCGCTACACCGCGAAGCTGGTTGGCGCCGATGACGACACGGATTTGGCCGTTATCAAGATTGACCTAAACAAGGAACTTCCCACCGCCAAGCTCGGCAATTCGGACGGCGTGCAAGTTGGCGACTGGGTTCTCGCTATCGGCAGCCCGTTTGGCTTGCAAGCCACGGTCACCGCCGGCATCATCAGCGCCAAAGACCGTGGCGGCTTTGGTCTCACCAAGCAATTCCAGCGCTTCCTGCAAACCGACGCGGCCATCAATCCCGGCAACTCTGGCGGCCCGCTCGTTGATTTGGCGGGACAAGTCATCGGCATCAACACCGCCATCATTACCGGCAGCCGCGGCTATGAAGGCGTTGGCTTCGCGCTGCCATCAAATACCGCCATCAGCATCTACAACCAGCTCATAGCTAATGGCAAGGTGACCCGCGGCTCGATTGGTGTAAGCTTCCAGGAAGATCTTGGCACCAATCCCATCACGCTCAAATCCTTGGGCGCTCCCTATGGCGTAGTAATTGAAGGGGTTGAGCCAGGCAGTCCAGCGGAAAAGGCCGGGCTTAAGGGTGGTGACGTCATCACCAGCGTGAATGGCCAGCCCATCAAAACTGGCAATGACCTCGTCAATCCCATTGCGCAAGCCACAATCGGCAGCAAGGTAAAGCTCTCCTTCGTGCGCGATCGCGCCCAAAAAGAGACCACCGCCACCGTTGAGGACCGCACCCACGTCTTTCCGAATACAGCGGGCCGCATGGGCGACCAGCCCGGTGAAGTTGCGCCGAGCGAATTCGGTCTCCACGTTGACAATATGACCAAAGAGCGCGCCCAGCGCTTCGGCATGGAAGGCATAAAGGGCGTTATCGTGACAGAAGTCGATCCCGCCAGTTTTGCCTCCGATGATCTAAATTTCGGGCGCGGCGACGTGATTTCCGAGATCAACCATGACCAGATAACCTCTTTGGACGACTACCGGGCAGCCGTTAAAAAGCTGAAACCGGGCGATAACGTCGTCTTCAAAGTCTTACGTCGCCAGGACAGCGACCGCATCCTGACCGTGTTCCTGTCCGGCGTGGTTCCTGCGGAGAACCAGCAGCAATAAACTCGCGGGAGACGCTCGCGTCTCCCTTAGCGCTTGACCCGGCATCTCTATGAGAGTGCGAAAAGCGAAACACCTGGCCCTCACGCTGTTCGTAGCAGCAACTATGGGTGTGAGCGGCGCCGCAGCAGCGGGGCAGGCCGCTAAATCTTCAAACTCGCCTTCCGCAAAGTCTGGCGCCAAGACCCACCGCGCGAAATCCTCTAGAAAATCGAGCCGCCGCGAACGGGGACAGAAAGCCCCTGCTCCCGAACGAATTTCCGAAATTCAGGCAGCTCTTGCCAAGGACGGTTCCTTCAGCGGGAAACCAAGTGGCAAGTGGGATGACGCGACAGTCGACGCTATGAAGAAATTTCAAGGGGCACACGGACTGAATCCCTCAGGGAAGCTCGATGCGAAGACCCTGCAGAAACTTGGGCTCGGCTCCCAAACCGCTGGAGTTGCAGCGCCGATGCCACCCGTCAGTTCCTCTTCGCTGACTACAAGCCCTACAACTACAGTTCGCCGTCAGCCGTAGTTAGTGACCCGTGCCCGGGCTACATTCCTCTTCCAACTGCTAGATATGTCAGGGGATATCAACGAACATGTAAGAAGTGGTAGTTTGTAATTTCCTCAGACCGAAGCCAGCTACCCAGGAGCTTCAGTTATTGGCGCACGAACCAGCCCGTTAGGCTCTCTTGAGCCGGTTCGCACGCCCCAGGAGAAACATCCAATTGCCCTGTAGACCCCCCTTCCCAGAAAAATATTCCCGGAAAACCGAATCCACAGAAAAAAGGTCTTAATGGCGAAGAGCGGAACATTACGTTCCGCTCCTCAACTGCGTATGTTACCGGTCGGTTAAACCGCTCAAGGTCCGTCCTAGTTTTCGATCTGCGCCTGCAGGATCTCTCCCGGAAGCGCAATCATTGTCGGACGAATTGCAGCCTTTGCCGGACCAATCGCTGGCGTCGGTCTCGATTCAGTTCGAATATGTATGCCATTCTTGGCGTTCGCCGTGCCCGCATCTGCGCCCAGGCGCTCAATGCGAATGCCGAGGGTCCGCTCCAACTGGAACAGCTCCGAGCGCTGTTCTCTTGAGAATAGAGTTGTGGCAACTCCGTGGCCGCCGGCTCGTCCGGTACGGCCGACGCGATGAATGAAATTCTCCGCCACTTCCGGCAAATCGTAGTTAATGACGTGCACGATGTCTTGGACGTGAATCCCGCGGGAAGCGAGGTCCGTGGCCACCAGTACGCGATAGCGACCCTGCTGGAAGCCAGCAAGTGCCGCTGTACGTTGCGATTGCGAGCGGTCTCCATGAATCATGGTCGCGGAAAACCCGTCGCGGTTAAGGCTCTTCGTTATGCGCTCCGTGCCGCGCTTGGTGCGAGAGAAGACCAGGCATCGCCCCGTCTCCTTGGCAAGCAAACGTTGCAGCATCTCCTGTTTTCGATCGACGGAAACCTCGAACGCTTGCATGCGCACATTTTCGGCAGGCTTGAGCGTCGAGCCAAACGCGAGACGCGCCGGATTTCGCAGATAGTCTTTCACCAGGTGGGCGACGGATGCTTCCATCGTTGCTGAAAAGCACATCGTTTGGCGCTCTTTCGGCAGGATCGCCGCGATGCGCTTGATGGCGGGAAGAAATCCCATGTCCAGCATGCGGTCAGCTTCGTCGAGGACCAAAATCCTCAGCGAGTTGAAGTTGAAAAGCTTGCGATCGAGGTAATCCTCCAGGCGGCCGGGAGTCGCTACGACCAGCTGGGCTCCCTTCCGGATGGCATTGAGCTGCGCGCCCTCGGCCAATCCGCCAACCACTAACCCTGCGGGCACCAGAAGCGTGCCGCGCAATGCATTGAACTGCGCCACTACCTGCATGGCTAGTTCGCGCGTTGGCACCAGTACCAGCGCCGCGATTCCAGGCGTTTTGCGCTTAAGCAGTTGCTCGATCACCGGGATCAGGAACGCCAGCGTCTTGCCGGTTCCCGTTTGCGCGGTTGCCAGGACGTCCTTGCCCTCGAGCGCTTGCGGAATAGCCGCAGCTTGCACGGGCGTCGGCGTCGAAAATCGCGCTTGTGCCAATCTCTCCTTCATATAGGAGGAGATCGGTAATTCTGTAAAACTTTGCATTCGTATTACTTTCTTGCTGGCTCTTGCGATGGCGCGCGCACACAATTTTTGCGCAAGCGCGGCAATTCGCATTGCCAGTCTTGTTTTAGATTACGCTGAAAACGTACGGAGAAAACTGCAGGCGGGTAATCTCAGATCAACGACTCAAATTGAGGGACCGCACAACACAACCGAGGTATTAAGCGCAAAAACAGTGTATCACACTCACGGGCGGATTACGAACTCATTGTTCTCCAAGCGATGACTAGTTGTCCACAACTCACCCCGGTCAGGGGTGTGGCCGCTGCGCGGGGTCTCGCTATCGGGGGGCTTTTCTGCCTCTGGGGTGCACGGCACAGACATGAGCAGCGAACTCCGTGTCGCGCTGGCGTTCGTATTGCATCTTCATCTCGTCGATGGATTCGCCGACGAGCGGCCCTGTAGGCGTGAACGCCCATGCACATTCCGAACAAGCCCAGCCCTGGAAATTCTCGCTTTCGACCCACAGCAGCTTGCGACGCATTGCCGTCACAACACTCCTCAAGGCTTCTTGCCGTCCTACATCTTCGAAAAGCGGCCTAGCACCGGTCCCCAACGACACTGCGACAAGAACAGAATTTCTTTGCCATTGCCCTGAACGAAGTTCTGCCCAAGTCATCGACCTTTGAACACACATCCAAGCCGAAGTGGTTACGCAAGGCCAAAACACTAGCGATAGAAAGTGGGTGCTGTCTGTAGGGTATCCGACACTGGAAATAATTGCTATCTCAAGCCGAGTTCATCTTCGAGCTGTTGAATGACGCCGTAACACTCACAAGCGGATCGTTCGAGTTTCCTGCGATTCAGAATCTTTACTTCACCTCTCGCGTAGTCGATGATTCCGTCGTTTTGCATGACGGAAGCTGCCAAGCTCACCGTCGACCGGTCAGTACCCATCATGGTCGCAATGAAGTCATGGGTGATCGCAAGCACGCCGGAATCCACCCTGTCCTGAGTCATCAAAAGCCACCTCGAAAGGCGCTGCCGTATATCGTGCAGGCGGTTGCACGCCGCGGTCTGTGCGACTTGCATCCCTTGAAGCCCCGTATGTCTATTCAAGAGCATTCGCAACTGGGGGGCCGATTGCAGAATGCGCTCCAGCGCATTTCCCATCATTCGGAAGCCGTCACCTGCTATTTGGATTACTTCGCGCACCGAACTCCTGCTCAAGCCCGTTGCTAGTCCGGCCCCGACGTAGCCTTCCTTGCCCACTACACCCACTTCCACGGTTCGGCCGTCTTTGGTCACCACAACTTGAGAAACCATTCCCCGGTTTGGGAAATAGACGAATTCGATTTTTTGGGTCGGCTCATGAAGGCTGAGGTGACTTGGCAGCTCGATATGTGTCAAGTCAGCGCGCATCAAGTCATATTCATCATCGGGCGTCGCCAGCAGTACTTTGTTTATTACTTGTTTCCCCTCGGCATTCGTCCGTTGGTCTCCCGGGACGGCTCGCAGGTTTGTTCCGCTCATCTCAGTCCTAACGGCACCGGAGTGCCTTGCATCCTTGGAGTGCAGGCTAAACGACTATGGGAATTCCTGTTAATTCGACCAGAAGAAAGTCCATGAATCTGTGCGAAATGAGACAATCCTCAGAACGCTGGGGCCCCGATTTGACGGTACTTGCCCCCGACTGTAGAATTTAGACTCCACGCGGTGGTGCCCCGTGTTCAATCCCGCAGGCACAACGAGACTTTCAGATCGGAACTTCAGGACAGCGGAGGAGTAAGTATGGCTACGGCAGTAGCGCCTCGAGTTTTTAAGAATTTTATTAATGGCGAGTGGGTGGAATCGCGCAGTGGCAAGGCCTACGAAAATCGCAATCCAGCAAACACCGACGAATTGATCGGGATGTTTGTCTCTTCGACGTCTGAGGACGTCGACGCAGCCGTCGACGCCGCCAAGGCGGCTTACAAAAAATGGCGTTTGGTCCCGGCTCCTAAGCGCGCGGAAATTCTCTTCCGCGCAGCGGAGCTGCTCTTGCAGCGCAAGGAAGACTATTCCAAGGACATGACCCGCGAGATGGGCAAAGTCCTGGCGGAAACGCGCGGCGACGTACAGGAAGCTATCGACATGACCTATTACATGGCGGGGGAGGGGCGTAGGCTGTTCGGCCAAACCACGCCCTCGGAGTTGCCCAATAAGTTTGCCATGAGCGTCCGTCAATCGATTGGCGTTTGCGGGATGATCACGCCGTGGAATTTTCCGATGGCAATTCCCTCGTGGAAGATGACGCCCGCGCTCATCAGTGGCAACACTGTCGTGCTGAAGCCCGCTGAAGATACGCCGCTGTCGTCGTATCACCTCGTGCAAGTTCTCAGCGAAGCCGGTATTCCGCCTGGCGTTGTGAATATTGTCAGCGGCGATGGGCCTGGCGCAGGCGCGCCACTGGCGGCAAGCGACGATGTGCCTGTAGTCAGCTTTACCGGTTCCACCGCAGTTGGACGGCTCATAGCCGAAGCATGTGCGCCATCCTTCAAACACTGCAGCCTCGAAATGGGCGGCAAGAACATTATCGTCGTCATGGACGATGCAAATTTGGATCTCGCGGTTGATGGCGCGGTCTGGGGTGGGTTCGGGACAACTGGCCAGCGCTGCACCGCAGCTAGCCGCCTCGCCGTGCATAAGAGCGTTTACCACGAGTTCGTTTCGCGCTTCGTAGAACGTGTGAAGTCTTTAAGGGTCGGCAATGGACTCGATTCCGATGTCGATATGGGCCCCTGCATCAACGAGCAGCAACTAAAGACCGTGATGAGTTACGTGGAAATCGGAAAGAACGAGGGCGCCAAGCTCCTGACCGGCGGAAATCGTCTGGACGGCGGCATGTACGCGAAAGGCTGGTTTCACGCTCCCACCGTTTTTGGCGATTGTTCGCCAACCATGCGCATTGCTCAGGAAGAAATCTTTGGACCTGTCGTCTCCGTCATTCCCATTGACAGTTTCGAGCAGGGAATTGAAGTCGCCAACGGCGTCCCCTACGGCTTGTCGGCCTCGATTTACACTCGCAACGTGAACCAGGCCTTTCAAGCAACGCGCGATCTCTACACCGGAATCGTCTACGTAAACGCCCCGACCATTGGCGCAGAAACGCACCTGCCTTTCGGCGGTACTAAGCAAACCGGCAATGGCCACCGCGAAGCCGCGATCGCCGCCATCGATTTCTTCTCAGAATGGAAGACGATTTACATAGACTATTCCGACAAGCTCCAACGCGCCCAAATCGACAACAATTGACCCGCTACGTTTTGTGTTCGCGAAACGAGTGGACAACCCGCATTGACGCTGCTTGACGCGCTTTCTACAATAGAGGTAGCGCTCTTTAGCGCTTGGCGTAGAGTGCTGCTATGAGGAACCCAGCTCTCCAGGAACGGCGCAACCGTCAGATTCTCGCCGATCTCGTGCGCACCTACATCGAGACCGGCGAGCCGGTATCCTCACGCGCGATTTCTAAGCGCTATGAAGAGACGCTTAGTACTGCCACCATTCGCAATGTTATGGCCGATCTCGAAGACGGCGGCTTTCTCTACCAACCGCACACATCGGCGGGTCGCGTCCCAACTTCCAGCGCTTATCGCTTCTTCGCGCAAGAGATTGCCTCGCAGGCCACGTTGACCGTCGATGATCGCAATTGGATTCAGCGCGAGATGGGCGGCGCGAAAACAGCCTCCGAAATTACGGAGCGCGCCGGCCACGTTCTCGCCGAAGTATCGAACGGTCTCGGCATCATCGTTTCTCCGCCGCTTGGCAGAACCGTCCTCGAGCATGCGCGGATGTGGCTTCTTCCGGACGGCCGTGTGGTTGTTGTGCTGATTTCTCCCGGAGGCAACACGCGCGATAAAATTGTTCGTCCGAGCCGGCCGTTCGCGCAGTCCGAACTCGACGCCACCGCCGACTTTTTGAATCGCCATTACTCCGGCTGGACTCTCGAGGCCATTCGTGGCGACCTCCTCCTAAAGCTCGCCACGGATCGCGAGCAATATGAGGGAATCATTGGCAGTGCTCTGACATTGTGCGATCCCGCGATGCTTGGCGAAGACCAGGCCAGCCAGGTCCATGTGGAAGGCACCGCCCAAATCGTCGGCACTGCCGAGTTTACAAATCAAGCCCAACTCCGCGAGCTGCTGGCCGCCATCGAAGAGAAGCATCGACTCGTAACGGTTCTCAATGCCTGCATCGAGACACCGGAACCCGTCCACGTACAAATCGGCGTGAAAGAAATTTCGCCCGCTGGAGAAAATCTGGCCATCATCAGCGCGCCATACACTCGCAACGATCTTGTGCAAGGTTCGCTCGGCGTGCTCGGTCCGACTCGCATGCACTATGAGCGCGCCATGACCGCTGTCGCGTACGTCGCGCAGCTATTCAGCGAAGCTTTGAGCAAAATTTGAAACACTTTTTCCAGAAGCGAGGCAGCAAGATGCCCGACAAGAACTCTCCTTTCAACACAGAAGGCAGCGCGCAAAATGCCGCCGCGGACCAATCCGACGAGGCCAAGCTGGCCGCGGAATCGGCTGCTGCCGATGCGGAGGTTGCGAAGCTCGCCAGCGACCTGAACGAACTGCGCCAAACTCTCATGCGCCGCCAGGCCGACTTCGACAACTACCGCAAGCGCATCGAAAAGGAGCGCGCCGAGGATTCCAGGCGCGCCACCGCTCGCGTCATCGAAGGCCTGATTCCCATCATCGACGGCTTCGAACACGCTCTCGCGGCCCATCGCGAAGCTGAATACGAAAACTATCGCAAAGGCTTCGAGCTCATCTACAGGCAGCTCGTCGACAACACCACCCGCCTTGGTGTGGAGCGCATCGACCCGCTGGGCAAGCCGTTCGATCCGCATCTCCATCAAGCGATGGACCGCACCGAAACCGTCCAGCACGAAGACGGCACAATTCTTCAAGTCTTCCAACCTGGCTACATTTTCCACGGCCGCGTTCTGCGCCCGGCCATGGTCCGCGTAGCTGTTCACCCGGGCGGCGCATCGAAAGAAGCTGCGAACTAATTCCATCTAAGGGATCCGCATGCCAAAAGGGAACCAAAAAGACTTTTACGAGGTGCTCGGCGTCTCCCGGACTTCTTCCGTCGAAGAGATAAAGTCCGCCTATCGCAAAGCCGCCCTTCAGTGGCACCCGGACCGTAACCCGGAAAACAAAGAAGTCGCCGAGGTAAAATTCCGCGAGTGCACGGAAGCTTACAGCGTCTTGAGCGATCAGCAAAAGCGCGAAGTCTACGACACTTACGGCCACGCCGGTCTTTCCGGTGGAGGCGGCGGAGTGGACTTCAACAGCAGCGTCTTTCGCGATTTCCACGATATTCTCGGCGATTTCTTCGGCTTCGAGGATCTTTTCTCCACTGGACGACGTGGCCGCGGCCGCAATCAGCGCGGCGCCGATCTTCGGTACGACATGACTCTCAGCTTCGAAGAAGCCTCCGCCGGCGTCACCACCAAAATCAAGCTGCCTCGCCAGGAATACTGCGAAACCTGCAATGGCACCGGCGCAAAAAAGGGCACTGGAATTGTCACGTGCCAAACTTGCAAGGGTCGCGGCCAACTCGCCTATCAGCAAGGTTTCTTCACCATTTCGCGGACTTGCCCCGCATGCCAGGGCGCCGGACAAATCGTCCGCGAGCGTTGCCCCGATTGCCGTGGTCAGGGCCGCATCGAACGCGAGAAAACCATCGAGTTGCGCATTCCACCTGGTGTGGATTCGGGAACACGCCTCCGAGTCACTGGCGAAGGCGAGCCTGCCCCCAGCGGTGGCGCTCCCGGCGATCTTTACGTCGTCCTGGACGTCAAGGAACATCCCTTCTTCGAGCGACGCGGCGCGGACCTCTACTGCACGATTCCGCTGAGCGTCACGCAAGCCGCACTAGGCACGGAGCTGCAAGTCCCGGGTCTGAACGGCGAAGAAAAACTCAAAGTTCCCGAAGGCACGCAGAGTGGGGCCGTGTTTCGCCTCAAAGGCAAAGGTCTCGCAGACCCGCGCGGCGGCGGCAAAGGCGACCTCTATTACCATGTCCGCGTTCTCACCCCCACCAAACTCACGCGCGAGCAGCGCAAGCTTCTCGAGCAACTCGGCCTTTCTCTAAAAGTTGACAACAAGCCCGCCGACCGCAATTCCACAATCTTCGACAAAGTAAAAGACATCTTCGGCTAGACCAGCGCTCTTGCGATAGAATCCTCGCGTGCGCCGCAGATTCTTTGTCGAACATTTCACCGGTACCACCGCGCTCATCGAGGGCGACACCGCGCATCACCTGGGCCACGTTCTCCGTGCCCAATCAGGCCAGCTTTACGAATTGAGCGACGGCTCTGCTGCATGGCTCGCCCGCATCGAGTCCGTCGCCCGCAATCGGGTCGTGTTCGCACTCCTCGACCAACTCCCGACGCCTCAATCGGCTCCCGAGATCACTCTTCTTCTCGCCGTCATCAAGTTTGACGCCTTCGAATGGGCCATCGAGAAAGCCACTGAGCTTGGCGTCCACAAAATCGTCCCGCTAGCCGCAGCCCGCAGCGAAAAAGGCCTCCTCGCAGCCGCCGCGAAGCGCTCCCAGCGCTGGCAAAAAATCCTCCTCGAATCCTCGCAACAATCCCGCCGCCTCCGCATTCCTCAACTCGACGGCCTCGCCAAACCCTCCCAATCCTTCGCCGCACAATCCGCCAACTTTCGCTTGATGCTTTCCGAGCGCAGCGATGCCCCAACCATTCGAAGTACTCTCCCCGTAGCGATTCCCGCCCAATCCCGGAGCGCCGCGCTAGCCATCGGCCCCGAAGGCGGGTGGACCGACGACGAACTCGCCGCCGCTCGCGCCTCCGGCTTCCAGGAAGCTTCTCTCGGCCAACTCATCCTTCGCACCGAAACCGCCGTCATATCGGCCCTCTCCATTCTCAACTTCGCCCTCTCACCCGGCTAATCATCCGCGTGCCGCCAAACTGACGTACCCACAGGCAACGCGCGCACGCCGCAGCGGAATCTTACCTAACGGTCCGACGTGATCGGTAATCAGTTAACCCGCTGCACAAATCGAATCTAGCGCGGCCTGCAATCCCCATGTTATAAATAGAAGGCAGCACAAAAATGCAAAGCACGGACCAGAACCAACCTCTTGTCCCATCGGTTCCGGAAACTCCAGCGCCGGCGCCCGTGACGGCCCATTCCCTGCGGACTGAAATTCGCGTCTGGACCCGCGATCTCCTCATCGCCATCGGCCTCGCGCTCGTCATCATAGTTTTTCTTTACCAGCCCGTAAAAGTCGAGGGCACCAGCATGGCGCCGCTCCTCTCCGATCAGGAGCGCATCTTCATCAACAAATTTGTCTATCGCTTCGAGCCCATCCAACGTCGCGACGTCGTCGTCTTCTGGTACCCTCTCGACCGTTCGAAATCTTTCATCAAGCGCATCATCGGTTTGCCGGGCGAAAAGGTGGAAATTCGCCAGGGCATCGTCTATGTCAATGGCCACGCGATTCAGGAGCCTTACGTCCCCCCTCAGTACGAGGACTTGAGCGATTTTGGTCCGGTCCGCGTCCCCAAGGACAGCTACTTCGTCATGGGTGATCACCGCATCAGTTCCAACGACTCGCGCGTTTTCGGCCCAGTGGATAGCAAATTCATTTATGGCCGCGCTGTCTTTGCTTACTGGCCCGTCGACCATTTCGGCTCACTTTCCACCACGGAAGCCAGTTCCACAAACTCGAAGTGACTGGCATACTTATGACCACGCTCGGAGGACAAACTGACCGAAGTTCAGCACCGACCCGCCACTCTCGCTCTGGAAGACGGGCGCACCTTTAACGGCCGCGCCGCCGGCGCCATCACGCGCCGCGGCGGCGAAGTCGTTTTCAATACGAGCCTCACCGGTTATCAGGAAGTTTTCACCGACCCCAGCTACGCCGGCCAAATCGTTTGTTTGACTTATCCTCATATCGGAAACGTTGGCGCCAATCTCGACGATGAAGAATCCTCGCACCCCTATATCGAATCGCTCATCGTGCGCGAGTTTTCTCAAATCTCCTCAAACTGGCGTTCGGGTGAGACCGCTCAGCTCTACTTGAACCGCAACAAAATTCCCGTCATCTGGGATATTGACACTCGCGCGCTCGTCCGCCACATTCGCAAGGTTGGCGCCCTTCGTGGCGTCGTGGCCACTGACGGCACGCCCGCCGAGCAATTGATCTTCGAAGCCAAACAGCTTCCATCCATGGCCGGGCAGGAACTCGCCAGCCACGTCACTTGCAAAAAATCCTACGGCTGGGATAAATCCTCCATCGAACTGACCATTCCTCCCTGGTCGGAATCCATGGGAGAGTCCGGCCGGGTTCCGGACAGGCAAAAGCTGCGCGTCGTGGCCTACGATTTCGGCATCAAGCAGAATATTCTCCGTCTGCTGGTCGACCATCACTGCGAAGTCTGGGTCGTCCCTTCGCAAACCTCTGCCGAGGACGTTTTAGATCTCAAACCCGACGGTGTCTTCCTCTCAAACGGCCCCGGTGATCCGGAGCCAGTCGGTTACGCCGTCGAAAACATTCGCAAACTTCTTGGTCATGTTCCTATCTTTGGTATTTGCCTCGGCCATCAACTCTGTGGTCTCGCGCTAGGCGGAAAAACATTCAAACTCAAATTCGGCCATCATGGTTCCAATCACCCCGTCCAGAACCTCCTGACACAGAAGGTCGAAATCACCGCCCAAAATCACGGTTTCTGCGTTGATCCCGATTCTCTGCCTTCCCGCGACGTCGAAATCACACACCTCAATCTCAACGACCACACCAACGAAGGCATGCGCCACAAAAAGTTGCCTCTCTTCAGCGTTCAATACCACCCCGAAGCGTCTCCCGGACCACACGACTCGCACTATCTCTTCACCCAATTCACCGACATGATGAAAGGGTTTGCCCACTCCGGGAGGTCGCGCCAATGAAGCTGAGGATAGCGACGCTTCTCGCTTGGCTGCTCACCGCGTGGCCGGCCACCCCGCGGTCCGTGGAGGTTCTGGAAATCCATCCGTCCGCCCAGAAGCCGGTCATCACCGTTTTGAAAGACGGCGCACCGCAGCCCGGCGCTACGTTGGCGGTCTTAACGAACGATGGTAAGCCAAAACTGACCCTAACGACAGATTCTCGCGGCGCGGTAAAGCTGCCGCACCTTCATCCCGGAATTTATCGCCTTAGCGCCTAC
>Ga0210402_10002867_pt1 | contig 16469 bp, 10 predicted proteins | sample IncBWC7MmetaG_FD_161055 | JGI IMG/M metagenome (GOLD analysis project Ga0210402, IMG submission 161055) | Forest soil microbial communities from Barre Woods Harvard Forest LTER site, Petersham, Massachusetts, United States - Inc-BW-C-7-M | ecosystem: Environmental > Terrestrial > Soil >... | reverse complement strand
GCCAAAAGTACATTACGACCTGCCGGTCGGTGGCCGGCGGCTGTTGCAGCAGGTCGACGGCTATGAGGCGACCATCGTTTCGGGTGTCGTGATCCAGCGCGACGGCCGCGCCACCGGCGCGCGCCCTGGCCGGCTGGTGCGCGGCGCAACGGCGGCGCATTAGAGGCTGCCGTAGGGTGGGCAAAGGCGCACTTGCGCCGTGCCCAGCATCGCTCCGCAAGTGTGATCCTCAACGGTGGGCTCGCTCCGCTTCCGCTTTTCGAGCTTCGGCGGACAAGTCGCTTAGCCCACCCTACTTGTTCTACTCCGCCGGTCGTCCCAGAAACTCGGGCGCTTCTGCCCGATCGGCAATCAGCCGCGCGCGCTCCGTGTTCGGCCACAGCAGCAGCAGGCCGAGCACGCCCGACGCGACCATCGTCGCTGCGTTAATGGTGTAGCCGGTGAGATAGCCGTCAAGCATCGACACCGAATGCTGGATGACGCTGCCCATCACGTAGGGCGCGATGATTCCAGCAAGCGTATAGATCGCGCCATAGATCGCGAGGATCGCACCGCGCTGCGAGACTGGCGTGAACTCGCTGAGCATCGGCCCGCACACGACATAGATCGAGCCGGTCAGGCCGCCACCGACCACCAGCAGCGCGACGCGCATGCCGGCGCCTTCGACATGGGCTAGCATCGCCATGATTGCACCACCAACAATGAGCGGCGTAGCGCCAAGAACGCCACGCGCGACACGTGTCGAGACGCCGCGCGCCACCAAGGCCTGTGACGCCCAGCCGGTGATCAGGACGACGCAAGCGCCAAAGATCCAGGGCAGGATCGAGATCCAGCCGGCGTCCGTTTGCGAGAAGCCGAGCCCCTTGATGATGAAGGGCGTGAACCAGGTCAGGCCGAGCGACAGCGCCCAATAGGCGCCAAAGCTCGCGGCGCAGCAGCCGATGAAGGTGCGCGAGGTCAGGAGCCGGAAATACGGCACCCGCACATCGGCGACGGAGGGCGTGCTGGCCTCGACCAGCGGCCCCTCCCTGCCAAGCATCAGCCAGGCAACGGCCCATAGCAGCCCAATCAGGCCGAGCGCGCCGAAGGCATGATGCCAACTATAGCTGACGATGACCCAGTTCAGCGCCGGGACAGCGACGATCACCCCGAACGCCGCGCCTTGCGACAGGATCGCGGTCGGCATGGTGCGCTTTTCGTCCGGGAACCACTTGTAGATCGCATGCGCGGCAACGGCAGCGGCCGGGCCTTCGCCCGCGCCGAGAATGATGCGGCAGATCAGAAACATGGTCAGTCCGACACTGCCGATCATCGGGAATTGCGCCAGCGACCAGATCACCGCAAGCACGAGCAGCACCCAGCGCGTCGCGACGCGGTTGACCACGAAGCCGACCACGATGGCCGAAATCGAAAACAGGAAGAAGAACGACGATCCGAGCAGGCCGAATTGTTCCGGCTCGAGCTTCAGGTCAGTCATGATCGGCACGCCGGCGAGGCCGACGACGATCTTGTCGGCGAAATTGACCAGCATGAACAGAAACAACAGGAACGTGATCTTCCAGGCGCCTTTCGGCGTCGGTTGGGGCGTCGATTGTGCGGCCATGATCCCTTCCCTATTATTTCGTTAGCCGGCGTGAGGCGGCCAGAACATGCTACCTGCCGGCCATCGCACGATGCAACGGGCTTTTGCCACGTGATCTTACGGAGCTAGTGGAGCGGATTTGCCGTTCGCTACCCCCGCTTGCCGCAATTTGTCGTGATGCGAATCCAAAGCTCCACTTGCTCGATCAAGTTGGCGAATGGTCCTTTGACGCCAACATCTGCAAACGTGCCGCCCGGAAGGAATGCGATTGTCAGCGCCAAGGGACACCAGCAGAATCGAGATGCTAGTGTGGCTCGGGTCTGACATTCGCTGTAAGATTTCGCCGTGATACTGTAGAGGCCGTGATACTGTAGAGAATGTCAGATCCGGCACACCAGCTTGATAAAAGATGGGCGCAATGACGGCAATTCAAACGTGCTCCGCGTCCGCAATCTGACCAAGACCTACCGCTCGGCCGGCGAGCAAATCAGCGTGTTGCGCGCCGTCAATCTCGACGTCGCCGCAGGCGAACGCGTCGCGCTGTCGGGCGAGTCCGGCAGCGGCAAGAGCACGCTGCTGCACCTGATCGCCGGACTCGACGCGGCCGATTCGGGCGAGATCCAGCTCGATGGCGATGTCATCAGCAAGCTTCCCGACGCAGGTCGTGCCGCCCTGCGGCGCGACCGGCTTGGGCTGGTGTTCCAGCAGTTCAACCTGATCTCGAGCCTGACCGTCGATGACAATCTCGCCTTCCAGTCCCGCATCGCCGGCCGTCATGATGCCAAATGGCAGGCCGAACTCGCAGAGCGCCTCGGACTCGCTGGCCTCCTCAAGCGTTATCCCGAACAGCTTTCCGGTGGCCAGCAGCAGCGCGTCGCGATCGGCCGCGCACTCGCCATCAAGCCACAGTTCCTGCTCGCGGACGAGCCGACCGGCAATCTCGACGAGGCGACCGCCGACGACGTCATCGCGCTGACCAACGATCTCGTCACGCGAACCGGTTGCGGTTTTCTGATGGTCACGCACAGCGCCCGTCTCGCCGCGATGCTCGACCGCCAGGTCACGCTTCACGCAGGAGTGATCGCATGACGCGGCTGGTCTGGATTCTCGCGGTGCTGCTCAGCCATTGGCGGCGGCATCCGATGCAGCTCGCAACGCTGCTGGTCGGGCTGATGTCGGCGACCGCCTTGTGGAGCGGCGTACAGGCGCTGAACCAGCAGGCCCGCGTCGCCTATGACCGCGCGGCCGCGGTGTTCGGCGGCACGCGCACCGCCATGCTGGTGACGCCGCGCGGCGGCACGTTTTCGCAAAAGCTGTTCGTCGATCTGCGCCGCGCCGGCTGGCCGGTGTCACCCGTGCTCGAAGGTCGCATCCAGGTCGACGGACACGCGTTGCGCCTGCTCGGCATCGATCCGGTGACGCTGCCGGCCGAGGTCGGCGAGGCGCCGACGATCGCCCGCGCCGGCGTCGAGGCCTTTGTCGCGCCGCCCGGCCAGACGTTGATCGCGCCGGAAACGCTGCACGATCTCAATCTTGCCGAAGGTGCCACGCCGGAAACGGCCGGCGGCGCCGCGCTGCCGCCACTGCATCTGCAGCCGCAACTCGTCCCCGACGTGCTCATCGTCGATATCGGCCGCGCACAGGAACTTCTGAGCCGTCCCGGGCAGGTGTCACGCCTCTTGATCGGCAAGGCGAACGGACCGCGCGCGGCCCTCGACGCCGTGGTTGGCGACAAGCTCAGCCTCGTCGAGCCCGACACGGAGACCGACCTCGAACGCCTGACCGACAGCTTCCACCTGAATCTCACGGCCTTCGGCCTGCTGTCGTTCCTGGTCGGCCTGTTCATCGTCAACTCGGCGATCGGCCTCGCGTTCGAGCAGCGCCGGCCGACCTTGCGCACGCTGCGCGCCTGCGGTGTCTCGGCGCGCGCACTGAACGCCGTGATGGTGGCCGAACTGGTGTCGCTGGCGCTGATCGCAGGCGTGCTCGGGATGATCTGCGGCTATGTCATAGCGGCAAGCCTGTTGCCCGATGTCGCCGCCTCGCTGCGCGGGCTCTATGGCGCGCCGGTGCCCGGCCAGCTCACACTCAAAGGCGAATGGTGGATCGCGGGCCTTGCCATGAGCGTCGCCGGCGCGCTCGCGGCGGCGGCCACGAGCTTCGTCAAGGCGATCCGCTTGCCACTATTGGCCACCGCGCAGCCACGCGCCTGGCAGGAGGCGCAGCACCGCACGCTCAAGGTGCAAGGCGCGATTGCGAGCGCCGCCTTTGCCGCGGCCGGATGGCTGTTATGGTACGGCAACTCGCTGATGTCGGGATTTGCGCTGCTGGCCGCGCTGCTGCTCGGTGCCGCGCTGCTGCTGCCGGCCCTGCTGGAGCTCGTGCTGCGCATCGGCCAGCGTGGCGCACGTCACGCCATCGCAAATTGGTTCTGGGCCGACGGCCGCCAGCAGATTTCGGGACTGTCGCTGGCGCTGATGGCGCTCTTGATGGCGCTCGCGGTCAATGTCGGCGTCGGCACCATGGTGGAAAGTTTTGGCCGGACCTTCGTCAGCTGGCTTCAGGGACGACTCGCGGCGGACATCTATATCAGCGCCGCCGACAATGCGCAGGCACGCGACATCCGCGACTTTCTGCGCGGGCGCGCGGACGTGCAGGCGATCCTGCAGGGCGGCCGGGCGGAGACGGAGATCAAGGGCATGCCGGTCGAGATCCTGGGCCTGCCCGATCACGCCACCTATCGGGATCACTGGCCGCTGTTGCAGGCGACCGACGATGCCTGGGACAGGCTTCCATCCGGCGATGCCGGCTTCATCAGCGAGCAGCTGTCACGGCGGCAAAACCTTGCGATCGGCGACGACATCGACGTGCCGGCGCCGGGCGGGAACTGGCGCGTTCATGTGGTCGCCATCTACGCCGATTACGGCAATCCCAAAGCCCAAGCGACCGTCAATGCCGCGGCGCTGCTGCGCCACTTCCCCGCGACGCCGCAGACGCGGATGGCACTTCGCGTCGACCGTGCCGATATGCCGGCCTTGCTGGGTGAGCTTCAGGCGCGGTTCGGTCTCGATGGCCGCAACCTCGTCGACCAGGCCAGTGTGAAGGCCGAATCGCTAAGAGTCTTCGACCGGACCTTTGCGGTCACCGCGGCGCTCAATGCCTTCACACTCGGCGTCGCCGGCGTCGCACTGCTGACCAGCCTGTTGACGCTCGCCAATTCGCGGCTGCCGCAGCTCGCGCCGCTCTGGGCCATGGGCGTCACACGCTCGCGTCTCGCCGGACTCGAATTGCTGAAGACGATGTCGGTGGCGCTGATCACCGCGCTGGTCGCGCTGCCGGTCGGCCTGCTGGTGGCCTGGTGCCTGATCGCCATCGTCAACGTCAAGGCGTTCGGCTGGCGGCTGCCGTTCCATGTGTTTCCGCTGCAGCTCTTCAAGCTGGTGGCGGTGGCGATGGCGGCATCGCTGCTCGCATCGCTGTTGCCGGTGCTGCGGCTCGCCCGCATGCAGCCGGCGACCCTGGTGAGGATCTTTGCCAATGAGCGCTGATGTCAGACTATCGCGTCGCGTCGTTGCCGGCGGGCTCGCGCTGCTCGGCCTGTCGCGCGAGCAAGCGTTCGCGCAAGGCTTTGCCGGGCTGGGCGAGAGCGCCGAAGGTTATGCGAAGGTGACGCCGGGCAGGAGCTTTTCGTTTCCGGCCGATCATGGCGCGCATCCGGACTACCGCATCGAGTGGTGGTACCTGACAGCGAACCTCGTCGATGCGGCGGGCACCCCTTGCGGGTTGCAATGGACGCTGTTCCGCCAGGCGATGCGCCCGGGGCCGCAATCGGAGGGCTGGGCCAATCAGCAGGTCTGGATGGGACATGCGGCGGTGACCCGCGCCGACACACATCGCTTCCACGAAATTTTTGCGCGCGGCGGCATTGGCCAGGCCGGCGTCATGGCAAAGCCGTTCGCGGCCTGGATCGATGCGTGGCAGATGCAGGGCACCGTGGCGACGGACGATCAGAAGATCGCACCACTCACGTTGAAGGCCCAGGCCGCGGATTTCAGCTACGATCTCACGCTCGATAGCGATCATCCCCTGGTGCTGCAGGGCGACGCCGGCTACAGCCGCAAATCGGAGCGCGAACAGGCGTCGTATTACTACAGCCAGCCGTTCTTCACCGCGCGCGGACACATCGCCATAGAGGGCAAGCCGGTCGAGGTGTCAGGACAGGCCTGGATGGACCGCGAATGGAGCAGCCAGCCGCTCGCCTCCGACCAGACGGGATGGGACTGGTTCGCGCTGCACGTCGAGTCCGGGCAAAAGCTGATGCTGTACCGGATGCGTCAGAAGGACGGCAACCATTCCATTTCCGGCAACTGGATTCTTCGCGAAGGCCCGACACGGCTGCTCGCGTCGACCGATGTCACCATGACACCGAAAGCCACGATCGACGTCGCCGGCCGAAAAATCCCGGGCGGGTGGCAGGTGGCGATCTCGTCGCTGTCGCTCGCGATCGATTGCGTACCGCTCAATCCGCTGAGCTATATGAGGACCAGTTTCCCCTATTGGGAGGGACCGATCGCCTTTTCCGGCAGCCACAGCGGCGTTGGCTATCTGGAGATGACCGGGTATTAGACCAAAAGGGGGTCATCGCCCAGCCTGCCGCCTCCGCTGAAGCTCCGGCGCGCCCTCGAGATCGGGGCCCAGCCGAAGCCTTTGGCGCAGGCGGGACCGGGCGATCCAGTACGCCGCGGCTTCTCCGTATCGCGTTGGCGTCTCTGGAATAGCGGAGCGTCCGCTTTCGCGGACGATCCGGCTGGGATGACCTGTCGGCTTTAGAGGGGACTAAACGATGTATCACTTCACCGCGCTCGTCACGCTGCTGGCACTCATGTTCTATTTCACCACCTGCCTTGGCGTGGCCCGGGCGCGCGTCAAATACGGCATCAAGGCGCCGACCATCTCCGGCAATCCCGATTTCGAGCGCGTGTTCCGCGTGCAGATGAACACGCTGGAATGGCTGCCGATGTTTTTGCCGTCGCTGTGGCTGTTTGCGATCTATGTCAGCGATGCGGTCGCGGCCGTCCTCGGCCTGGTCTGGATCGCGGGCCGCATCCTCTACATGACCGGCTATGCCGAAGCCGCCGAAAAACGCAGCCGGGGTTTTGGTATCCAGGCTGGTGCGACCGGCGTGCTGCTGTTGGGCTCGTTGGGCATGATCCTGTGGCGGCTGGTACATGGGTGAGCGCGCACCACAAACTCACTTGTGGTCCCGGCCAAGCGAACTCGAGCGGCGCATTGCGCCGCTCTGAGTGAGCGCCGAGCCGGGACCGATACCGCGTGATGCCTCAATCGGGCAGACTGGCGGACGCCTGCTCATGACAACATCGGCCTGTGGTTATGGGTCCCCGCGCCAGTGCGCAATTGCGCACAAGGCGGGCACGACAGCGGTGTATGGGACGCTACTTCGTCAGCGGGCAGCCGCTGTCCTTGGCGGAGAAGAACGCCTTGTCACCGGGGATCACCGCGAGCTGCTTGTAATAGTCCCAGGGCTTCTTGGACTCCGATGGCTTCTTGACCTCGAACAGATAGAGGTCATGCACCATGCGGCCGTTCTCCAAGACCTTGCCTTGCGCGAAGGCGTCGTCGACCGGCAGCTCCTTCAGCTTCTTCGCCACCGCCTCGGTATCCTTGGTGCCGGCCGCCTTCACCGCCTTCAGGTAGCTCAGGACAGCCGAATAGGTGCCGGCGTGGATCATGCTCGGCATGTGGCCGGTGCGCTGGATGAAGCGCTCGCCAAAGGCGCGCGTCTTGTCATCATGGTCCCAGTAGAATCCCTCGGTGAGGATCAGGCCCTGCGCCGCCTCGAGCCCGAGGCCATTGACCTCCGACAGCGTCATCAACAGGCCCGCGAGCTTCTGGCCGCCCTTGACGATGCCGAACTCGGCGGCCTGCTTGATCGAGTTGGTGGTGTCGAGGCCGGCATTGGCCAGCCCCACGATCTTCGCCTTCGAGCTCTGCGCCTGCAGCAGGAAGGACGAGAAGTCGGACGAGTTCAAGGGCACGCGCACCGAGCCCAGCACCTTGCCGCCCTTCGAGGTGACGATGTTGGAGGTGTCCTTTTCGAGCGCGTAGCCGAAGGCGTAATCGGCGGTCAGGAAGAACCAGGTGTCGCCGCCGGATTCCACCAGCGCCCCGCCGGTGCCGACGGCGAGCGCGCGGGTGTCGTAGGCCCAATGGAAGCTGTAGGGCGTGCAGGCATCGCCCGAAATGCGCGAGGTCGCTGCTCCCACCACGATGTCGATCTTCTTCTTTTCCTTCGACAGTTCCTGCACCGCGAGCGCAACCGAGGACGTCGTCAGCTCGGTGATCATGTCGACGCCTTCGGCATCATACCAGCGCCGTGCGATGGCGGTGGCGAGATCCGGTTTGTTCTGGTGGTCGGCCGTCACCATCTCGATCTTCTGGCCAAGCACCTCGCCGCCAAAATCCTCGATCGCCATCTTGGCGGCCTCAATCGAATATTTTCCGCCGTAATCGGCGTAGACGCCGGACTGATCGTTCAAGATCCCGATCTTGACCTGTGCCGCCGCCGGCTGAGCCAGCAAGCCAATGCCCGCCGCCGCCACAAGAGCCAACAAACCGGATTTCATCATGTGCCTCCCAGCAATCCCGTCCTGAAACGTGTCGGATGATATTGAATAACCCGCCGCCTGCCCACCCATTCCGGCTCAGCCAATAGTATGGAAAGCAAGGGCGCGATAAGCGCGGGTCTCATTCGGCCGCGGCTTTGACCTCGGCGGGCTTGCGCTGCCCGCCGTCGGCAAGATTGCGCACCACGACATAGAAGATCGGCGTGAACAGCAGCCCGAACAGCGTCACCCCGAGCATGCCGAAGAACACCGCGACCCCGACCGCCTGCCGCATCTCGGACCCCGAGCCCGCGGAGATCACGAGCGGCAGCACGCCGAGGATGAACGCGAACGACGTCATCAGGATCGGCCGCAACCTGAGGCGGCAGGCCTCGATCACCGCGTCCAGCCGTTTGTGGCCCTCGAGCTCGATGTCGCGGGCGAACTCCACGATCAGGATCGCGTTCTTGGCAGCTAAGCCGATCAGCACCACGAAGCCGATCTGGGTGAGGATGTTGACGTCCTGTCCCATGATCCGCACGCCCAGCGTCGCGGCCAGCAGGCACATCGGCACGATCAGGATCACCGCAAACGGCAGGGTCCAGCTGCCATATTGCGCGGCCAGCACCAGATAGACGAACAGCACGCAGATCGGGAACACGTAGAGGCCGGCAGCGGCGCCATTGACCTGCTGGTACGACAGGTCAGTCCAGTCATAGGAGAAGCCGCTCGGCAGCGTCTCCTCGGCGAGCTTCTTCATGGTCTCGATCGCGGTCGCCGAGCTGGTACCCGGCAGCGCCTCGCCCTGCAGCTCGGAGGCGGTGTAGAGATTGTAGCGCGCGACCCGGTCAGGCCCTGAGACGTCGCGGAAATCCACCACGCTGCCGAGCATCACCGTGTCGCCGGCCGCGTTGCGCGTGCGCAGCCGCGCGAGATCCGCGCGTTCCTTGCGGAACGGCAGGTCGGCCTGCGCGGTGACGTGATAGGTACGGCCGAGGATGTTGAAGTCGTTGACATAGGTCGAGCCGAAATAGGTCTCGATCGCGTCGGTGACGCTCTGGATCGGAACGCCGAGCTTCTGCGCCTTGATCCGGTCGATATCGACGAACACCTGCGGCGTATTGGCGGTGAACGGCGAGAACACCGAGGTCAGCCCCGGCGCCTTGCGCGCCGCGCCGACAAGCTCGTCGGTCGCGGCCGCGAGCAGCTCTGCGCCGCGGCCCTGCCGGTCCTGGATACGCATGGTAAAACCGCCGCCAGTGCCGATGCCCGGGATCGGCGGCGGCGGAATGACGATGATAAAGGCGCCCTCGATCGCAAGCAGCCGCTTGCGCAGGTTCGCGGTGATGACCGCCGCGGTCAGCCCCTTCTTCAGCCGCACCTCCGGCTCCTCGAACACCGGAAACAGCGCCGCCGCGTTGGAGGCCTGGGTGCGCGTCGCACCCGAGAAGCCGGCGAAGGCGGCGACGCGAATGATGCCTGGCGTCTCGAGCGCGGTGTCCTGGATCTGTTTCACGATCTCGGTGGTGCGCGCCAGCGAGGCCGCTCCCGGCAATTGCGCCGAGATGATGACATAGCCGCGGTCCTGCGCCGGAATGTAGCCCTGCGGCGTGGTGGCGATCAGCCAGCCCGCGCTGCCGATCAGCACGACATAAAGCAGCAGCATCACGACGCGGTACCGGATCACGAAGGAAGCGGTGTCGGCATAGAAGTTCGACAGCCAGTCAAAGCCGCGGTTGAACACGCCGACAAACGCTTCCCAGGCACGGCCGATCAGGTTCCACGCCGCCGGCGGCGGCCTCTCCTCGTGCGCCACGAGGATCTGCGAGGCCAGCGCCGGCGACAGCGTCAGCGAGCAGAAGCAGGAGATCGCGGTGGCCACCGCGATGGTGACCGCGAACTGCTGGAAGAACTGGCCGGAGATGCCGCCGAGAAACGCCGTCGGTACGAACACCGCGCAGAGCACGAGCGCGATCGACACCAGCGCGCCGCCGACCTCCTCCATGGTCTTCAGCGCCGCATCGCGCCGGCCGAGGCCCGCGCGCAAATGCCGCTCGACATTTTCCACCACGACAATGGCGTCGTCGACCACGATGCCGACCGCGAGCACCAGCCCGAACAGGGTCAGGTTGTTGATGGCATAGCCGAGCGCGGCCATCGCGGCAAAGGTCCCGACCAGCGACACCGGAATCGCCGCGATCGGGATAATCGCCGGACGCCAGCCCTGCAAAAACACCAGGACTACGATGACGACGAGAGCCATCGCTTCGTAGATGGTCTTGATCAGCTCGCTGATCGACTGCGCGATGAACTCGGTCGGATTGTAGCCGATGTTGTAGTCGAGCCCTTTGGGGAAGCTCGCCTTCAGCTTCGCCATAGTGCTGGAAATGCCCTTGGCCGTGGCGAGCGCGTTCGATCCGGGGCGCTGGGTCACCAGCATCGCCACGGCGGTCTTGCGCAGCATGAAACTGTTGGTCGAATAATCCAGCGCGCCGAGTTCGATCCGCGCCACATCGCGCAGCCGCACGGTGCGGCCGTCCTCGCCGGCCTTGACCACGATGTCCTCGAACTGCGAGATGTCCTTCAGCCGTCCGGTGAAGGTCAGGTTCGGCTGGAAGGCGCGGTCCGAGATCGGCGGACCTGCGAGCAGGCCGCCGGTGATCTGCAGGTTCTGGGCCCGAACCGCCGCCACGACCTCGCCCGCGGTCAGTCCGAGATTGGAGATCTTGTCGGGATCGAGCCACAGCCGCATCGAATAGTCGCGCGCGCCAAAGATCTGGATGTCGCCGATGCCGTCGAGCCGCAGCAGCTGGTCGCGGACCTGCAGCAGCGCGTAGTTGGAGATGTAGAGCTGGTCGAGGCTGTCGTCGGGCGACAGCATGAACACGACCATCAGGATGTCGGGCGAGTTCTTGCGCGTGACAACGCCGTTGCGCTGCACCTCGTCGGGCAATTGCGGTGTCGCGATCGCGACGCGGTTCTGCACCAGCACCTGGGCCTTGTCGAGGTCGGTGCCGAGCTTGAAGGTGATGGTGATGGTGAGCTGGCCGTTCGAGGTCGCCTGGCTGTAGATGTACAGCATGTCCTCGACGCCGTTGATCTGCTGCTCGATGGGGGCAGCGACGGTGTCGGAGATGGTCTGCGCCGAGGCGCCCGGATATTGCGCCGTGACCACCACGGTCGGCGGCACCACTTCGGGATATTCGGCGACCGGCAGGGTCTGGTAGGCGATGGCGCCCACGATCAGCAGCACGATGGACAGCACCATCGCGAGAATCGGCTGGTTGATGGACAGACGGCCGAGATTCATGACTTGCTCTGAGCCTGATGCGGGGTCACCTTGGCGCCGACGCGGGCCCGCTGGATGCCATCGACGATGACGTGGTCGTCAGCCTTCAGCCCCTCGCGGACGATGCGCAGGCCCTCGTCGAGCGGTCCGAGCGTGACCGTCCTCGCCTCGACCGTGTCGTCGTCCTTCACCACGAACACGATCTTGCGGGATTGATCGGTCGCGATCGCGGTGTCGGGGATCAGCACCGCCTCGTAGGGTGAGCTGCCGATCAGCCGGACGCGGCCGAACTGCCCGGGCAGGATCGACAGATCCTTGTTCGGAACGATGGCGCGGCTGCGCAGCGTTCCCGTCGACAGGTCGAGGCGGTTGTCCAAAAAGTCCATCTTGCCGTCATGCGACGGCTTGGTCTCGCCGGTCAGCGTCACCTGGATTGGATTTGGCGTGTCGCGGGAGCTCGGCCGTTTACCCTCGAACCAGAGCCTGTTGTTCCTCTGATAGGTCGCCTCGTCGACGTCGAAATAGATGTAGATCGGGTCGAGCGAGACGATGGTGGTGAGCAGCGTCGACGTGCCGGTGTCGCTGCCCTGCACGAGGTTGCCCGGGGTCACCAGATGCCGGCTGACCCGGCCCGCGATCGGCGCCAGCACATGGGTGAACTCGACATTGAGCTGGGCCGCCTTCAACAAGCCTTCCGCCTGCATCTCCGCCGCATGTGCGGCCTGCAGGGCCTGGCGGCGCTGGTCGACGGTGGATTCGGTGACGGTCTGGTTCAGCGTCAGGCTCAGCGAGCGGTCGAGCTCGCGCTTGGCGAGCTCCACCTTGGCGCGAGCATCCGAGAGCTGGCCGTTGGCCTGTTCGGCGACCGCCTCGAAGGGGCGCGAATCGATCACGTAGAGCAGATCGCCCGCACGGACGATGTCGCCGTCCTTGAATTCGACGCTGGTGACATAGCCGCCGACGCGTGGGCGGACCTGCACCTCCTGGACCGCGTCGAACCGCCCGGTGAATTCATCCCAGTCCGTGACCGTGCGCTTGACCGGCTGCGCCGTGGTGACGGGCGGCGGCGGGGTCGCGGCCTGCGAGGCCGGAGGACTCTGGCCGCATCCGGCCAGCGAGACCGCGAGCAGCACGGCCGCGAGGCCGATGCCACCGGCGCGCAGACCAGCTGAACCACGTTCTCGAGAAGGCTCCGATGACTCCGACATGGACAGGACGTCTCCTCTAAACCGTGCCGCACCCGGTTCGGCTTATATCAGGCAGCTGCGAAAGGCTGGCAGTCTGATCAACACCGCGCCAAACTCAAGCAAAATCGTCATGCATCGAACGCCGCATCATGCACTTGCGGTGCGGCAATTGCATGCGCGCGGCGCCTGACGTGGCACAACGTCGCGTAAACTGGAACCTGCCCGTTTGGGCAGGTGCCGCCGTTTGGCCAAGTGCTGATGCCGGGCATAGCCCTATCAACGAGACATGACAGTTTTTCTCGTATGAAAATCGCCACAAGGAGCCCGAACGGATCACGGTCGGCCGCACGTTCCGCCGTGCGCACCCCATGCGGCGCCATCTTGAGGCATGACGCGCGGCTCCAACTTCGCTAGACTGGCAACAGCGAACAACAAGAATGTCCCCGGGAGGACAGCAGCGTGCTGCGAGGGCGTGTCGTTTTCGGCGCGATGGACGAGGTCGTGTTCGGCGACCCCGCCGCGGACGCGATCGTTGCGCAGACCGAGCGACTGGGCGCCAAAAGCGTCTTGCTGATGGTCTCCGGCACCCTCAAGCGGCAGACCGACGAAATCGACAAGATCCGCAAGGCGCTCGGCGCGCGCTGCGCCGGGCTGTTCGACGCGATGCCCGCGCACACCCCGCGCGAGGCCGTGATCGCAGCCGCTGACGCGGCGCGCGCCGCAAGCGCCGACCTGATCGTCACCGTCGGCGGCGGCTCGATCACCGATGGCGCCAAGGCGGTGCAGCTTTGCCTCGCCAACGACATCCGCTCGGTCGCGGCGATCGACGATATTCGCGTCGTCAAGGGTGTCGCGCCGCCGCTGCGGCCGCCCGCCGTGCGCCAGATCAGCGTGCCGACGACGATCGCCGGCGGCGAGTTCAGCGCCATTGCCGGCGTCACCAATACGCAGACCAGGGTCAAGGAAGCGCTGAGCCACAGGCTCACGATCCCCCGCGCCGTCATTCTCGATCCGGCGATCACGGTGCACACGCCGGAATGGCTGTTCCTGTCGACCGGCATCCGCGCCGTCGACCATTGCGTCGAGGGTATCTGCTCGCGCGAGGCGCAGCCTTATGGCGATGCCCAGGCGCTGCACGGCCTGTCGATGCTGGCGCGCGGCTTGCCGCGGGTCAAGGCCGATCCGACTGACCTCGCGGCACGGCTGGATTGCCAGGTCGGCACCTGGCTGTCGACCGGTCCGCTGGCCTCGGGCGTGCCAATGGGGGCGAGCCATGGCATCGGCTATGTGCTCGGGGCCGCCTTCGGCGTGCCGCATGGCGTGACCTCCTGCGTCATGCTGCCCGCGGTGATGCGTTGGAACCGGGTTGAGAACAGCGAGCGGCAGGCGCTGGTCGCTTCCGCCATGGGTCATCCCGGCAAGGACCTGGGTGACGTGCTGGACGATTTCATTCGTGGCCTCGGCCTGCCCCGCAGCCTCAAGGAGGTGCGCGTTGGCCCTGAACATTTCGATGAGATCGCCGGGCAATCGATGCGGACACCCTGGGTCCCGCGCAACCCGCGCCGAATCGATTCACCCGCACAGGTGCGCGAGATTCTTGTTCTGGCCGCATGAGGGGAATTGAGAGACGATGTACACCGGCAAGCATGCGCATCTGCGCCCGCTGCAACCCGCTTTCATCATGGCGGGATCAGGCGAAGCCGTCACCTACCGCGAGCTGGAGGCGCGCTGCAACGCCCTGGCGCACCTGTTTCGCAACCGCGGCCTGAAGCGGCTCGACCACTATGCGATCTTTATGGAGAACAACAGCCGCTATCTCGAGGCCTGCGGCGCCGGCGAGCGCTCCGGCCTCTATTTCACCTGCGTCAATTCCTATCTGACGGCGGGCGAGCTCGCCTACATCCTGAACAACAGCCAGTCGCGCATCCTGATCACCTCGGCCGCCAAGCTCGATATCGCGCGCGAGGCGATCGGGGAATGCCCCAAGGTCGAGCTCTGCATCGTTGCCGACGGCAAGGGCGAGAGTGACCGCATCGTCGGCCTCGCGGAGGTGACGGCGGGCCTGCCGAAAACGCCGGTCCCAGACGAATTTGTCGGCACCGCGATGCTCTATTCGTCGGGCACCACCGGTCGGCCGAAGGGCATCCTGCGCCCGCTCCCGGAACAACCGCCGGTGTACAATTTGCCGCTGTTCGAGTTCCTGATAAAACTCTGGCAGTACCGCGAGGGCATGATCTATCTCTCGCCGGCGCCGCTCTACCATTCGGCGCCGCAGGCCGCCGTCAATCTGACGATCCGCATGGGCGGCACCGTCATCATCATGGAGAGTTTTGATCCCGAGCGCTATCTCGCGCTGATCGAACAATTTGGCGTGACCCACAGCCAGCTCGTGCCGACCATGTTTTCGCGCATGCTGAAACTGCCGGAGGAGGCACGCAAGCGGTACGATCTCTCCTCGCTCGAGATCGCGATCCACGCCGCCGCGCCCTGCCCGGCGCAGGTCAAGGAGGACATGATCAAATGGTGGGGGCCGATCATCCAGGAATATTATGGCGCCACCGAAGGGTTGGGCTTCACGGCCTGCAGCAGCGAGGAATGGCTTGCCCATCGCGGCACGGTCGGGCGGGTGCTGTTCGGCGACCTGCACATTCTCGACGCGAACATGAAGGAGTGCCCGACCGGCACTGCCGGCACGGTGTGGTTCAAGACCGCGTCCGCGTTCGAATATTTCAACGATCCGGAGAAGACCCGGGAGGCGCGTTCACCTGACGGCAGCATGAGCACCGTCGGCGATGTCGGCTATGTCGATGCCGACAATTATCTCCATCTCACCGACCGCGCGACCTTCATGATCATCTCCGGCGGGGTCAACATCTATCCGCAGGAATGCGAGAACCTCCTGATCACCCATCCCAAGATCGCGGATGCGGCGGTGTTCGGCGTGCCCAATCCCGATCTCGGCGAGGAGGTCAAGGCCGTGGTGCAGCCGATGCCGGGCATCGAGCCCTGCGAGGCGCTGGCCGAAGAGCTGATCGCCTTCTGCAGCCAGTCGCTGTCGCGGCAAAAGGTGCCGCGCTCGATCGATTTCGAGGAGCAGCTGCCGCGGCTGCCGACCGGAAAGCTCTACAAGCGGCTGCTGCGCGACCGTTATTGGGGCAACAAGACCTCGCGGATCGTGTGACCGAGGGGCGTCGGAGCCGCTCAGCGGTACATCTCGGCGCGCCGGACCGGGGCCTTCCGCGATTGATTTCGGTCAAAAGCCACTGCCGTGCCGCCCGCTATGCGGGCATAATGCGAGCGCGAGTCTTGGTTTCCATCCGCGCGCAAAGCCGAGGTTTCCCATGCTTGCCCACCAGATCATGACCCGGAACGTGATAACCGTTACGCCGGATATGCCGGTCATCGAGGCCGCGAAAGCGATGCTGCGGCATCACGTCGCCGGACTGCCGGTGGTCGATGCGAGCGGAAAACTTGTCGGCATGGTCTCTGACGGCGATTTCATCCGCCGCGCGGAGATCGGCACCGAACGGCGACGCGGACGCTGGCTCTCGCGCCTGGTCGGGCGAAGCCAGATCACGTCGGATTTCGTGCGCGCGCACGGCCGCAAGGTCGGCGACATCATGACGCCGAACCCGGCGACCGTTGCGGAAGACACGCCGCTGGAGCAGGTCGTCGAGGTCATGGAGGCCAACAACGTCAAGCGGATTCCCGTCGTCAACGGAGATCGACTGGTCGGCATCATAAGCTACACGGATTTCGTGCAGGCCCTCGCCAGCCTGGCTCATGAC
>Ga0210402_10002866_pt1 | contig 16472 bp, 9 predicted proteins | sample IncBWC7MmetaG_FD_161055 | JGI IMG/M metagenome (GOLD analysis project Ga0210402, IMG submission 161055) | Forest soil microbial communities from Barre Woods Harvard Forest LTER site, Petersham, Massachusetts, United States - Inc-BW-C-7-M | ecosystem: Environmental > Terrestrial > Soil >... | reverse complement strand
CCGTGAGCAACCCGTTGACCGTGTCGGGCGTGCCCTTGAACGGCACATAGACGATGTCGAGCCCGGCGGCGCGATGAAAGAGATGCCCCATCAGCTGCGCCGTGATGGTGCCGCCGCCGTAGTTGAGCTTGCCCGGCTGTGCCTTGGCCCGCGCGATCAGCTCCTGCACCGTTTTCGGACCGGTCGCCGCGGATACCGCGAGCACCGAGACGGTTTTCGACGTGAGCGAGATCGGCGCGAAATCGGCGAGCGGGTCATAGGGCAGATTTTTGTAGAGGAACTGATTCATCACCAAGGTGGAATCGATCGCCATGAGGAGGGTGTAGCCGTCGGGCGCAGCCTTGGCCGCGGCCTGCGCGGCGATGATGGTGTTGGCGCCGGCCCGGTTCTCGATCACCACGGGCTGGCCCCAGTCCTCGCTCATCTTCTGCCCGATGAGGCGCGCGACGATGTCCGCCGGCCCGCCCGCGGGAAACGGCACGATCAGGCGGATCGCTCGGCTGGGGAAGCTCGCCGCGGCCTCCTGCGCGCGGGCGGGGGCGGGCGCCGCGAGCGCGATGAGAGCGGCGAGGAGCAGTGAGTGCACGTTCATGTCCGATTCAAAAACGCGCTCGTAGTTGGATGAGTCAAGTCAATGTCCCGCGCTTGCGTAGGGGCGGGTTTGAAACCCGCCCCTACAAGCTCCGCCAGCTCAGAGCGGCGGGTTACGCGGGCGATCTCGCCAAGGCGAGATCGGCGCTAACCCGCACCGGCCGCGGCATCGTCCTTGCTCGCGTGACTGACGAATAGGGCTGGCATGCTCGTTTAGCTCACGACGGCCGCGGAAGGATACTCCGTAGCGACATGCGTCCGTCCGCTCTCAGCGAGATTGGAACGGGCCGGGCACAGCATTGTTGATTATCGCTTGAGGGCTTACTCAAATTCAACCAGAATGATGCCGGCACGACTTATCTCCAGCTTCCGAAATTAATGACGCCTCCGCTGCATCCACCGAAACCGCGCCTGGTCGTGCGTGTCGGAATTACCGGCCACCGGCCGAATAAGCTCCACGGCGCGGCTGCCCAGAGAATCGAAAAGCAGTTACCTCTGCTGTTCGCGGCTATCGAGACAGCCGCACGGGACATCTTATCGGCCAATAGCTTCTGGTATTCGACTGAGCCACCGGCGGTGCGCCTGGTCTCGGGTTTCGCCGAGGGCGCCGATCAAATGGCGGTGGCAGCTTCTCCTGCCGCCTGGCAGGTCGAGGCAGTTTTGCCATTTCCAATGGACGAATACCTCGAAGATTTCGAGGATTCAGCGCCTGACGGCAACTCCTCCCCCCGCGACCTTTTCAAGGAGTTGCTCAAGCGTGCGAGCGCTGTCACCCAACTCCCTTTCACGCCGACAGAGAGTGGAGATTCGGATCGCACGGGCGGCGACCGCGGGAACCGCGCTAAGGGTTACGCCAACGCCGGCAGCTATCTCCTGCGGCAGATCGACCTCCTCATCGCGGTCTGGGACGGCAAGAGGCCCAAGACCGGGGGCACGGGGGCGCTGGCGCGGCAAGCCTACGACGAGGGTATTCCGGTTGTCTGGCTCGCGACGCTGGGAGATGCCACGCCACACCTGATCGTGCGGTTTGAAAATAATGGCCAGCCAAAGGAGGGCGCGGCCAATTGCACTGAAGGCCCATTATTGTACCAGCTGATGCCGGTCTTCAGCGTGCCTGGTGCAGCGGAGGGCCGTGAAGCCAAAGGGCCGAGGCGCGCGCATCGTTTTCTCGAGGAGCGCTGGCACCCTCGCTGCTATTTCATCGTATATGACTTTCTCAAGCGGGTTGCGGGCATGCAGAGGCCCCGCCTCACGATTCCCTTCGACTTCGGCAAGCGGTCCGAGAGCTGGAACAAGTTCCTCGATGCTGTGCCAAACACCGGCGCGCAAGGCGCCCACGACCAGGGTGATGTTCGACGCAAGCTCAAGTCCATTTTGTTGGAACGCTGTATCTGGGCCGATGCTCTTGCCGAGGATTACGCGCATAAATATCGCAGCGCTTACGTTATGGCTTATCTTCTCTCCGCGATCGCCGTCTTCATCGGGCTCGCCGGTCCGGCGGCCGCAGCAGCACACGCTTTCGAGCTCGCAATCCTCGTTATCATACTGATCATCGTGCTGATTGGCCGCTGGTCGAGCTGGCACGAGCGATGGATCGAATACCGTGCGCTGGCGGAAAATCTTCGACACGGTCGGTTCCTGGCGTTTGTAAGCGAGTTCGGCCGCATTCGCGAGACCAGCAGCAATCGTGGTGATCGCGAGTCGTCCTGGATCCTCTGGTACGTCCGGGCGACGATGCGGGAGATCGGTCTTCCTACGGCCATACTCGACCATACTTATCAATGGCGATTGCTGCAGGCCACGTTGCAGCATGAGATCAGAGGATGCGAGGGGCAGATCAAATATCACAAAGACAATCAGAAGATCACGAGTCGACTTGAGCGTGCGCTGCATATGGCCGGCATTGCATGTTTCGCGGTTGCGTTGAGCGCGCTAGCTGCATTTGTTGCAGGCGCCCACTTCCTTGCTGACAGCCTCACCCTCTGGGCGGCGGGCCTGCCGGCGCTGGGTGCTGCGTTGGCCGGAATTCGGGCGCAGAGCGATTTCGAGGGTTCCAAGGAGCGCTCAGCTCGCATGCAGGACGCGCTGGGCACGCTCGAGGACGACTATGAGAAGGCGAGGGTCATGACCCCTGACCTGGCCCTCAGTGAAACCTCAAATCTGCTGATCTCGACGGCGCGGCTAATGTCGGAAGATGTGGCGGCCTGGCAGGAGCTGTACGGGCGCAAGTGGCTGAGTCTGCCGGCCTAGCGATTTTGGGAAGGATTACGGTTGATGTCCTCTGCGACCAACACGCAAGCCCTCACGCAAACCGGCGTTGTGGTGGATGGCCGGACCGCGGGGTGCGACTGCACCTGCGACCGTGACCGGCACCTCTTCTGTTCGGGACCCAAGCGCATGCTCGCGCTCGACGGCGGCGGCGTGCGCGGCGCGATCACCGTAGCCTTTCTCGAACAGATCGAAGCGGTTCTGTCCGAGCATCTGAAGAAGCCTGCTCATCTCGGCAACTGGTTCGATCTCATCGGCGGGACGTCGACCGGGGCCATCATTGCCGGCGCGCTCGCGATGGGTTTCACGACCGCGGATATCAAGAGGTTTTATTTCGAGCTGGCGCCGAAGGTGTTCAAGCGTCCATTCTGGCGCGTCCTGGGGCTGCAAGCCAAGTATGATGCTCGCATGCTGCGCAGCGAAATCGAGGAGATTGTGGGGGATCTCGCGCTGGGCAGTGAGGAGCTCGTCACCGGGTTGTGCATGATCAGCAAGCGGATCGATACCGGCAGCCCGTGGGTCCTCGCCAACAATCCGCGCTCTCTCTACTGGGAGACCAAACCCGGAGACAAAGGTGGCAAGGGGCACATCGGCAACAAGCATTATCCACTTTGCAACCTTGTACGCGCGAGCACGGCGGCGCCGTTCTATTTTGACCCGGAGACGATTTCCATCGTCGAAGCGGAAAAACCGGGCGTGTTCATGGATGGCGGTGTTACGCCGCACAACAACCCGTCGCTCCGCATGCTCCTGCTCGCGGTGCTGGGTGCTCACAAGCTGTCCTGGAAGACCGGGCCCGAGCATATGACGATCGTCTCGATCGGGACGGGCAGCCATCGGGATCAAGTCATTCCGGATGAATTGGGAATGGGCCGTACCGCCAAGCTGGTCTATCGCACGGCGCTCGGACTGATGAGCGACATCAAGACCTTCGTTCTCGTACAGATGCAATATCTGGGCGAATGCCTGACCCCATGGACGATCGACAGCGAGATCGGCGCGCTTTGCGGGGAAGCTCCTCCCGGCGGGAAAATGTTTCGCTTCATGCGCTACGATGTGCAGCTCGAGCTGCCCTGGATCGAAGAGCACCTGGGGGACGAGGTCGAGAAGGAATTCGGACGCAAGCTCACCGAGATCGATGTTCTGCGGATGCGCAGCCTCGATGATCCGAGCATCATCGAGGATATCTACAAGCTTGGCCGCATCGCTGCGAAGAAGCAGGTGAAGCCCGAGCACTGGACTGGCGAGCTCGCGACCTGGTGCCAGGGCCGCCAGCCTTCGGCGGCGGCGCGGCATATGCGTCCTCGCAAACCCGAGGATGCGCTGGGGCGGACCTGGGTAAGATACGGGAAAGCGATCAGCCGGAGCCTGAGCTATTTCCGCAGCTGGATTGTGCGGAGGTTTAATCCAACTGCCAAATAGCCATTCTAGAATTCCGAGCAGCTACGGAGTCCGTTTGATGTCGCGCGTCTTTCTCGCGTCCATCATGTGCTTTGCAGGCTGTCTTTTCACCACACCGGGCTGCAGTATTGAATTGACCCGCCTGCCGGCAGGATTTGTCCGCCTCCGGGACATCGACGAGACGATCGTGCAGGACATTCGTTATGCCACTGCGACGAACTTTACCGGGGCTGTCGTACCGGGATATCAGGCTGGCGAATGCATCCTGCTTCGAGAGGTGGCGGAAGCGTTGAAGCTCGTGCAGAGCGACTTGCGCCCGCGCGACCTCTCGCTGAAAGTCTATGACTGTTATCGTCCGGTCCGGGCGGTAAAAGCTTTCATGCAGTGGGTTCGGACGCCGGCCACGCCAGGCGAAGGGCGTTATTGGCCGAGGACCCAACGGGGAGATCTCGTCAAGCTGGGGTACATCGCGTCGAATTCGATTCACTCGACGGGAGCGGCGGTCGATTTGACCCTGGTTCCCCTGACAGCAACGCAAGCGACGCCGTTTCGTGCCGGAGCGGTCTATGCGGGGTGTAACGCTGCAAGTTTTGCGCGGGAGCCCGACAACGGTCTTGATATGGGCACGAGCTTCGACTGCTTTGATAAAATGAGCTACGCGGACAGCGCCGAGATCACCGCGGAGCACCGCGAAAATCGACGGCTGTTGCTCGAGGCTATGTTGGCGCGAAGCTTCAAAAACTATTTCCGTGAATGGTGGCACTTCATTTATGTGGGAGTGCCCAGGCTGGCGAAAGCTCAAGATTTTGTGATAACAAAATAGAACTCGTGGTGGTAAGGCAGCTATCGATTGCGCAATTACTGCGCAGTCTGCGTCGCGGCCACGCCTGACGGTACCGCGGGAATGTTCTCTTTGATTTCCTGCCCCCGTGCTTCAATCAGCCGTTCGTAGGATGCAACCAAAGTCATGTACGGATTTACAAAGACCCACCCATACTTGGTGGGGACCTGCAGGTCGAAATGAAGATGGTAGGTAGTCGCCGTTGCGCCGCCAAGGAAATTGCCGACTTTTCCAATTATTTCGCCCTCGCGCACCAAACGACCGCTTACCATGCCGGTGGCGTCAAGTTGTTTCGGCAGCATATGCAAGTAACGGAAACGAACCCGCTCGCCTGGTGCGTTCACGACTAGATAAAGACCAGCCTGGCCCGGTGCCCGCAGCACCATCCCATCGCGCGCTGCTACGACGTCATGGATATATGGCTCGCACCGGTCGCCAGGAGCGCGCTGCCGGCATAACGCTGGCCGGATATCCTGACCCTGGTGCCCGAGCCCGGCCGGACATTGGCCCACCTGAAAGTGGCGCATCTCACAGAAATTGTCCCGCCATGGATATGAATAGTTCTCGCCCGCCGCTTCATCCCAAACAAGCGCCTGTCCGCTTACGCGGCAACGATAGGCTGGGAGCCCGTCGCGGGTCCCTGCGCTGGACCACCCGCTCGACTCGCAGTCGCCCGAATTCAGGAAGGACTGGGAGTTGGCGAAAGCAGGTGCTTGGGCGATTGGAAAACGCATCCCGGAGAAGACGGTATAATCGGCTACTCCACGTTTGTCTTTGAAGCCGGTGCCCGCAATCAAGTCGCCCGGACTGTGATAGGTGAAGACGGTCGACTGAATGGTCGGCCGGTCAATGGTTAGGACACCACTGCTTGTGCCCGCGGCCTGAGGCATACCACCGACCAGGCGCAACGATTTCAGCGCGCGCACCGCAACCTTGTCGGCTTCTCGACAGGAGATTGTGCGAAAACGTGATCCGCCGTCGAAACAATCTATGGAAATGACATAAGGCACTCCGTAGCGCACAAAGGTGTAACGCACGGCATCGTCCAGAAAGACCCGGCGCACACCCGGGAACTCGTTCAGCCCCCTGGTCGGCCACTCGATCATCCCGGTCGGCTCCGCAAGCTCATAGAGAAATGCGGAGCCGGAAACATCGATATAGATAGGGTCGGAAAAACTAAGACCCAGGTCGCGCATCTCATTCGCGCGGGCGACCACAACCGCGTCATAGCCGCCCGGTCCGGCGTAGAAAAAGGGTATCGAGTTGAAACCGAAAAGGTAATTGGCTGCGCGGTTAGCAGCTCCAGGCTGCGCTTCCGGGGCAATGGCTTTGCGATCGCGCAGAAACGCAGCGCTGTCGAATGGGAGCAGTACAGGAACGGGGCTCGCGGCGATGTTTGGAAACCGTGTGCCTGTTGCTGCATTGAGCTCGTCAAGTGGACGCTCGCTCGGCTCACCGCCGCTGGTCTCTTCTCGTCGTGCGTTGAGCGCGTCGAGCGCGGCTAGCTCGACCGCAAGCTGCCAGTCAGCGTATACGCCCGACACCTGCGGTGGCTTCATCTCCTGCGCGCCTGCGGCGATAACGGTGACAGCAAGCACCAGGGTGGAAATTCTCAGCGCACCGAGGATATAGTGACGCAAGGAGCGGCTCCTATGGTTCTGATAGTTGGGCAGCGGTCCGGTGCCAGCTGGCGAGCGGTTGTTGTTGACGAATTTGCTACCCTTGAGCTAAGCCCTTCCGAGCCAGACGCGTCAAGCGGGTTGTAGGGTCATGTGCTTGCACCGCTGCAGGTCAGCTTCAATCCTGATATGGCTGGTCGCAACGCTCTGCGCACTGGCCACAGCCCCACGACAGGGAGCCGGGCAGGGCGAAGCTCCCGGAATGCCGGCAAATTTTGATCCCTTCCTGCAAGAACTATGGCCGGACGCCCACTCGCGCGGCGTCGACCGCGTCATCTTCGATCAAGCTTTTGCTGGAGTCGTGCCTGACGCTCGCGTGATCGCGGCAACGCGACGGCAGCCGGAATACGGGAAGCCAGTGAGCTCCTACGTCGGTTCAATTGCCTCAAAGGAACGAATTGCCTTGGGCCAACGCAAGGCTACCGAGTGGTCGGAAACCTTCCGCGCGGTCGAGGAGCGATTCGCCGTGGACAGGTGGACCATTTTAGGTCTGTGGGGGATTGAAAGCTCGTTCGGTCAAGACCGGGACAGTTGGGATGTCATCCGCTCTCTGGCAACGCTAGCCCAGGCGCGATACCGGCACCCTTATTTCCGGGACGAGCTGCTTGTCGCCCTCAGTATCCTGCAAAAAGGGCCTATTACGCGTGAGCACATGCTCGGCTCCTGGGCGGGGGCCATGGGCCAACCTCAATTCATGCCCTCCAATTTCCTGGATTACGCAGTGGACTTCTCCGGCCACGGCTGGAGCGACATCTGGAACAATGTGCCTGACGTGCTGGCGTCGATTGCGTATTATTTGCAAAAGGAAGGCTGGATCTCTGATTTAAGCCCGGCGTTCGAGGTAATCGTTCCGCAAGGATTCGATTATCGGCGGAGTCATGCCTCGTTCGTGCAATGGCAGCAGCTTGGACTTCGCCGTCCCGATAACCGGGAATTTCCAGCAAATGGGGCGGGTATTCTGTTCTTCCCCACGGGGGCCACCGGACCCGCCTTTTTGGTTACGCCGAACTTCGACGTGATTAAGCGCTACAACGACTCCGATGTCTACGCGCTGGCAGCGATGCATCTCGCGGATCGAATTCGCGGGCTTCCTCCAATCCAGGCCAGTTGGCCGGCCGACGACTACCAGCTCTCGCGCGATCAGCGGATCGCCCTGCAAAGAAAATTGGCGGAGCTTGGCTATTCCGTTCGGGACTTTGAAGGACACTTCGATTTCGAGCTGCGAGATGCCATTCGCGATATTCAGGCGCAATACAAAATGCTGTCGGATGGCCATCCGACGCCGGCTCTGATCGAGCGTCTCGGCATTCGTTAGATTATTATTAGATCCTTGCCTGAAAACTCCCAGCGCCAAGCGTGGCAATGCCGAGTCGCCGAAGCGTGTTTCCTTTTTGCTCCGCCGGCCGTATTTTGGCCCCAAAACTTGCCGAGGAGCAGAGACGGAGTTGCGGGCTTAGCACCGTTTCGCGGGCCGAGGCCCCGCGAGAAGAACGCCCAAGGGCCAAATCAGCCGCAACTTCCGCGTTTTTATATTTAATCACAGGCTATTCGTTGTGCGTTGAAAGGCGCGAAATTCCCTTTTTTGCGCCTCAAAAAGCGCAACATTTCGTTAACAATTTGAAAGGTAACGTGATGGGGACATGATCGAAGGGGGGGCCTTATGAAGGGGGTTATCCTTGTATGCACCGCCACCGCTATCGCGGTGGGCGGTGTAGCAGTCCTTGGGGACACTTTTGCGGCAGGCCTGTTTGGCGGATATTCAGCTAGTCCGCCCTCCGCGGGTGCGTCAATCCCTTCTCGATCGCACTACGCTGAACGCCTCGACACTCCGAACTGCTACTGGACGCGCGGCCAACCCGTCTGGGACGTCGCGAGAGGTATTTGGTCAAGACCGCGCCTCCGCGTCTGTGAGTAAGGTTGGGTTGCCGAGCGATCGTCATTTGCCGGCCTTATATTCCGACCACCTCTCATGACATTAGTTGCTGATTCGGCTCTTAGAGGAGCGCTTCAGACACCATCGACCGCGTAGAGCTATCAATTCGGCACGCACGAGTGCCTCCGGCCGCAGTCGCGGGAGGGTAGGCAGACTGAAGCCGCTAGCGCACGAACTACCCATCTTAGAGCGGACGTGACCTCTTACGCTTGCCCAGAGAGGTAGGGGTCGGAAGAGGAGTGGAAAGACTGGCACCCCGCCGTGGACGCGATCGACCTTCCGTATTTCCGCTGCTGAGCGGCTGCCTCAATGCCAGTATTTGGAAACACGGGAACAGCCCTGCAGCGAGATCGACTCGATGCACGCACTCCGGGAGAGTGTTCCTGGCGTCGTCGACTGAAGCAAGCAGTAAGATCGCGAGACGGGCGACGGGATCATTGTTCGTAGTCGCACTTGCCTATGACGCGCCCAGCCATAGCCATAAAACTCAACTTATAGCCCAAGCCTAAAACGCGAAAGGCTCGACCGCCGGCCACTTGATCGGCAGTATCCCAACTCGACTTGGTGCGATCGCCTGTAGTGTCCTTGCGTGCTTACCAAGCCTATGCCTGCGGGACGCGACCCTCGCCTGCGGTTCCAAACATGCTGTTCCAAACATGCTGTTGAAAAGGTGCTGGTATTCGTATGTAATAGCGGCCGACGGGCGGGCGGGAAGGTCGGCATGGCTTATGTTCCAGGGTTCGAGTGGGATCTATTCATCAGCTATCCGCGCGAGAGTGATGAGCGCGACGCCCTCGATTTCCAATGGGTGAAGGAGTTTTGTCGCCTGCTCGAGACGGAAATCAAGCAGCGGTTGGGTGACAAGCCCGAGATATATTTTGATCGCGACAAGTTCGACGCAGCAGATCATCTGGAACATGACCTACTGGAAGCGGCGCGCAATTCCGCGTTGTTTTTGCCGATTACCTCGCCCCTCTATGTCAACAACAACAAATTCACAATGCGGGAGCTGAGGGAATTTTGCGCCGCAGGTGATTTCAAGCGAAGGATCGTCATTATCGAACTGCTGCCAGTGAGCGCGGAAGCCCGCCCGGATGAGCTCGACGGACCAAAGAGGAACAACTTCTTCGTAAAAGTGCAAGGCAAGTCCATAATCCTTACGCCGCATCACGGGAAACATCGCGATGAATACATGGAAAAGTTGCAAGTTGTTGCAGAGGATATCAACGTGGTCTTGCAAAGGATGCGTCGCGAGCGGGGCGGCAGAATTGGGGAACCAGTTGGTGATTTTCTTGATAAGACGATTGTATTAGCGCAGAAGGAGGACGGTGTTGATGCCGAATGGGAGCAGATTCGACTTTTTCTAAGAAAGGAACTCGGCGTCAAGCTGCTCCCGGAAGGAGAATATCCTAGGAGTGATGCCGCCCTTGTTACCGCAATTAAAGCCGACCTTGCTCGAGCCGATCTGTTCATACAGCTGCTAAGTCCGGAAGACGAAGCGATCCACGCGCGGCGCAATCCGAACGAGCCCAGTCGCGGCCAGATCCAATCGGACGTTGCCTACGCTCATTTGCGCCATCCAGAGCGTCAGGTCCTGCAGTGGCGCAAGCCGATAGGGATGCGCCCAGAAGCACTTGCATCTTGGAACAAAGCCTTGCTGGAGGGACCGCATGTCCTCGTCGGAACCAGCAAGGAATTCAAGGACGCTATTATACGCCAGCTAACCGAGCCGCCGCCCCCACCACGCACAGAAAGAATCCTGCTCATCGATCTCGCCCGCGAGGACCTGGATGTTGGCGAGGACGTGTTGACCAAAGCACAAAATGAGTTGGTCGGAAACCCGTCCTGGATCGTCAAACGATGCCCTTTAGAGGGGAAACCGAAGGAATTGCAGGCAGCTCTGGATGAGAATCTCACGCATTGCGAGGCCCTTTGGCTGATCTATGGCCACGCCTCCTCTACCTGGGTCGACAACCACCTTTTGCGCTGTGTCAAGCTCACTCCGAATAGAAAAGCGCCGCTTGCTCGCGGAAGAAAGGCGATCGTGCTTGTGCCACCTCCGCGCAGCCGCGATATCCCTTGGCCTAGTGAGCGGCTAATCAATTGGGAGCAAGGGGTGGACATCGAGAGAGTCCGAGAACTCATACGGGAACTCGGCGGATGATCGCCAATGCTCCCGGTTCGGGCCCGCCCTATCCGGGGCTGCGGCCGTTCCGACGCAACGAAAGTTATCTATTCTTCGGCCGGGACGACTGTAGCAATGCCATGGTCAGCTGTCTTGCTGCGACTCATTTCCTGGCGGTTCTAGGGTCGTCCGGGTCAGGAAAGTCCTCCCTGGTCAATACGGGACTAATTGATTCGCTCGAGCTTGGTTTTATGGCGCAGGCCGGATCACACTGGCGGATCGCCAGCTTCCGGCCGGAAGGTATGCCACTGCGCAACCTCGCTCGCTCGTTGCTTGCAACCGAGAACGACATAGGCAGAGAAGATTTCTGCAAGCCGGACCGCGAGATCGACATCAGTAGATTGCGCGCCCGACTCAAGAATGAGCGCTCTGCTATCAATGCGTGGTGTGACGAGGGTCATCTCCCCAAAGGGACCAGCTTGTTGGTGCTGGTAGATCAATTCGAGGAGCTGTTTCGATATCAGAGCTATGCAGAGCGCGATGAAGCCGAAGCTTTCGTTGCACGGCTGATCGAGATCAAAAAAGCGAGCGCATCCGCAAAAGCGCAAGGGCAGGAGTTTCCGATCTATGTGACCATTACCATGAGATCGGAATTTCTCGGAGCTTGTTCGCTCATCCCGGGCTTGGCCGAAGCCATCAACGAAGGGGCTTTCCTTACCCCCAGAATGACGCGCTCGCAGTGCGAGCTTGCAATCAGGGGGCCGGCGCAGGTCTGCGGAATCGGCATCGAGGATGCGCTGGTGAATAAGCTCCTGAATGATCTGGCGGATTTCGCCGCATGGGACGAAAGTCCCCGCGATCCGGAGCGCGGGCCAGCCGCAATGCTGGACCAGCTCAACGTCCTCGCGCGCCGCGCCGACCAGCTTCCGCTGATGCAACATGCCTTAAATCAGTTGTGGAGCGAGGCAAAGGCGGCGCGAAGTGACGGCGAAGCCCTTGATCGGCACGTTGTTCTCACGCTCGACGCATACACGGAAATCGGGGGTTTGTCCGGGGCACTTGATCGGCACGCCGATGCAATATTCAACCTGCTCGGGCCCCAACGTGAGCCGATAATAGAGGCCGTGTTCCGCGCCCTGACCAGCGGGGCGACTGTGGCAGATGCGGTACGCTGGCCAACCGCTTTTGGCGATCTCGTTAAAATCTCTGGTGGCGACAGAGCCATGGTAGAGGCAGTCGTCAACGCATTTCGAGCACCTGGCTGCAATTTTCTTCTTCCCGAGATCGATCAGAAACCGCAGCCCGATGACGAGACCAAGATAGATATCACTCATGAGAGTCTGATTCGACAATGGAAAAGACTTTCAGGCTGGCTCGAGAAAGAAACGCATGCGGGGCAGGAGTGGAGGCGATTGATCGACCTCGCTCGCAGCGGCGACTTCGTGCTGCGAGGGCTACGGCTCACAAATGCCATCGAGCTGTTGAACGAAATTCATAAAAAACCGGCGTGGGCCGGGCGGTATGGAAATAGCTTCGAGCAAGTCAAGCGCCTTATCGATACCAGTCGCACCCGCAGGCGAGTGATTCGGCTGACGGGCGCGGCGGTGGCCGGAGCGTTGGTGGTTCTCTGCGGAGCAACATACCGGGCTTATTTGACCTATCGGACCTCCGTTGAAGCATCCGTGTATAATTTCGAGCTCGCCGTTAAATCCGCTCAGAAGCTGTTAAATCAGGTTAGCGACTCGTTCAACTATGGCTCGATTTCAGTAAAAGGTGCGAGAGATCTCCTGCAGACGGCTGGGGCCATTGCTGATCAAGTGCGTGATCGCGCTCAAACGCTTGAGACAACCGAGCTGATGATAAACCTGCAGCTGAAGCGTTCCGACATCAGATACAGTCTTCGAGACTTCGAGCAGGCATATCAGATAGCACAGGATGCCAAGGCGTTAGTGCAGCCGTTACTGAACGCAGATCCTCGAAATCTTCGAGCGTTACTCCTTGCATTTTCCACTTCTACGAGAATGGCAGACGCGCTTGCGGACAGAGGTGACGAGGAAACGCTCGCCCAGGGGTTGGAGGAATTTCAGTATGCAGAGAAGCTCGCACGAACCATGGCAGAAATGGCGCCAGGCAATGCAGCGCGTGAACGTGACATTATGTTCGTTCTACAAAAGATGGGCGACATACGACAGGAACAATCGGATTGGAACCGCGCTATTGCCAAGTACAGCAAAGCCTTAGAGATTATTGCGAGAGTTGTCGATAAGGAGCCCGATAATCTCACTTGGAAACGTGACCTCGCAAACTGCCATAGTCGTCTTGGGCAGGCCCTGTCTGGCAAGGGTGAGTTTGGAGACGCGCTGGCTCACCTTCGTATAGCTTTCGATATCAGAAGCAAACTCGCGAGTCCGGATAGTAACGATAACGTCATTCAATCCAATTTAGCCTTGAGCCATATCGAATTTGCGAGATTGTTCGAGGCGAAAAATGAGCTTGACAAGGCATTAGAGGAGTTCCGATCCGTCAAAAAGATCCGCGAAGCCCTCGCAGAAAAAGATCCCAGTAACGCGGCGTCGTCGATCCAGCTGGCGGCTACCTACATGGATCTCGGCAGAATTCTGCGCACCCGAGGCGAGTCGGCACTTGCCTCTGATGAGTATAAGCGCGCAGTTGACGTTCGCCAGGGGCTTGCGATCCGAGATCCGACGAACGTCGATCGACAGGATACCTTGGCGGCAAGTCGTTACGCGCTTGCTGAGGTACTTGGACTGCTTAAACGACCAGACGAGGCGTTGCAAAATTATGAATACGCCGCGCTGGCACTGGAGGACCTTGCCGATAATTTAACCAAGGATCGACCGAAAAAAGCGGCCGCCTATCGGGGCAGAGCTTTCGATAGCCGGATGAAGATGGGTGATATCTTCGTTTCTAAAGACAATCATGATGCTGCGTTGGGTGAATACCGCAAGGCATTCACGATTGCGCAACAGCTTGCAACCCAAGACGAGAATGACGCTTCGTGGCAAAGAAATCTTGCGTCGGTGCATGACAAAATTGGTGATCAACTGGCCTGGAAGCAAGATCCAGGTGGCGCTCTCGAGCAGTATAATGCCGCTGTCGCGATTATGAAGAAGCTGTCAGAGGGGGCAAACAATCCGGAATGGATGCAGCTTCTCGAGACATTGCAGTCCAAAGCGCAAGCACTGCTCACTAAGCAATGATGCATCATGCGTGGATGCGCCGCGTGCGCTCCATTCCCGGATTGAGCGTACTTGTCGTTGCATGCGTACCACTAGCTTGCGCCGCGGGCGATTACCAACGCGATCTGGAAGAGTATACGGTCGCACGGCAGCGATACGAAGAGGTCAGCGAGGCGCACTGGAACCTCATAGCCGAAAAAAGACGTGCACGGATTGCCAAGCATCGCAATAATGAGGCTGTTGTCATCGACGACTACGTGCTGACACAGCCGCCGGTCTACTCTGGGCCGCCAAAGCCGATGAATCCCGCAGCTCCAGCGGAAGAGATTGGAACGCCGGCCACACCACATGTGCCGGTCGTTGCGGACTTTCTCAGATCAGCAGCGGAGCATTTTAACTTTGCGCCGCAGCGGCCGCAGGATGAGATGGAATACAAGCGGGCCTATGCGCGGCTTGCCGCGGCGGCCGGCCTGACCAAGGAGAAAGTGGTTCGCATCTATGCGTTCGAGGCGGGCGGCAACGGCACTTACGATGTCCAGGCAGGGTTGGAGCAGCCGGCACCAGGCGCGCAAGCTGTCAGCACCGCCCTGGGTTACAATCAGTTGCTCGCGACCAACAGTATCGGGCTCCTGGCAGAAAAGGGGGGTCAGTTCATCGCCTCGCTGCGGGCGAAGGCCGCTGCTCTCTCCGGGGAGGCGAAGGCGGTACTCGAGGCGAAGATCCCCGCGCTCGAGCAGATGGTCGATTTCTGCCGATCCGTGCCGGACCGTTGGAGCGAGCACCAAAAGCTGGCCAGCACCCCTGCCGGGCTAGCGATACACGCGTTGATATTGGATGTGGATGTTGGTCCGCTGCTCCAGGTCCAGAAGCTCGTGGATTCGGTGAGCTTCGCCCGAGAGCACGGCTATGCTCAGCTCGATGCGGTTGAGCTGGAAATGATGAATCTGACGGGAGACGGTAACGGCTTGGATATGATCATGCTGCCCCTCACAATGCGCGAGCAAGTGCCCACGTCAAACTTCTTTCATCAGGGCGGATATGAGCGCAATCCGGTCGCCGCCCGCAACAACGTCGTTGCACAGCTGCTCGCAGCAACTGCGGCCGTGATGGATGAGCAGAGTCAGCTGCAAGGTGCCATGGATCTTGCGGCTGCGTTCCCGAACTGAGGCAGGCGGATGAGCGCAAGCGTTCTCCCCCGCGCCGGGCGGCGGGTTACGCGGGAGATCTCGCCAAGGCGAGATCGCCGCTAACCGCTCTACGCGCGCTCGGGACTGCGTGGGCACGGCGCGCGCTTGCGTGGCGTGTGAATGGCCGAGAGCGCGCGCCTTTGCCCACCGTACGGAGCCATGTTTCTTCGTCGTGGGCGCGGGTCCCCAAAAAACGCGCAGCGCTTTTTGGGGTGCCCCGCATGCCTCGCCCTCTTTCGGCTTGCGCCGATGTGGAAGCAGGGCGACGCATGCGTCGCCCCTACGAAGGTTCTTTCTTTGGGACATGGCTCGCCGTACGATCAACGTAGCCCCAAACGAGAGGAGAGATCGTGCTCGCTCCCGCTGCCGCCCAAGCCGACCGCCGGGCCATGCACAATGCGAACCGGCTCAAGATCGGCCTCTTCGGAGCGAACTGCTCGTCGGGCCGCGCGGTCACCCTCGTTCCGGAGCGCTGGTCCGGGAGCTGGCCGGACAACCTCAAGCTCGCGCAAATGGCAGATGCCGCCGGGCTCGATTTCATGCTCCCGATCGGGCGCTGGAAGGGCTACGGCGGCGACACCGATTATCAGGGCGCAACACTCGAGACGCTGACCTGGGCCTCGGGGCTCCTGGCCTCGACCAGGCACATCACCGTGTTCGGCACCGTGCATGCGCCCCTGTTCAATCCGGTGATTGCAGCAAAGGAGATGGTCACCGCCGACCACATCGGTGAGGGGCGCTTCGGGCTCAACATCGTGGTTGGCTGGAACGAGGGCGAGTTTGCCATGTTCGGCGTCACCCAGCGCGAGCACGAAGAACGCTACGCCTACGCGCAGGAATGGATCGACGTGATCAAGACGATCTGGTCGGACAAGGAGGATTTCGACTTTCACGGCAAGTATCTCAACATGACGGGCATCCGCGGCAAGCCCAAGCCTTATGGCGGCGCGCGTCCGGTGATCATGAATGCGGGCGCCTCGCCGGTGGGCCAGGCCTTTGCCATCCGCAATTGCGATGCGTTCTTTCTCCAGGCCTCGCGCACGTCGCTCAAGGAGACCGCGCAGAAGGTGGCGACCGCGAAGGAGCAGGCGAAAGAGCAGGGGAGGGAGCTCGGCGTCTATACCGTCGGCGTGGTCACCTGCCGGCCGACCAAAACGGAGGCCGAGGACTACTATCATTACTCCATCGTGGAGCACGCCGACTGGTCGGCGGTGGACAGCATCCTCACGCTCAAGAACATCACCGCC
>Ga0210402_10002865_pt1 | contig 16473 bp, 14 predicted proteins | sample IncBWC7MmetaG_FD_161055 | JGI IMG/M metagenome (GOLD analysis project Ga0210402, IMG submission 161055) | Forest soil microbial communities from Barre Woods Harvard Forest LTER site, Petersham, Massachusetts, United States - Inc-BW-C-7-M | ecosystem: Environmental > Terrestrial > Soil >... | reverse complement strand
GAGAGGGAGAAGATCAGTCAAGTGGCTCAACCTTGACGATGGAGGCGCCGTGGTTATTGCCGACCCAGAGCGTGCCCGGGTTCTTCGAATCGTCGATATGGACACGCCGAATATTGGTCGGGCGCGGCAACTGATATTCCGTGTATTGGCCGCTCTTGACATCGAGGCGCGCCACGCGATCGGTCAGCATGGAACCGGTCCATGCCTCGCCGTTGCGGCCGGCCTCGGCGTCATAGGGCGCGCTCCACGGCGTCGGCACCTTCCACTCCGAAATCTTTTCGGTCTCCGGGTCGAACATGCCGATGGCGTTGCCGTTGTATTCCGCAAACCACAAGCGGCCTTCGGCATCGACGCGCCCGCGCCGCGGACGCGAGTTCGGGGTCGGCGTCACATAGACGGTCGGCGACTTGGTCTTGGCGTCGACCTTGACGATGTTGCCGGCCGCGAAATCGAGCAGGTAGATGTTGTTCTGAGCGTCGGAATGAAGGCCGTAGGTGCCGATGCGCCGGCCGGTGCGCGGGTCCTTGAAGGCGCCCAGATTCTCCATCTGGTTGGAGCCGAGATCGAGCCGGTAGATGTTGCCGCCGTCCGAATTCTTGATCCAGACCTTGTTGTCGACCGGCGTGCCTTCGAGCGCGAGGTGTCCGAGCTGGCCCATGTTCGTGTCCCAGTCCTTCGGGGTCGACCAGGTCTTGAAGGTCTCGGTCTTCTTGTCGAACTTGGCGATGGCGCTTTGATACATCACGCCGATCCAGGGATTGTCGTCCCGGTCGAATTCAAGATTGAGCGTGCCGACCGGAAAGCCCTTTTTGACTTCCGGAATCGGATATTGCGTCACCCTGCCGGTCTTCGCATCCATCCTGCCGAGGAACATCTGACCGAAATCGGAGTACCAGACGGTGCCCTCGCGATCGAGCATCACGTCATGCGGCTGGATCCGCGGGTTCGGCAGATCGTATTCGGTGATGATAACGTGGGTGGACTTGCCGGTGAGCCGCGGCAGGGTCTTGAGCGGATAGCTCCAGGTTTCCTGCTGGCTCAGGTTGATGGTGGCAAGGTATTCGGCGTTCTTCCTGGCATTGTCGCCGCCGCGGCCGACCTCGCGAAGCGCGTCGCCCACCAGCCGTTGCGGCTTCTGTGGCGTGCTGCCCGGATAGTAGCCGCCCATCCGCTGAAATATCTGCAGGAATTCGTCGGGGTTGTGAACCGACTTCACGATGCGCTCGATGGTGTGGCAGCCGTTGCAGTTGAGCAGGAACGCCTTCTGTTCATCCGAGCCCTGCATGCTCATCATCCATTCGGCATTGGTGAGCTGCCTGGACAGATTGTGGGTGGGCTTGAGCGCGATGTCGGCGGTGGCCGTCTGCCCGGCCGCCACGTCGGTGGCCTTGGGGCCGTCGAGCTCATACCCGATGGCGCGGATCGCGAGCGCGTATTGGCCGGGCTCCAATCTTGAGGCCGGGAAGCTGTATTGCCCCTTCGCGTCGGAGACGACACTCAACGTGATAGTGCCGCCAGCTTTCTTGGCGCTGACGACGACACCTTCCATGGCGCCTTCCTTCGCGGACGATACCTGACCGGCGAGCGCCGCGGGCGCCTGGGCGTTCGCAGTATGAGTGGCGGTGAAACAAAACGCCGCCAAGGCGGCGGCGAACGTGGGTAAGTGTGTGCGCATAGGAGCCTCCGTGTGGAGATAGTCAGTCCGCAGATTGGCAGTACGACGCGTGATCTTCCAACATCGCGACCTTCTCTGACTTGTCATGCCCCGCGAAGGCGGGGCATCCAGTAACCACAGGTATCGAAATCTTAGCGAGATTCCGGTGGTTACTGGATCGTCCGCATTCGCGGACGATGACGCCGAAATAAATTCAGTCCCGATCTTGAACACGCCCGCGATCGGAAGATCGCGGGCGCCGACTCTCGCAATTCCGGTCAGTTGAGCGGTTCCACCTTGACGATCGAACCCTGGTGATTGTTGCCGACCCAGAACGTCACCGGCGTAGTAGAATTATCCACGTAGACGCGGCGGATGTTGGTCTCGCGCGGCAGCAAATATTCTACGAACGCGCCGGTCTCGGGATTGAGCCGGGAAACGCGGTCATTGAGCATCGAACCGGTCCATACCTGCCCGTTCTTGTCGATCGTCACGTCATAGGGCGACGACCAGGCGGTCGGCATTTCCCATTCCTTGAACTTCTCGGTCTTGGTATTGAACATCTCGATCTTGTTGGCACGATAAAGGCCGAACCAGATGCGGCCCTGGTCGTCCATCATGCCGCGGCGCGGCGCCGAGGCCTTGGACGGCAGCTCGAACAGCGTGGTCTGTCCGGTCTTGGCGTCTACCTTGCCGAGATGCTGCTGGGCGAAATCCGTAAAGTAGACATTGTTGTTGGCGTCCGGGATGATGTCGTAGATGTTGTGGTTCTCGCCCACCGTGGAGTTCTTGAACGGCATGATCGTCTCGATCGCGCCGGTCTTGAGGTCGAGGCGATGGAGGGCGGCAAAGCCGTTGTTTTGCGTCCACACCTTGCCATCGATGCTGGCCGATTCCGGCCGTACCATGTTGACCTGAGCCTGATCCTTGTTCATGTCCGGCGGCAGGCTGAAGGTCTCGACCTTCTGTGATGCGAGGTCGAGCTTGCCGACCGCGCCCTGGTACATCATGCCGAACCAGAGATTGCCCTCCTTATCCGGGTGGATGCTGAGCGAGCCCTGCGGCCAACCCTTTTTCAGCTCGGGCAGATTGATTTCCGTCACCTTGCCGGTCTTCGGATCCAGCCGGCCGATATTCTGCTCGCCGAAATTGGTGTAATACGCGCCGCCGTCCTTGCCGATGATGACGTCATGCGGTTCGATCGAGTTCCGCGGCAGGTCGTATTCCGTGATGATGACCTTTGTGGCTTCGCCGGCCGGGCGTGCCATCGGCTTGAGCTCGTAGTTCCAGGTCTCGGTTTCGCTCAGATTGATCGAGGCGAGAAATTCAGCGCGCTCCTGTTGGGCCTTCAGGCGCGAATCACCGCGCTCCTCCAGCAGGCGCTCGGCCAAGCGCTTCTGGATCCGCGTCGGCACGCTCTGGTTGGCATAGGTCCCCATACGCTGCTGCACCTGCATGAACTCGTTGACGTCGTGGGTCGACCTCACGATGCGCTCGGCAGTGTGGCAGCTCACGCAATTGAGCAGCGCGTCCTTCTGCTTGGGCGTGCCGTTCATGCTCTGCATCCACTCCGCGCTGGTGAGTTGGGCGGAAAGGTTGCGGGCCTTCTTGAGCTTGAGGTCGATGCTCGCGGTCTTTTCATCGGCGACATTGGCGGCGGCCTTGCCGTCAAGGTCGTAGCCAACCGCGCGAATCTTGATCGTATATTGACCGGGCTCAAGGCGCGATGCCGGGAAGCTGTAACGGCCTTCCTTGTTGGTTACGACCGTGATCGCAATGGTCGAGCCTTCCTTCTTGGCCGTAACCAGCACGCCCTCCATCGGGCCTTCTTCGTTCGACGTGACCTGCCCGGCGAGCGCCGCGGCGCCTTGGGCGAGCGAAGGAGCGGCACTGGCAGTCAATACGAAAGTCAGACAAACGCCCGCGAGCAGCGCATTGCGCATCCGCATAATCGATCCTCCCTCGGAGATCTGCATATTGGGCCCCGTGAGGGGAAGGCATTCGGCCGGCCATCTCCTGTAGAGCCGCGGACGCCTAATACGTTCGACCGCTTAATCCGATCGTCACGCAAGAATAAGCCACGGCTGCCTGAGCCGCAATGCCGATCCGTGCATCAGAAAGCGCCAGGACCGCATTGATCCTACTCAGGCACCGCGTCGTAGTGCCGGACGCAGCGGTCGATCGAAAGCCCAGATCACTGCAGCGCCGGCCATTGCGACGCCTGCGATCATCAAGAAAAAGTTCGGCTTCGCCATCGTCGACCAAAAGCTGCCGAGATAGCCGGCTATGAAGTTGCCAGTGAAGCTCGTGGCGAGCCACACACCCATCATCATTGAGAGGTACCGGACCGGTGCAACCTTGGATACCAGCGACAGTCCGATCGGCGAGATGTAGAGCTCGGCGGTGGTGAGGACGACGAAGTAGGCAAACAGCCACAGCCAGCTCGCCTTTTCGGCCCCCGCATAGAAGGCCGCGCCCGCCATGATCAGATAGGCGGCGCCGCAGCCGGCGCATCCGAGCGCCATCTTGATCAGGGTTGATGGTTCACTGCCGCGTGCCGCCTGGCGCGCCCACAAGGCCACCACGAACGGGGTGAACGCAAAGATCATGAACGGATTGAAGGACTGGAACCACGTGGTTGGGATCTCGGCGGTCCAGAACAACAGATTGATTGTGCGGTCCGTGTAGTCATCGGCCCATAGCGCGATCGTATTGCCTTGTTGCTCGTAGGTTGCCCAGAACAGACTGGTCGGAATGAACAGGATAAGGAGAGCCACGATCGCGCGCCATTCGTCGCGATCGAGCGGCTTATGCTCGGCCGCCGGCCTGGCCTTTCTGACGAGAAGCGGATCGGGTGGCAGATGCGACGAGCCCGCAAGATAGATCGCGAGCCCGATCAGCATGCCGACGCCGGCGGCGCCAAAGCCGTAATGCCAGCCGACGCGCTCGCCGAGCGTGCCGCAGACGAGCGGCGCCAGAAACGCCCCGATATTGATGCCCACGTAAAAGATCGAATAGGCGCGATCGCGCCGCGGATCGCCGGGCGGGTAGAGTTCGCCAACCTGGCTCGACATGTTGGGCTTGAACGCGCCATTGCCGAGAATGAGGAAGAGGAGCGCGAACAGCAGCAGCGGCTCGAACGCCATCATGAAATGGCCGATCGCCATCAGCAAGGCGCCGATAATGACGGTACGGCGATGTCCGAGCACGCGATCCGCGATGATCCCGCCGAACACCGGGGTGAGATAGACGAGCCCCGTATACACGCCATAGATGTTGGACGCGAACGGCTGAATATCGAGCGGACCGAGCAGTGCTTCAAGGGCATGCTTGAGTGCCGCCAGCCCGAGGACCTGACCGGAGACGTCCGGTTGAAGAACGTACTTGACCATGTAGAGCACGAGCAGCGCCCGCATGCCGTAGTAGGAGAAGCGCTCCCACATCTCGGTGGCGAACAGGAAGCCGAGGCCGCGCGGATGGCCGAGAAAATCGGCTCGCCCAGTTGCATGGGGGAGGGGAGGGGACTCGCGAACGGCTGTGGCTTCGGTCATTCGGTTTCTCGATCGTCCTGGAGGGGAGAGACGTCGGACAGTCTAATACGGCATTTCCGAATTTCGAATCCTGTTGGACGATCTGCAAAGTTGGATCGGCTTTGACGGCCGGATTCCCTGAGAACAGGGAAAATAACAGGGAATTCTGCGAGATTTGGCCTGCTTAGGGTCGTTTTGGTGTGGGCTTGCGAGAAATCGCCCCGCGATTTGAAGAGCTTGCAGAAGATTCCCTGTTTCCCTCGGAACAGGGAATCTTTTTTCACGGAACAGGGAAATACGCCGACCGAATAGGAAAAATAGGACCCGAGTCTTACGGACATTGATGTTTTACCGAAGCGTTTCGCGGCGTCAAAACCTGCTCTGGTTGCTACTCCGGACCCGTAATTTATCCTACAATGATAGTCCTATATCGTCAAGAACAAACTGCATTCAAACTGCATTCATTCTGAATGCGGACACTCTCGACGCGTGCACAGCAGATAGCGTATGAATCCGCTCTGAACAGCACCGCCATCGGTTGGAACTGCCATGAAGATCGTCATCGAATATTGCGTATCCTGAAATTATGAGCCGCGTGCTCTCCGTGCGGGAGCGAGGTTCGCAGAGGTCCCCGGCGCCGAGATCGCCTACGTGCGGTCGAGCGGCGGCGTGTTCGAGATCACGGTCGATGGCGAGCTGAAATTTTCCAAGAAGAGGTTGGGTCGCTTCCCGACCGACCAGGAGACCGAGGCGCTGGCGCAGGCAGCGCGGCCGTAGTTCGAAAGCGCGTCGGCATGAGCAAGACCGATCTCCGCCTCGGCGTGATTTCCGATACCCATGGGCTGCTTCGACCTGAAGCCGTTGCGGCGCTTCGCGGCTGCGATCTCATCATTCACGCGGGCGACGTCGGTAACGCGGCAGTGCTCGACGGACTTCGCAGCGTCGCGCCGACATATGCGATTCGGGGCAATGTCGACAAAGGGGATTGGGCCGCCCGCCTGCCGTCGACCGACATCGTCGAAGTCGGTGGACTCCTGTTCTACGTGCTCCACAACATCGCGGAGCTCGACCTCGATCCTCCGACGGCCGGTTTCGCGGCGGTGGTGTACGGCCACTCGCACCAGCCATCGATCGCAACCCGCGACGGCACCCTCTACCTCAATCCCGGCGCCGCCGGGCCGCGAAGATTCGACCTGCCAATCACGCTGGCGCGCGTGGCGGTCGCGGGGAGGGAATTGAGACCGGAGATCGTGGAATTGGAAGTATAGCCCCGGATGGAGCCCACCGGGTCCGGCCTTGGCCGGCCCGATGGTAAACTCCGCGACATCCGGGAACACGTTTTTCGCATTGCGCGGAGCTTGTGATCGGGCTGGCACAGGGCCGGGACCCGGTAGCTTCGTGCCAGCTACTGATCAGCGATGGCGGCGGTGACGCACCACGGGGGCAGGCTCTTGCGGAATCCCGATCACGCCTTTGACGCCGCCCACGACGCCACCGACCACACCGCCCACCACGGCACCCGCCACGGCGCCGACGGGCCCAGCTGCGTTTTGGCCCATAGCGGCACCCGGCGGACCTCCCCCGATAATGCCCTGGGCTTGGGCCGCAACGGGAACTGAAAGCGCCGCAACAGCAACGATGGACATCGCGAACTTCATTTTCATGGGCAAATTCCCCCCTCCTGATGTTTGCAGTCTCGCTGATCGAGGCGCGGATCTTGCCTCGCCACTATGGCGTTACCGCGAGGCGAATGCGGCTACTATCGATCAAAATCGTGCGGCTCTTGTTCAGGTAATATCAGCCGGTTGTCAGAATCGCCCGGCTTTTTGTGTCAGGCAGGAGCTGGCATGGCATGGTGAACAAAGTCGCCAGCTGCAGTAAGCGACCGCGGCCTCAGGCGGCGTTGCCTGCCCTGCTTCACTGCTCGCCGAACGCCTTATCGGCCGGCACGTTCGCGATGATGCCCGCCTCGTTGCCGATATCGCCCGGCGGAATCAATTCGTAGAAGCCGCTGATCTTCACGCGCACCACCACCGGGTTGGCCGACTGGTTCTGGAAAAACCAGCCATGCACGCCGTCGAACGGCGCCGTCAGCGCCCCGTTGGCGCCGGTGCCGGTCGCCTGCTTGTAGGTCGCGACCGTCATGGCCTTGCCGGCGGCGAGCGTGTGGCCGTGAAAATCGAAATAAAACTCGTCAGGCTTGGGAATGTCCGACACGCTCCATTCGTAAATGAAGGTGGCGTCCTTCTTCATCTGCACTTTGTATTCGAGTTCGTCGCCGCGCGTGGAATCGCCGCCGGCCCGCAGGGGAATCTCGATCACGTCGGCACGAAAGCCTTCCGGATATTCGCGCGCCAGCGGCACCTCGCTTTTCGAAGTATCGAACGCGACTTCGCTCGGCGCCCACAGGCGATCGAGCCCGGACATCCGGCCGAGCCCCAGCGGGTCCCAATTGAATTCGGCCGGCAGCACGGCGCCGAACATGATCAGCGTGGCGGCCACGAATGCGCCGGCCGAGATCGCCAGCATGCGGCCCGCGGGCAATGGCTTTGAGATTTGTCCTTCGGTTGCCGTACTCCGTACCACTTCATACTCTCCCCGCGCCGAAATAGCCGGCGAGCTGATATTCGATCAGCATGAATCCCGCCGTCAGGATGACGGCATTTGCCGCAACGGCGTGCCGCTCGAAGCTCGCGCTGCGCCGCCATTGCAGCATGATGACGAGAAACACCGCCAGTGCGATGAGCTGGCCGATCTCGACCCCGATGTTGAAGCCGACCATGTTGGCGACGAGGCCGTTGCCGTTCAGCCGCAGCGACTGCAGCTTGGTGGCGAGGCCGAAACCGTGGATCAGCCCGAAGCCCGCCACCGCGATCTTGTTGTTCGGCTGCACCCCGAACACCGACTTGAAGCCGCCGAGATTGTCGAACGCCTTGTAGGCCACCGAAAGGCCGATGACGGCATCCACCAGATAGGCATTGACGTCGATCTTGAGCAGCACGCCGGCGAGCAGCGTGATGCTGTGGCCGATGGAGAACAGCGTCACGTAAATGAGGACGTCGCGCAGCCGGTAGAGGAAGAAGATCACGCCGAAGATGAACAGCAGGTGATCGTATCCGGTCACCATGTGCTTGGCGCCGAGATACATGAAAGGCAGAAGGTCCGGCCCCTTGGTGGCGGCGACGAATGCCGCGTCGCGGCCGCCGATGCCATGCGCGACGGCGACGTCGGCGCCGTGGGTGAGAAGGACGCCGAAGGCCATCGCGATCGTAACGATCCACCCCATGGCGACACTACGCAGGCGTCGACGATTGGATCGTTCGGCCGCGGCCAACTCTCGTGTCGCGGAACTATCTGACTGTTCTGATCGCACGGCTCACCTCGCGGCAACACCATCCCTGCTTCATCAGCAGGCGTCAAGCGAACAGCGTCTGATCAATGCAAAGTCGATAGGGTACGCCACTTTCCTTTCCGAACGGTCAGGGATCACGCAGGCGCAAGCCGTGTCACCTTGATCTTGGACGCGCGCGCCCGGACTTGGGCGAGGTCGTAGTTCATCTGCATCCGCAGCCAGGTATCGGCCGTGCTGCCGAGCGCCTTCTCAAGGCGAATCGCCATTTCCGGCGTCACACCCGCACGGCCCGCAATGACGGCGTGAAGCTGCTGACGCGAGATGCCGAGGGCCTTGGCGGTTTCCATGACGGACAGACCCAGCTCGTCAATATCCGCCTTGATCAAGCTGCCCGGGTGGGAGGGGTTTTTCATCGGCATGCTGGTTCACATCCTTAGTGGTAATCGACAAAATCAACATCGAAAGCCTTGCCATTCGCGAAACGGAAAATCATCCGCCAGTTCGCCCGCACCGTCACGGCCCAAAATCCCTTAAGCCGACCCTTGAGAGCGTGAAGCCGGAAGCTCGGGCGGCTCAGCCCTTCAATGGATTCTGCGGCATCTAGCGCGGTCAGAATTTCGCGGATGCGTTCCACAAGCTCGGGCGGCAGCTGCTTGCGATCGTCGTCCTCGTAAAATCGCCTCAGCCCCTTGTGTCGAAAACTTTCGATCATCACCCCTCGGCTTCGCCTATTGAGTAAAGACAAACTTTACATATGTCAAGACCGTCTTTACTCGCTTGCATCTTGCTTTCTTGGATTCCCTTCCGTCCAATTTCTTGCAAGATGCGGTTCGCGATCAACGGCGCAATGCGCTGCGTCGGCGCCGGCGATCGTGATACGAACCGACACTGCGCGCGCCGTTGCGACCTTGCGGGTGCGCGAAAAGATGCTATTGTTTCGCTCATGACGACGTTGTTGGATCAAGGAATTCAGGCCGTGCGGGAACTTCCCGCCGAACGCCAGGACTTGGCAGGCGAGTTGCTTCTGGCGCTTGCCGCCAGCACGCCGCAATTCTGTTTGACAGCGGAACAGATCGAAGACTTGAAGCTCGCCGTCGAAGAGGCGGACCGCGGTGAATTTGCGACGGACAAGGAAATGGCCGACACCTGGAAAAAGTTCGGCCTGTGAGGTTGCGGTATACACTGCGAGCGCGTCGGCATCTCGACGCGATCGCGGTGTACATTGACGAGCGAAATCCTGATGCTGCGCGGCGCGTGGGTAGTCGAATTCAAGAAACAATCAATCTTCTTGCGGCGTTCCCATACATGGGACACAAAGGAGCGCTGTCCGGAACCCGCGAATTTGTTGTCCATGATTGCCTTACATAGTTGTCCATCGAATTGAAAACAGCAATGAAGCTACCCTCGTAATTCTTGGCGTCTACCACGGCGCCCAGCGCCGACCGGGGCAGCGGTAGCGCCCCCCTCACACATCCAGCATCTCCTCGCTCGCGAATTCCGCGCGTTCCTGGATGAACTCGAACCGCGCCTCCGCCTTGGTGCCCATCAGCCGCTCCACCGACTTTGCCGTGTCGGCGCGGTCGTCGGCGACCAGCATCACCTTGAGCAGGGTGCGCTTGCTCGGGTCCATGGTGGTTTCCTTGAGCTGCGCCGGCATCATCTCGCCGAGGCCCTTGAAGCGGCCGATTTCCACATTGGCGTTGGCGCGAAACTCGGCGCGGATGATCTCGTCCTTGTGCTTGTCGTCGCGGGCGTAGAACACCTTGCCGCCGTGGGCGATGCGGTAGAGCGGCGGCACCGCGAGATAGAGGTGGCCGTGGTCGATGAGCTGCGGCATCTGGCGGTAGAAGTAGGTGATGAGAAGCGATGCGATATGGGCGCCGTCGACATCGGCGTCGGTCATCACGATCACCTTCTCGTAGCGCAGGTCCTCGTCGCGATAATGCGCGCCGGTGCCGCAGCCGAGTGCCTGGACGAGATCGGCGAGCTGCTGGTTCTGGGCGAGCTTGTCGCGGCCGGCGCTGGCCACGTTGAGGATCTTGCCGCGCAGCGGCAGGATTGCCTGGCTGGCGCGATTGCGTGCCTGCTTGGCGGAGCCGCCGGCTGAGTCGCCTTCGACGATGAAGATTTCCGAGCCGTCGGCGGCCGTGTTGGTGCAGTCGGCGAGCTTGCCGGGCAGCCGCAGTTTGCGCACCGCGCTCTTGCGCGAGATTTCCTTCTCCTGGCGGCGGCGGATGCGTTCCTCGGCGCGCTCCACCACGAAGTCGAAAAGCCGGTTGGCCTGCGCCGGATTGCCGGCGAGCCAGTGATCGAACTGGTCTTTGACGGCGTTTTCGACAATGCGGGTGGCCTCCTGGGTCGCGAGCCGGTCCTTGGTCTGGCCCTGGAACTCGGGCTCGCGGATGAACACCGAGAGCATGGCGGCGGCGCCGGTCATGACGTCCTCGCTCGTCATCAGGCTGGCGCGCTTGCCCTGGTTCATGCGCTCGGCATGGTCCTTGAGGCCGCGCGACAGCGCCGCCCGCAGCCCGGACTCATGGGTGCCGCCGTCGGCGGTCGGGATGGTATTGCAGTAGGACGACAGGAAGCCATCGGCATCGGCGGCCCAGGCCACCGCCCATTCGACCGCGCCGTTGGCGCCGGGCCGGCCGGATTTTCCGGTGAAGATGTCGGGGTGCACCAGCGTCTGCCCGGCGATCGTCACCGCCAGATAGTCCTTGAGGCCGTCGGGGAAGTGGAAGGTTTCGGCTTCCGGCACGTCGGCGACACCTTGCAAAAGTTCCTTATCGCAATGCCAGCGGATTTCCACGCCGCCGAACAGATACGCCTTGGCGCGCGCCATCTTGAACAGGCGCAGCGGATTGAATTTTGCCTTGGCGCCGAAGATCTCGGGGTCGGGCTTGAAACGCACCTTGGTGCCGCGCCGGTTCGGCGTGCGGCCGAGTTGTTCGAGCCCGCTCTTCGGTTTGCCGCGATGGTAGACCTGCCGGTAGAGCTGGCCGCCGCGCGCGACCTCGACTTCGAGGCGCTCGGACAGCGCGTTGACCACCGAGATGCCGACGCCGTGCAGGCCGCCGGAGGTCTCGTAGACCTTGGAGTCGAACTTGCCGCCCGCATGGAGCGTGCACATGATCACTTCGAGTGCGGATTTCTTGGGAAATTTCGGATGCGGGTCGACCGGAATGCCGCGCCCGTTGTCGGTGACGGTCAGGTAGCCGTCGGCGGTCAGCTCGACCTCGATAAAGCTCGCATGGCCGGCCAGCGCCTCGTCCATGGCATTGTCGATGGCTTCGGCGAACAAGTGATGCAGCGCCTTCTCGTCGGTGCCGCCGATATACATGCCTGGACGGCGCCGGACCGGCTCCAGACCCTCCAGCACCTCGATGTCGTGGGCGGTATAATCCTCCCCATTGCCGGACCGGCTTTTCGCGGCCTCGCGCCGCGGCGCCGGGGGCCGGGGGGCCTGGGCGAACAGGTCGCCGGGTGAAGAGGACTGTTTCTTTGCGGTCTTGGCCATGCGGTTCCGTTGCGGTTTGTCTGGCTGCTTCGCGGCCTATATAATCCGCAAAATAGTTACCAGGACAATAAGTTACTAAGGTTTTATGATGCTTCAAGCGAGACGCATCATGCACGAATCATTAGGTTCCAATATGACACGGCTTGGCCGCAAACAAGACCGTCATAAGGATCGCGCCGATCCACCCGGGAATGCGGCCACAGGGCACTGGCGCAACGGGCTGCGATTGGGTAAGCGGCTGTCAAGCGCCGACTCGTTGCCATCCTTCGCGACGGCGCCTATCGAAATCGGCTGTTGCCGATTTCGACGCTTTAAATTGTTGAAGTCGGGCATGCCCGACTTCAGTGGGTGCCTCCTCAAGGATGAGGTTGTTGTCTGTCGTGAGGTCGTCCCGTCAACGGGACGTGATGTTGATCTCAGCCTTTTCAGACCGCCTCATCCTGAGGAGGCCGCGCACTTGCGCGGCCGTCTCGAAGGATGGCACCAGGTGAGGCATCTCTCCTGCCCTCGTGTAGGTTCCATGTCACTCGAAGACCAGATTCACGTCGTCACAGAGAACATTGTCGAATTCGTGCGTGCCCACGAGATGTGGGCGGCGCCGGTCGTCGGTGTCTTAGCGTTCGGAGAGTCGCTTGCGTTCATCTCCCTCTTGCTTCCGGCCTGGGCGATCCTGGTCGCTCTCGGCACTGTGATCGGAAAGAGCGGCATCAACTTCTGGCCGATCTTGGTGGCGGGCGCGGTCGGGGCGGCGCTCGGCGACTGGCTGTCCTATTGGGTGGGCGTCAAGGTCGGGCCGGCTGTCGCCCATACGTGGCCGCTGTCGCGCAACCCCGGGCTCATTCCACGCGGCGAACGCTTTGTCGCAAAATGGGGCGCGCTCGGGATCTTCATCGGCCGTTTCTCCGGCCCGCTGCGCGCCGCGGTGCCCCTGGTAGCCGGCATTTTCCTCATGCCGTATTGGCACTTTCAGACCGCCAACTTCCTTTCTGCCTTCGTATGGGTCGCCATGCTGCTCACCTTGGGGGATGTTGTGGCGGCGATTTTCACTTTAATATGGCCGTAGGGCATTTCCCGATTAGGTTTTGACCTAGGGGTGTCATTGCCCGGCTCGACCGGGCAATCCAGTATCCCCCGGTCGGTGGTTACTAGATCGCCCGGTCGAGCCGGGCGATGACACCGAGAGCGAGGCCAACCTAATCGGAAAAATGCGCTAGTCGTCGTCAGTCTTTTGGATCGAAGCAACGCACAACCCGGGAGGAACCCATGACCATTCTGTCACGACGCACGTTGCTGGCCGGCGCCGCCTCGGCGAGCGCGCTGCCGAGCTTCGCCTTGTGGAGCGCGCAATTCGCTCGCGCCGCCACCGCTCCGGCCGGCAAGCAGGCGGCGAGCTTTTATCGCTACAAGGTCGGCACCGTCGAGGTGACGGTTTTGAGCGACGGCATCGCCCGTGTACCCGTCACCGATGCGTTTGTGCTCAACGTCAAGCCCGACGAGGTCAACGCCGCGCTGCGCGAGGCCTATATGGAGCCGGGCGTGTTCATCGGCCCGTACAATCCGATCGTGCTCAATACCGGCACCAAGCTTGTGCTGATCGACATGGGGACCGGTGAAGCCAACTTTATCGCGACGAAGGGCATCGCCGGCCAGCTCCTCGCCAACATGGCGGCGGCTGGAATCGACCCCAAGGCGATCGATACTATCATCATTTCCCACTACCACGGCGACCATATCAACGGCCTGCTGAAGGCCGACAATTCGCTCGCCTTCCCGAATGCCGAAGTGCTCGTTCCGGCACCGGAGCACAAATACTGGACCGATGCCGGCGAGGAGAGCCGCTCCCCGACCCCGCGTATTGCCGACATTTTCAAGGGCGTCCGCCGCGTGATGGGCAATGCCGAGGTTATGAAGCGCCTGCGCACCTATGAATGGGACAAGGAAGTGATCCCGGGCGTTCTTGCGGTCGGCACGCCCGGCCATACGCCGGGCCACACCTCCCATATCGTCACCTCGGGATCGTCGAAGGTCTACGTCCAGGCCGACGTCACCCACGCGCCGTTCCTGTTCGCCCGTCATCCGGGCTGGCATGCCTTCTACGATCACGAGCCCGTGCTGGCCGAGGCAACCCGGCGCAAGGTCTACGACATGTTGTCGGCCGAGAAGATGATGGTGCAGGGCTTCCACTATCCGTTCCCGTCGGTGGCGCATGTGGAAAAGACCGCGACCGGGTATCGGGAAATCCCGATGCCGTGGAGCCCGGTGCTGTAGGTCGCAACAATCCCGGCATTGCCCTGGCTGTCGTCGCCCGGCTTGGCCGGGCGATCCCGTAACCGCCAGGCGTCGGTCATGGCACCGGCAGCGGCTCGGTTGATGGCACGAAGGCTACTGGATCGCCCGGTCAAGCCGGGCGACGACATCGGGGTGATGGCTGGCGCACCACTGGCGCACCGCGCCGTCGTTGACGAAATTTTGCAGCCTCATTATATGCTTGCACGATGATGATCGTCACGCGCATCTCCATGAACCGTCGCCGTGGCTGCTCCGCGGCCGGCGATCGCGTGTGATCGTCATTCTCGGCCGCGGATTTCATTGCCGCGGCGCTTCCCTAAGAAATCCTCCGCGATATTGAAATTCCGGCGCTCTCTGCGGAAAGGATTGATCATGTCCAAAATTGCGAAGGTCGGCGTACTCGGCGCGTCGGGCTATACGGGGTCGGAATGCGTGCGCCTGCTGCTGCGCCATCCGCAAGCCAAGATCGCGCTTCTGACCGCAGACCGCAGGGCCGGCCAGGAGATGCGTGATGTTTTTCCGCAATTTTCGCCGTTCGCTCTACCAAGGCTCGTCTCGATCGATGGCCTCGATTGGGCGGCGCTCGGCCTTGATCTTGTATTCTGCGCGTTGCCACATGCCACGACCCAGAAGGTCGTCAAGGATCTCCTGACCAAGGCGCCGCACACCAAGGTGGTCGATCTCTCCGCCGACTTCCGCCTCGCCGACACGGCGGCCTATGCACGCTGGTACGGCAACGAACATCATGCGCCGGATCTGCAGAAGGAGGCGGTCTACGGTCTCGTCGAAGTCCATCGAGAACGCATCCGCAAGGGCCGCCTCATCGCCAACCCGGGCTGCTATACGACCTGCGCGCAACTGCCTTTGGTGCCGCTGATCGGGACGGGCGCCATCGATCTCGACGAGATCGTGGTCGACGCCAAGTCCGGCATGACCGGAGCGGGCAGGGCCGCCAAGGAGAACATGCTGTTCTCCGAGGTGTCGGAGGGATTTCACGCCTACGGCGTCGGCCATCACCGTCACATGGCCGAACTCGACCAGGAGTTTTCTCGGGCAGCCGGACGCGCCGTGACCGTCACCTTCACGCCGCATCTGGTGCCGATGAATCGCGGCATCCTGTCGACCATCTATGTCCGCGGCGCCGGCGGAAGGTCGCCGCAGGACTTGCACGAGATCTTGTCGCAGACCTACCGCGACGAGCCGTTCGTCCATGTGCTGCCATTTGGTGAAATGCCGCAGACCCGTCATGTGCGCGGCTCCAACATGACCTTTATCGGCATCGCCGCCGATCGCATCCACGGCCGCGCCATCATCGGCTCGGCGCTCGACAACCTGGTCAAAGGCGCGTCCGGGCAGGCGGTGCAGAACATGAACCTGGTGCTGGGCTTTCCGGAGACCATGGGGCTCGAGCAGGTCGCACTGTTTCCGTGACGGTCCGGATGGTGGGACGGCTCTTACCAGCCTCGATCCGGGACCGGCCCATCGGCAATTTAGACTGCGGCAGCCAGGCAGGGCGTTCCCGGATGACGGGACCGCGAAGAAGCGGTCCTGTCATCCGGGCTAAGGTTTCCGATCTCCTGCGAGCGATTGCCATACACCCTGGCTTGACACCCTGGCTTGCGATGCGTGCAGCACATGCGTAAGTAATTGATCGCGAGGTATCTTCCATGGTCGTCGTACTCGACACCGTCAACGATCCGCCGCAGCGGCCGCGCCATCCCGAGAAGGCGCACCGGCTCGATGCGCCGGCGTTGAAGAAGCCGGATTGGATCAGGGTCAAGGCACCGGTTTCGCGCGGCTATGCGGCCACCCGCGACATCGTGCGGGCGAATGGGCTGCACACGGTGTGCGAGGAGGCAGGCTGTCCCAACATCGGGGAGTGCTGGGACAAGAAGCATGCCACCTTCATGATCATGGGCGACACTTGCACCCGCGCCTGCGCGTTCTGCAACGTGAGGACCGGCTTGCCCGGCGCGCTCGATCCACAGGAGCCTGCGCACGTGGCGGAGGCGATCGCAAAGCTCGGGCTTGCCCATGTGGTCGTGACGTCGGTCGACCGCGACGATCTCACCGACGGTGGCGCAGCGCATTTCGCGGCAGTGATCCGGGCAATACGGGCGCGCTGCGCCGA
>Ga0210402_10002864_pt1 | contig 16473 bp, 15 predicted proteins | sample IncBWC7MmetaG_FD_161055 | JGI IMG/M metagenome (GOLD analysis project Ga0210402, IMG submission 161055) | Forest soil microbial communities from Barre Woods Harvard Forest LTER site, Petersham, Massachusetts, United States - Inc-BW-C-7-M | ecosystem: Environmental > Terrestrial > Soil >... | reverse complement strand
GAATCAGGATTACGGCAGCTACGATGAAACCCGCCAGCAGGGCGTGCACGCCGTAATGGAACACGCTGCTTGACGGAATCAGCCACCAGGCGACCGCCCAGATGGCCAGCAGGATCGGCAGAAACGGTTTACGCAGGGCAACCACACCCAGATAGATGACGCCGATGGTGACGTGTAGCATGTGCATGCCGGTGAGGGTAAAGAATGTTCCGCCGAACTGAGGCACGTTCGCCGCCCACGGATTCTTGAACGGGGTCATGCCCTCATCGATCAGGTGAGTCCACTCCAGTCCGTGGAGCACGATAAATGCGGCGCCAAAGAACATGGTGAAGAGAATCCAGTTGCGGGTCCAACTGCGATCGCCGCGCCTGGCCGCCAGAACCGCCAGCACCATGGTCAGCGAACTGGAAAGGAGGCAACCAGTCATGATCGTGGCGTTGGTGATGCTTTCCTTGCCGAAAGGCGTGGGCCAGTCGGGATTCGAAATGCGTCCGTAACTGTAGGCGAACAGCAGCGCTCCGAACGTTAAAGTGTCGGAGAGCAGGAACAGCCACATCCCGATCTTCTTGGAGTAGGTGCCGAACAGAGATGGCTCGTAGACATCCGCCACCCCGTGTTGCACCGCGACATCAGACATGTTTTCCGTCTCCTTTAGTCTTTGTGCAGCAAACGCCCGAGTGGCGCGGACAGTCCGGTCCGCGTCTTACCGCATAAACCACAGCAGCCCAAAAATGTAGAGCCACAGCAAAAACATGAAGTGCCAATACCAGGCCGCAACGTCCACCACAACGCGCCGCGCCTCAACCGGCTTGTGCAGCACCGAAACCGCAGCCGCATAAAGCAACACTAAAATGCCTCCGGCGAGATGGGCGGCATGTGTCGCCGTCAGCAGATAGACAAACGAACTGCTGGCGCTGGTGGCGAGATAGAAACCGCGATCAGCGAGTTCGCGCCAGGCCATCCACTGCCCGGTTAAGAATCCGGCGCCAAGCACGAGCGTGACACCCAGCCAGGGAAATCCCTTTTCTTCTCCCAGAGAGACACCCGGAATGGAGCGAACCGGCGCGAGCGCCGCTTGCCGTGTGATCTGCCGCCGAGCTAATTCCGCGGAGACGCTGCTCATGAGCAACAGCGCCGTGTTCACCAGTAGAAGGGTAATCGGAAGGTCAACCGGAATCCAGTCCCGAACATAAGTGTTGGTGCGTTCATCGAGGGTCGGTAGTCCTCTGCGCACGATATAGGCGCTGGTCAGAGAAACGAAAATCATGGTCACTGAGGCGAGGCCAATCGCAAGCCCTAGCCGCAGCCGTCGCAGGCGGGCTCCGTAATCGGGGGAGCCGTCGCCGCGTCCGTCACCGCCGCCACCGTACGCAGGCGGACGCGTGCCTCCGCCGCCCTGGCCTGTCTTCGGTACGTCAATCGTGACTGGAGAACTCAAAGTCGCCATGTGTCGTGGGGAGGCCGCCCTTGCCCGAGATCTCGCCTAGTGAGATGCCACCGTCGCCGGATCCGTTTGCATCACATAATCTCGCGGCGCGCCCGGCACGCTGTATTCATACGGCCCGTGGTTCACCACGGGAGTGTGACCACCAAAGTTGTCGTGCGGAGGCGGCGTAGCGGTGATCCACTCCAGGGTTGTTGCCTCCCACGGATTATCGTTGGCCTTCGGGCCCTTGAACATGCTCCAGAACAAATTGATCACGAAGATGAACTGCGCCGATACCGTCACAATAGCCGCATACGTAATGAAAGTGTTGAGCGGGATCAGGTGTTGCAGATAGGCGAGCTCGGTGAACTGTGAGTAGCGGCGCGGCTGTCCGGCCATCCCCAGATAATGCATCGGCATAAAAATGCAATAGGTGCCTATCAGCGTAATAACGAAATGCACCCGTCCCCAGGTCTCATTCATCATGCGGCCAAACATCTTGGGAAACCAGTAGTACGTTCCGGCGAACATGCCGAAGATCGCAGCCACGCCCATAATCAGGTGAAAGTGGCCGACGACGAAAGCAGTGTCATGGAGCGGAATGTCGAGGACGGGTTGCGCCAGGAATGGCCCGCTCAATCCGCCGGAGACGAACAGAGAAACAAAGCCAATGGCGTAGAGCATCGGCGTCTGGAAGCGCACGCGACCACCGTGAATGGTTCCCAGCCAGTTGAAAGTCTTAATTGCCGAGGGAACGCCAATCGCCATGGTCATCAGTGAGAAGGCAAAGGCCGTATAAGGGCTCATGCCGCTCATGAACATATGATGGCCCCAGACCATGAATCCCAAGAATCCGATGGCCATAATCGCATACACCATGGCCTTGTATCCGAAGATCGGTTTGCGCGAGAAAGTCGAAAGCAACTGCGAAGCCACGCCCATGCCCGGCAAAATGGCGATATAGACCTCAGGGTGCCCGAAGAACCAGAACAGATGTTGCCACAGCAGCGGCGAGCCACCCTTGTGTCCCATGACCTGGCCATTCACGACTACCAATGGAACGTAAAAGCTGGTTCCCAGATTGCGATCGAGCAGCAGCAGAATGCCAGCGGAGAGCAATACACCGAACGCCAGCAGTCCGAGAATGGCGGTAATGAACCACGCCCAAACCGTGAGCGGCATGCGCATCATGGTCATGCCCTTGGCACGCAGGTCCAAAGTGGTGGTGATGAAGTTCAGCGCACCCATCAGCGACGCAATGCAGAAAATCGCGATACTGGTGATCCACAAATCCGCGCCGAGTTGTTCGCCTGGTCCTGAATTAGTAAGAGCGCTCAGTGGAGCGTAACCGGTCCAGCCGTGCAGCGGAGCTCCTCCGGTCACGAAGAAAGCCGCCAGTATGGTTACGAACGCGACGAAAGTCGTCCAGAACGAAAGCATGTTCAGCACTGGAAACGCCATATCTGGCGCGCCAATCTGAATCGGCAGAAAATAATTCCCGAACCCTCCTTGCGGCGCCGTGGTCAATACGAAGAAGACCATAATCGTGCCGTGCATGGTAAGCAGGCTCAGATAAGTCTCGGGCTTGATCTCGCCCACCAGCGGCAACACAGCCGTCGGCCAGATCATGTGAACGCGCATGAGAATCGACAGGAACATGCCGACAAACACCGCCACTAGCGCCAGAAAGTAGTACTGAAGCCCAATGACTTTGTGGTCCAGGCTGAAGATATATTTGCGGATGAAGCCCTGAGGAGCCGCGTGCGAGTGGATTGTTGCCGAAGTCGCCATTACTGTTTCTCCGCCTCCTTAGTTGCCAGCCACTTATCAAAGTCTTCTTGGCTTACGACTTTCAGCATCCCGTGCATCTTGTAATGTCCCAGCCCGCAGAGTTCGGCGCAGGCAATCTCGTAGTCACCAATCTCGGTGGGCGTGAAGTGCATATGGATGATCAGTCCGGGGACCGCATCCTGCTTGAAACGCATCTGCGGCACAAAGAAGCTGTGGATTACATCCACCGCGCGCAAGGTAAGGTTCACCTGCCGATTGACCGGAAGATACATCGTGCCGGTAACGACGTCATCTTTTGCGGCCGGGTCCGTCGTATCGAGCCCCAGCGCAGCTTCGTTTCCTGCCGATGGATCCATCAACTTGGCTTCGGTCCGGCCAAATTTTCCGTCGGCGCCCGGATACCGGAAGTACCAGGCGAACTGCATGCCGGTGACTTCAACCGGAACCGAGTCAGCGTCCGCGGGCGCAAAGCGCTCCGACGCCCAGATGGGACTGCCCATCAGATTCAGCCCAATAAAAAGGATGGCGGTCAACGCAGTCCAGATCACTTCCATCCTTGTATTGCCGTGAGAGTACGTAACCTTCGTGGCTTTTCCCTGATCGCGGTACTGCCACACAAACAGGCCAAGAGCGCCCTGCGCGGCCACGAAAACGATCCCCATGAGCACATACGTCAAGGCAAATTGGTGGTCGATCCAGGGCGTCGACGTCGACGCGCCGTGCGGTAACCACCAGGTTTGTGCCACGAAAAAGTAGGTGCTAACAAAGGTGATCAGCCAGATAATCGCGAGAAGAGCGAGGCCCATCTACAAGACCTCCAAGGGTCGGGGTTTGTCCATTGTCATAGCGCGTTCACAAATAAGAAGGAGCAATCGGCCCGAAGTTTATCACAGCAGTGTGTGACACGTGCAAGGACTTGTTGTGGAAGGAATCGATTCGGGAACGTCGAATTCCTCTGTGTACCTTCGCGGCCTCCGGTGGTTAAATGCTCTTGAAGATGTCGAAAAAATCAGTCCACGGCCACGACACGCGCTACGTCCGCCTGCAGAAGAACTACTGCTTCGCCTGCGGCAAGAATAATCCCGATGGCATGCGCCTCAAGTTTACTTACGACGAAGAGCGAGATCGCTTCGTCTGTCGCTTCCGCCTGAGTAAGCGCTACACCGGGCCGCCCGGCCACGCTCACGGAGGCATTATCGCTACGATCCTCGACGAAGCCATGGGCAAGGTAAACAAGTTGCGCCACGTAGTCGCTCTGACCTCGCAGATCACGGTGGACTACCTGAAGCCGGTGCCGCTCAATAAACCGCTGCGTGTGGAATCGCGCGAAGTGCGCGTCCGCGGACGGCAACATACTAATTTGGGAGAAATCCTCAATCCCAAAGGCGAAGTGCTGGCCCGCGGGCGCGGACTGTTCATCGCCATCGATCCGCAGAAGATGTTCGCCAAGTTCGTAGATCGATAGACATCACGAAGCACGAAAAATTCGATCGATGAGTGCAATGACGATTTTTCGCCAAAAATACGCGGCTTTTTACTGAGGCCGTTTTGGTATAGTTCCAGCTCATTTCACGCTGTTATAGTCTTTATCGCTAACAGGCTCTAACCAAATTGTTTTTCCCTTTTGAGTCGGTGTAACCGCTATATAGGCAAAGCCAGTTTTCGGCGACGCACCATGCCAATGCTCTACACCGGGAAGGCATTTTATTACATCTCCCTTGTGAACGATTTGTATTGGCCTCCCCCTTTCCTGATAATAGCCAGTGCCTTCCGAAATAAGTAGAACTTGGCCACCTGGATGAATATGCCAATCCAGCTTTGCGCCGGCATCATAGGTTGCTACGGCAATACTGGGATCGAACGTACTGTCTCCTATATTTAGCTCTTTAAGCCAAATATTTCCCGTGTGATTCTTGACGGTGGATAGTTCACCTTTTGGAAAAATTGCGTCCCCTGTTGTTTGTGCTTGGGACTGGAATACGATGATTACAGCAAAAGCGACCATCTGAAGTTTTGTGTATGGTCTTCCCACGGTGTCTTCTTTCTATCCTTTTGGGCGATACGTGCAGCCAATTCAATACGATTAAAACCATTTTTGCAAGTAGAGACTTCCCGCACTGCCTATACTTGCAAGCCTGCGACTGTGGAGCCGACGCGCGCATTGTAAACCAGTGAAATAGAAGTTCCAGATGCGTCGCGAACAATACCTTGCACGGCCCGACTGTCGCCAACAGGCCACAGCGCTCAAAACCTAGTCAATGAGTACAAACTGCGATCTGAGGTCGGGTCCGTCGGCGTTTTCAGGGGCGTCGACTGAGCTTCTCCAAAGCCTGCCCCAACTGCTCGACTCCTATCCGCAGTTCCGATGCGCCAACCGCCGCAAAGCCCAACACAAGCCCGTTGCGCCGCGAGCGCCCGTAAGCGTACCGGCTCAATGGAACCACTTCGACATCGTATTTTGCTGCAGCCACAGCCGCTCGTTCCGCATTGAGTCCGCCTTGCAACCAACCTACAGTTCGCAGCCCCGCCGCTACCTCCGGGATTTCCAGTAGTCCCCCGAGCCGTTCCTGGGCACACCGCACTAGCACCGACAAGCGTTCGGCGTACAGCTCCCGCATCCTCCGGACGTGCCGAGCAAAATGCCCTTCGCGGATGAAATCGCACAAAATGGCCTGATCGATCAGCGGCGGATGATGCGTGCTCACCGACTCCGCTGCCGTAAAAATGTCCACCATGTCGGATGGAACCACGAGATATGCCAGCCGCAGTGCAGGGAAGAGCGCGTCGGTGAAGCTGCCTGCGAAGATCACCATGGCGGAGCGATCCAAACCCTGCAGGGCAGGAATCGGCCGCCCAGAATAGCGGTATTCGCTGTCGTAATCGTCTTCAAAGATGATTGTCCGCGACCTCCGCGCCCATTCCAAGAGCGACAGTCTCCGGCCCAGGCTCATGGTCACTCCAAGAGGGAACTGGTGCGCCGGAGTAACATAAACCAGCCTAGGACGCGGTTGCCGTTGCCATCGCCGCTGCCCGGCTTCGAGATTGAACCCTTCAGAATCGACCGGGACGGCACAGATTTTCGCCCCCACGGCGCGGAACACCACGGCGGCGCCCGGATAGCCCGGTTCCTCCATCCAGACGGGATCGCCCGGGTTCAGAAGCAGATGAGCCGCCCGGTCAAGTGCCTGTTGCACTCCCGAGATGATCAGCACTTGATCGGCTGTGCACTTTACGCCGCGCGAAGTGTTGAGATATTCGGCCACGGCTTCGCGCAGCGGACGATAGCCAAGCGCTTCTCCGCCGGCGAGCAAGCGCGCGGAAACTCGCCGCAGGCGCCGCGTCGCGACCTGTGTCCACAGGCTCATGGGAAACGCATCGAGTGCCGGCTGGTTCGCCCGAAAGGCTCGTACGGGACGCGACTCGGCCCGGGACAACGGCCGCAACCGGCGCGCATAGGCTGAGAGTGGAATGCCTCGCCTCTGGGTGCGCGTTACTGATTTTGCCAGTGGCGCAAGCAGAAGCTCATCGGGAAGAGTTCGGCTCACGTATGTGCCCGAGCCGATTCTACCTTCCACATAGCCTTCCGACCGCAACTGCTCGAACGCAGAGACGATGGTCGGACGCGAGATTCCGTATTGCGCCGCAAGGTCCCGGGTGGCCGGAAGACGGGCACCCGGCCGGAGATGCCCCGCAAGAATCGCCGAGCGCAACTCATCATAGAGCCAGCGATAGAGCGGCAGTCGAGGCCGAGGCGCCCTCAGATTCAGCGGCAGCGTGCTCGATTTCTTAGCCATACCTTCTCAGTCTTGCCCGCTCCCTTGTCATTCCTCGCCCCGCTCGGAATGACCATGTGAAAGTGGTATGGTAATAATACGGCAAAATGGATATTCCACACTAGCCACTTATTTCGTACCATACTGTCATCCTGAAAGCGAAGGACCTGCATTCTGTTAGCAGCGCCAAGTTACACGACCCTAGGCGAAAAGAGGACTTATGTCGAACAACAACGGAAGATCCACCAGCTTGCGCTTGAAGACCGGCCTGGCCGAAATGCTAAAAGGCGGCGTCATCATGGACGTCACCAACGCCGAACAAGCCGTCATCGCCGAAAAAGCCGGCGCAGTCTCGGTCATGGCTCTGGAGCGCGTACCCGCGCAAATCCGCGCCGAAGGCGGCGTAGCCCGCATGGCCTCGCCCAAAAAGATTCGCGAGATCATGGCCGCCGTCTCGATCCCGGTCATGGCCAAATGCCGTATCGGCCACTTCGCCGAAGCGCAAATTTTGCAGGAGTTGGGCGTCGACTACATCGACGAGTCCGAAGTACTCACTCCCGCCGACGAAGCCCATCACGTCGACAAACATGCGTTCACGGTTCCTTTCGTCTGCGGCGCCCGCAACCTGGGTGAAGCCCTGCGGCGCATCGCCGAGGGCGCAGCCATGATTCGCACCAAGGGCGAAGCCGGCACCGGCGACGTAGTCCACGCGGTGAAACACATGCGCCAGATCGTGCAGGAGATGAAGATCCTGACCGTGCTCAGCGAAGAAGAACTCTACGCCAAAGCCAAAGAACATCAGGCCCCGTACGAACTGGTGAGAATGGTCGCGAAAGAAGGGAAGCTGCCGGTGCCAAATTTCTCCGCCGGAGGAATCGCCACGCCGGCCGACGCATCGCTGGTCATGCAACTAGGAGCTGAGTCCGTGTTCGTCGGGTCCGGCATCTTCATGCAGGATTCCACCACCTTTGCCAAGCCGGAAGAGGCAGAGAAGCGCGCCAAGGCAATCGTGCAAGCCGCCACCCACTACAATGACCCTAAAGTGTTACTTGAAGTGAGCGAAGACCTGGCAGGAGCCATGAAGGGCCTGGCCATAGCCGGTCTGGACGAAGCCCACATGCTGCAAACCAGGGGCTGGTGATCGTGTAGGGCGGACACTCTTGTCCGCCGCGTTTGACTTTGATCAATCTGGCAGCAGCGCCTGACTAGCAGCCTACTTTGAAGGGTGCCCCGTCGAAGCCTCGCTTGTGCGGGTCCACCTATCTGCTGCTGCGCTCACCGAGAGCGTGGTTGCATAGCCAGTTCGCCCGTAAGATAGTAATCCATCCGGTTGATGGCAGGCGGTTGGTGGCCCAGAGCACGAATCATGGCGATAATTTGTCCGCGATGAAACGTGGAATGTTCGAGCACATGACGCAGAATTTGCCAGCGCGGAAGACTCGGTCCGATGTCGCCGGGAAGTTGGATGATGAGTTCGACGCTTAAGGCGCTCTCAGGCATAGTCTCCAGCCATCGTCGATACCCGACCCAGAGTTCGGGCCACTGACGTCGCAGGTCGTCGAGCGAAAGCTCTGGCGGCTGACCCTGAGGAAGCCGCCACGTTCCGCGATCTGCCGTCGCGGGGCAGGCAGTCGAGCCAGACTTTCTCCATCGCAAATGTGGCGGAGAGTCGCGAGAATGCTGGTGTGCGAGATGCGCAGATCGCGGTCAAGTTCCTCCACGGTCATAGCGGAGCAGGCATCGAGCAGGCGCCGATCGGCCCAGGCGGAATACCCGACATCGTTGAGGAGCAATTCTTTGCCGAAGGTCATGGGCACAGGATAGATGGAAGGCAGATCATGAAAATCGGTGTCCTGGCCCTGCAGGGTGATTTCGACGCGCACCGCCGCCGGCTCGAAGAGCTGGGCGCGGAAGTTGTACTCGTCAAGAAGCCCGAGCAACTCGACGAGATCGATGGCCTTGTGATCCCCGGAGGAGAATCCGGCACGTTTCTCAAACTGCTCGGCAAAGCCGGATTCGAAAAGCTGAAGCAGTTCATTCACGTCAAGCCAACCTTCGGTACTTGCGCCGGCGCAATCCTGCTGGCGAGCGAAGTAGAAAACCCTAAGCAATCTGGACTAGGAGCGATCGATATCCGCATCCGCCGCAACGCTTACGGCCGACAGATTGACAGCTCCATCCGCGAAGGCCGACTGGGCACTGAACCCATCGAGATGGTCTTCATCCGCGCCCCCAAGATCGAACAGGTCGGCCCTGGAGTCGAAGTGATCGCCACCGAAGGCAACGATCCGGTAGCGGTCCAACAGGGAAAAGTAATGGCCGCCACTTTCCATCCTGAACTCTCCGACGACACCCGCGTTCACCAAGCCTTCCTTCGTCTGATCCAGAACGGACGTTAGAGCGACACCGACCGTGGTGACCGCCGCCCGGTTGGCGACGCGGGCAAGGCTCGGCTTCTGCTCGTTCAAAACAATTTCGAAAAAAGTTCTTGACAATCTGATCGCGTAACCGTACAGTTACGCATTATGCGGAACCGATCGGTTACATATCAAGAAGCCACATTCAACGCGCTAGCCGATCCCACCCGTCGTGCGGTACTCGATTTGCTTCGGAAGGGAAGCCAACCTGCGGGACAAATTGCCCGGGCCTTCCCGGTGTCGCGTCCGGCAATCTCGAAGCACTTGCGCTTACTGCGACAGGCGCACCTGGTCGAGGAACGGCGGGAAGGCCGTTACCGGCTGTATCAACTCAACCCGGAACCTTTGAAGGCGGTCGACTCTTGGCTCGAACAGTATCGAGTGTTCTGGCAGACTAGCCTGGTCAACTTGAAAACTTTTGTAGAAGCCGAATACGCGAAGGAAAATGCCCAGCATCGGGCAAAACACAAAAAGGAGAACTGAGATGAAAACGCTACGCATTGCGGCATGCCTATTCACGATCTTGTCCACAACCGCCATATTTGCCCAGACGGATGCGCAGAAATCGTTTGACCAACTGAAATCGCTCACCGGCTCTTGGGAAGGGAAGAACTCGATGGGCCAGCCGGTTCAGGTTTCCTACCGCATGACCGCGGGAGGATCGGCATTGATGAGCGAAATCGTAGGCCACGGCGAAACCATGATTTCAATGTTTAACTTCGACGGGTCGAATCGCCTGCTCCTGACGCACTACTGCACCGTCGGCAATCAGCCGCGTATGTTGGCTAGCGCTTCACCGGACGGCAAAACCATTACCTTCAACTTTCTCGATGCCACCAATCTCGACACTCCCGAGGCTGGTCACATGGATCACGTGGTCATTGCTGTGCTCGATCCGAATCATCACACCGAGGAGTGGGTCTTTGCCGACCACGGCAAGGTGCTCAAGCAATTCTTCGATCTGAAGCGCGTCAACTAGTCCCGGGGCAAAGAGAACCAGACAACTCACTCAGGAGCTGGCTTATGGAAGAAGCAGTCATTACTCCTAATCAGGATGCAATCATCAGCGAAGTGCAGATCAACGCGCCCGCCGAGCGAGTTTTTCAGGCGTTGACCGATCCCCGGCAGTTGTTGCGCTGGTGGACGAGCGAAGAGTGCCCGACGGAATACTTTGAAATCGAAGCGCGTCCGGGGGCAAGTGGCGCTTCGGATCGAAACCCAGCAAGTTGGTTGTAAACGGCGTGAGCCAGTTCTTTTGCGAGGGCGAAGTTGTTGAATGCGATCCGCCGCGCCTGCTGACTTACACGTGGATTGCGAATTGGCACGACGACAAATCCCGGCGAACTCTCGTGCGCTGGGACCTGACGCCGGTCAAGGGCGGTACGCACGTAAAGGTCACGCACAGCGGCTTGTCCCAGGAAGCGGTTGCCCGCAAAGACTACAGCGGAGGCTGGCCCGGGGTGGTGCAGGCGCTTAAACAGTTTGTCGAGAAGTAAACCGAAGACCCATGGCAACACCTGCGGTTACGGCCGCAGACGCAAACATGTTCAGGAGAGCTTATGGCGACAACAAGTATTCTTCCCGATCAAGACACAGTCGTGGTCGAGATCTTTATCGCGGCTCCGCCGGAGCGGGTGTACCAGGCAATTACCGATCCCGCGCAGACGGCGAAGTGGTGGGGACAGCAGGGAATGTATCGGCTCACCGGCGGACACGCTGACGTGCGTCCCGGAGGCAAGTGGTTCAGCGACGGGATGGGAGCGGACGGCAAGTCGTTTCGAGTTGAGGGAGAATATGTCGAGATCGACCCTCCGCGCTTGCTGGTGCACACCTGGAAAGCGGATTTCGCGAAACACCCCAAGAACACGGTCGTGCGTTGGGAGTTGCAGCCACACAGCGTCCATGGCTTGCAGCACAGCGGCCCGCAAAAGGTCGGCACCGGCACCATGGTGAAGATCATGCACAGCGGATTTGCCGGCGACGTGAAGGATGCGGCCGATCACGGCGAAGGCTGGAAGCGCGTGCTTGGCTGGATGCAGGCGTTCGTGGAAAAGGGAGAGACCATCGACAGCCGGAAAGCGTAAGTCGAATGGGTGAAGCCCGGGTCTCGACAAAACGCGAGACCTGGGGCACCCTTCTTAAGTTTCACTCAGTTCGCTTTCGCAGGCTGATCTACTCGTGTCTGGTCTGTGATCCAGTTGACTTCCCAGGTCTTGCCGCCATCGTCGGTGAAAGCCTGTTCGAAATGGGGCACGCTCGTGTTGGTGTCCGACCAAATAAATCGGACAAAAATAATCTTGTCGTTCAATGTGTCCTGGGCATAAAACTCGCCGACTCCGTTCTTGAACTGGCCGATCTGGGGTGGGACAAGAAGTCCGTCCTTGGCGTTCGCCCAATAGAGGCTCCATTGGTGCGCCTTGGGATTGAAGGTGCGGAGCGTCAGGCCTTCGATGTGGCCCGCCACTGGGCTATCGGTTTCGAACTGCTCAATCTGAGAGCGGCCACCCCACACCTTGCGGGTAACGGAAGTGCCGTCGAACTCGACCCACGTCGTCGAGCCCGTTAAGGGATGCAGGCGGCGCTTCAGATGAATCTTCCAGCTGCCCAGTTCGAAATCAAAATCGTGTTGGCCATCGGCAAACGCAGCAGTGGGTTGACCGCTTTCGTCCGAGGCGTCTTTCACGCGCGTGTCGGTCGCCATCCAATTCACTTCCCAGGTCTTGCCGCCGTCGGTCGAGAACGCCTGTTCGAAGTGGCATGAATTCGCGGTCATGTCCGATATCATAAACCGCACATAGACGGCTCGGCCGTTCACGGTTTCCTGATCGTAAAATTCGCCGCGTCCATTGTTGAACTCGCCAACCGATGGTGCTGCGAGGATGCCGTCGCTGCTGTTGGCGAAGTTGAGGCTCCACTGATGGGATTGCGGACGGTAGAGCCGCAAGTTCAGGCCTTCGAAGTGTCCCTGCGGGCCATCGGCCTCGAGCTCTACTATGTTGGCGCGGCCATCCCAAATCTTGCGAACCACGGTCGTGCCATCGTATTCCACCCAGGTAGTCGACCCGGTGAGGGGATGCAAGAGTCGCCTTAGATGAGTCTTCCAGGTGCCGATTTCGAAATCAAAATCATGTTGGCCGTCGCGCTCCGCGCCTTGAGACCCGGCTTTCGGCGCATCTAAACCCTGCTGCGCGTTCGCTCGAAAAGGCAGCAACACGACAGCCAGGCTGCATGTCACCAGATAAATTCGAATGTGTTTGATATTCATCACACCCTCCTCGTCTATCCTGCGTACCTAATTATTCGCGCTGTAGAAACATAGCTAGCTATGTTTCTCGGAATGAGGCTTAATGCCGTCCCCACGAAAACGCAAACATAGTTCAACAGGCGAGCGGATGTGTTAATGCAAAGTAAAAACACGTAAACAATTGTTAACTGTCAACATTACTTCATCGGCGAAAAATCCGTAGGGCGCATGTAGGTTACGTCCACTTTTTCCACCGTCTTCTCGGCCTGCTCGGATTTCACCACCCCTTGAAATCCCGGATCGGCCGCGAATGCCTCCCAATTTTTTTTCGCTTCCTCCTGGCTGGCATGAGCCAACATGAAGATGAACGTGTTGTCCCAAGCGGGAGCACCCTCAGGAACCCAGTAGCCCACAACATTCAGATCATGTTTAGCAAGCAGCTTGGAAGTCGCGTCGCGAAACCGCGATTCGAGCGCCGGCACTTTGCCCGGCAGCGCATGATAAATGCGAAGTTCAAAGACGCGATCACCATCGGCCCTCACGCGGCTCACATGCGCCAGGCGAGCTGTCATGAGCGATCCAGCGGCGAAGGAAACCAATACAACGCTGCAAAAAGTCCATCCTTTAGATTTCCAGGGATTGAGTGTCATGGAATTCTCCCGTAGGGAGTACGGAGAGCATTCCATTTTGGATGTTCTCAGAAATTACTTGGGCCCCAGAAGGAATCGAGGGCAACCCCACATCTGGCGCGAGATGTGGGGTACTCCGTCATTTGATCGTTAGACGATTTCGAGGCTGGCTACAATCCCGTAGCCTAGCGGACGTCGTGCTGTACGCTTTCGAATCCCTGTTCAAATTGCGTGACCAGCGGGGTTTCGCCGGACTGGAGACCGTCGCGTCCCATGACGCGCCAGAGAAAATTGCCATGCTCGTGCGCATCGTACACGGCCAGCAGATCTTCGGAAGGCCGGCTCGTCACCCGGATGATGACGTCGGCATCCGAGGGTCGGTACACGATCGTCAGTTTGCCCCAATTCTGAATGGCATTCTGCACGCTGTTGATCGCATTCCGATCTTCGACGAACAAGTTCGGATCGAACTGACCTCCGTCATAAGAAGTCACGTAAACAAAGCGCGCATTCGCCAGAATGCCGGGAAACGCTGGCGCCTTCGCGGTGCTCGGGTTGGGCGCAGCTAAGGCGGAAATCGCCGCCACCAGCATTAAGCTGATCGCCAGGAGAGAAACTCGCTTCATATAAAACACCTCTGCCGGTTAGATGCCTTCAGGAGAGGCGAAGCTACTGACGCTCTCGAATCAATGCCTTACAACACGTCCGGTACCGGAACACCCAATTGTTGGCGTAGGGCGGACACTTCGTCCGCCGCCTTTGAAGTTCTCTGAGCAGTTGCTGGGAAGGCGTCCTGGAAGTTCTGGTTTGCGGACGCTGCTCGAGACCTCAGAAACGTGGCCGAACCGGCTGCGCCTGTGACGTCATGCAAACTAAAAATCACAAACAAGATTGCAAACGTGGCCAGGAGCCGGAACACCCGCTGAAGTCCAACGCCTTTCACGGCGCACTGTTATGTAAAACTATCGGACTGTCTGTTCACGCGCGCTTCAACTAACAATCGAGCGTCTTCAGCGGACAATCGATTGTCACAAAGAATAGACCAAAATACGACCGGGACATTACACTCTCTTCTTCTCGTTCTCCTAATGTGACACCGTCGTGCGGCCAAATCTCCGCAGACAATCTCCAAGAATAGAAGGACGAACTAGTCATGATCTTCGAAAAGCCTCGTGCAGTTCACACTCTGATGTCTTTTGCCGCCGCATTGGTGCTCTTCTTGCCAATTACCGGCGCGGCTCAAACCCAAGACCTTGAGAACCCAAGCGCGTCTTCTGTAACCAAACGAATGTTGCCCCGAGGCGGAAGCGGGGACCGTCCCGTCCGTGTGACCGCCGACGTCGCGGGAAGGAAAACCCGGAGTTTCGCTGAGATGGCCGCGGTGTCCGCCAGCACTCCTTCCCAGAAACTGCCCCGCTTCGTCGCTCACCGCGACTACCTGGCAGCCGACGGCCCGCAGAATATCGCAATGGGCGACCTCAACGGGGATGGCTTTGCAGACCTCATAGTGAACGATGGGAATACAAGCAACATCAGCCTACTTCTCGGAAATCGCAATGGCAGTTTTCAACCGCTGAAGTTGATTGACGCGGGCGGAGCCAACCCTTTTGACGCTGTGATTGCCGACTTCAATGGCGATGGCAGGAATGACGTCGCTGTAACTACAATTTCTGGAGTTTTCATATTGCTCGGCGACGGCAAAGGGAATCTGGGTGCGCCGAGGTTCTTCCCTGCGGGAACGAATCCCGGGCATATCGTGCTCGCCGACTTCAATGGCGACCATAAACTAGACTTAGCGGTTACCAACATTGGTTCCAATGATGTCTCGATCTTGTTGGGCAAGGGCGACGGTACTTTCGCCCCGGCGGTGAGTGTACCGGTTGGCATGGGGCCTCTGGGAATCGCGGTAGGGGATTTCAATCATGACGGAAAGTCGGACTTGGCGGTGGCCAATACTGGCATTGTCGCCGGCAGTAACAAGGGACCTCACGGCAATACCTTGGCAATCCTGCTGGGGAACGGCAAGGGCGGTTTTCGGCCTGCAACCTTCATTCCGGTGGAGAAGAGGCCGCTGATCGTGGTGGCGGGCGACTTTAACAATGATAAGAAGCTTGATCTAGCTGTAAGCAATAACGGCAAAGGCGACGTCACTGAACTGCTGGGCAACGGGGACGGCACCTTCCGGGCGCCACGCCTGTTCCAGGTGAGAGGCGCTGCCAGCCTGAGCGTGGCCGACTTCAATGGCGACGGCAACCAAGACCTGGCAGTGACCAACCTGACAGCAACCGTTGGCGCTGGCTCCAACATAGCCATGCTGTTCGGCGATGGCAAAGGGAATTTCAAACCCCCAGTTATCGCTCCGTCCGGCCGCACTGCGCTTGGCGTCTTCGCGGGCGATTTCAACCACGATGGTAAAACCGACTACATCACGGCCGATTCCGACTCCAATAGCGTCTCTGTCGTATTAGGTAAGGGTGATGGAACGTTCTTCGACGTCGGACCAGGCGTCAACACAAAAGGCCAGTTTTCGGCGCAAATGGTCACGGCGGATTTCAACCACGACGGCCTTCCAGACTTGGCTATAGCGAATACAGGAGTAATCCGGGCGTTTGGCCACACCGTCTCCGTCTTGTTAGGCAAGAAGGGCGGCGGCTTTATGCCAGGAAAACTGTTTGCCGTCGGCCAACAACCTGCAGGATTGGTGGTGACGGACTTTAATCACGATGGGCATCTGGACCTGGTAGTCGCTAACTTTGGAAATTTTCCCAAGAATGGTGGCGTGTCTCTTTTGCTGGGTAATGGGGACGGCAGTTTTCAATCTCCGCGCAACTTCGCCGCTGGGGACTTTCCTGATGCGATCGCCGCCGCTGACTTCAACGACGATGGCAATCCAGACGCAGTAGTCGCCAATTTCGGCACCAGTCTCGGCACTCCCAGTATTTCCGTGATGATGGGCGATGGTAAGAATAAATTCGGAAAATCGAAGAACATCGCTACCTTTCCTAACCTTACCCAGTTGTCTCACGTCACCACCGGGGACTTCAACGGGGATGGAAAAGCCGACATTGCATATATCAATGTTCTTAACGATAACCGGGTCTCAATACAACTTGGCAACGGCGATGGCACTTTCCAGTCTGCTCAGGCCGTCACGATCAAAGATGTATTCACGACCATATTTTTCACCTACTCA
>Ga0210402_10002863_pt1 | contig 16497 bp, 12 predicted proteins | sample IncBWC7MmetaG_FD_161055 | JGI IMG/M metagenome (GOLD analysis project Ga0210402, IMG submission 161055) | Forest soil microbial communities from Barre Woods Harvard Forest LTER site, Petersham, Massachusetts, United States - Inc-BW-C-7-M | ecosystem: Environmental > Terrestrial > Soil >... | reverse complement strand
GATCCGCATGCTGCTGGGTGGTCGCGCCGACAAGAGCGCGCAGCGCATCATGCACAACGCGTATCGACGGGTGCTGACCAGCTTTGAAAGCTTCGATACGACAGTACTATTGAATCCGCACTAGAGGGGGGATAGGAAGCTTCAAGGCACGGAAGAGCAGTGCCTTGAAGCTTCCTATGCCCCCTAGGCCGGAAAATCAGCTGTCGCCGAACACCCGCCGGCTAGCGTCGGCAGCGTGATATTGACTGGCTCGAGTACTGGTCAGGACGGGTGAGAAGACTCAAGGCACTGTTGCCTTTCGTGCCTTGAGTCTTCTTACCCGCCCTACGAGTTCGCTGCGATCCGCGGCGCCGTTTCCTCGGTGGGCTGCTCGATGTCGCTCTCGAACAGGTGCAGCAGTTGCTCGGCCGATTCGCGGGTGGTATCCAAAAACTTCTTCTCATCGTCCTTCACGGCCTGCTGTTTGGCCATGGTCGCCTCGTCGTACACGCGAAATCGATGCACTGTCTCGATGGCTTTGGATTTTGACTGGCCTAGGGCTTCGAGCACTTGCACCGACAGTTCCAGGCTCGATACCAGGGTTTCGCGAATGATGTAGCGTACGTCGAGATCCATCAGGCGAAATGCGTGCTGTCGATTGCGCGCGCGCGCGAAGATCTTCAGGTTCGGGAAGTGCTGGCGGACCAGTTCGGCAGTCTTCACCGACGCCTCGACATCATCGATGGCGAGCACGAAGACTTCGGCATTTTCGGCATGTGCCGCGCGCAGCATCTCCAGGCGCGAGGCGTCGCCGTAATAAATCAGATTGCCGAAGCGGCGCAAGAAATCGACCTGGGTTTGACTGGTCTCGAGCGCCGTGAAGGCGATTTTCTTCGCCATGAGGATGCGGCCGACGATTTGTCCGAAGCGCCCGAAGCCGGCGATGATGACCTTCGGGTACAGCTCAACCGGGGTATCGAAGGGCCGGCCGTCGGTCTCGTTCGCCTTGAACGTCACGTCATATAGAGCCAGCAGCACGGGACTCAAGATCATCGAGGCGGTCACCACCAGCACCAGGAGGTCGGCGGTCTGCGAGTCCATGATTTGCAGCGCAGCGGCGAGCCCGAACAAGACGAACGCGAATTCTCCGCCGGAGGGCAAGCTGATGGCCAAGCCGCGGCTGGCTCGGCGCGATAGTCCGGAAAATCGGCCGAGCGCCCACAGCACCAGGATTTTCAATATGATCAGGCCAACCGTTAAGCCTATGATAAGAAAGGGTTTTTCGCGAACTAGCTCTAAATTTGCCGACATGCCGACGCTGATGAAGAACAAGCCCAGCAGCAAGCCCTTGAAGGGCTCGATATCGGCCTCGAGTTCGTGCCGAAACTCACTGTCTGCGAGCAGCACTCCGGCCAGAAAGGAGCCCAGCGACAGCGACAGGCCAACTTGGCTCACCAGCAGCGCCGTTCCCAATACGATCAGGAGACCGGCGGCCGTGAAGGCTTCCGCCACCCCCGAGGCTGCGATGATGCGCAGCAGGGGACGCAGCACGTAGCGGCCGCCGATGACGACCGTGGCCAGCACGGCGATGAGCTTGATCACCAGCCACCCGCCCGGTCCCGCGGTTTTCGCCGAGGCCACGGCCAGCAGCGGCAGCAGCGCCAGCGCGGGCATGACCGAGACGTCCTGAAAGAGCAAGATGCTGAACGCGGAGCGGCCAAATTGGGAGTTGAGCTGGCCGCGCTCGGCGAGCAGCTGCAGCGCCAGCGCGGTGGAGGACATCGATAAGGAAAAGCCCATGACGAGCGCCGATTGCCAGGTCTGCTCGAAAATGAAATAGGCGACTGCGCCGACGCCGATCGTCGTTGCCGCCACTTGCGCTGTGCCTAAGCCGAAGATCGACTTGCGCAGCACCCACAGTCTCGAGGGTTGCAATTCCAGACCGATGACAAACATCAGGAGCACAATCCCGAACTGGGCGATATTCTGAGTGGCTTCGACGCTGCTGACGAGCCCCAAGCTCGCGGGACCTATAATGATGCCGGCGGTGAGGTAACCGAGCACCGATCCCAGCTTGAAGCGGCGGAAAATCGGTATCGCAACGACCGCAGCGGCTAGAAATATAGCGATCTGCGCCAACAAGCTCATAATAAATCTCCGTGTGCCCTTCAAGAGCCTAGCATTATGTATCGCCAAAGCATTCAATTTCCGGTCAAAGACGCAGCGCTGCGCGAGGATGTGCATGCGCTCGGCGGCTTGATCGGCGAGACGCTTCGCGACCAAGGGGGCGAGGAGTTTTTCAAATTGGTCGAAGGCGATCGTCTCGCCGCGATCCGACGCCGCGAGGGCGAGAGCAGCGGCGCGGCGGAGCTTCTGAACCGCACCACGGGCCGATCGCCCACGGCAGCCACCGACCTCACTCGTGCGTTCTCGCTTTGGTTCATGGTGGTGAACACGGCGGAGAAGGCGCACCGCGTGCGCCGGCGCCGCGAATACTTGAGCGATTCGAGCACCTCGCAACCGGGCGGCATCGCCGATTGCATCGGGCGCCTGCAGCGCTCAGGCGTGTCGCTGCAGCAGGCGCTCGAGCTCATCAGCACCATGAGCATCGAACCGGTGTTCACCGCGCATCCCACGGAATCCACACGCCGAACTATCTTGCGCAAGCAGCAGCACATTGCGCATGACCTGCTGGACCGGACCAACCCGGGATCCACACGCGCGGAGGGGGATACCCTGTGGGCACGGCTGCGGTTGGAAATCACCAGCATCTGGCAGACCGAGGAGCACCCGCGCGAGGGCCTGACGGTCGTCGATGAGCGCGAGCACGTGCTGTTCTATCTGATCGACATTTTGTACCGTGTGGTGCCGCTGTTCTACGAGGAAATCGAGGCCGCGTTGGCTCACGCCTATTCGGTGCCCGTCGAAACGCTGGATGTGCCCAATATCCTGCGCTTCGGATCATGGGTGGGCGGCGACATGGACGGCAACGCGGACGTGAATGGCAAGACCATTCGCGAAACACTGCAGCGCCACCAGCAGCTGATCGTGTCGACTTATTTCTCCGAGTGCGGCCAGCTGGCAGAATCCTTGAGCCAAAGCGCCAACCGGGTGGCGATCAGCGGCAAACTGGCCGAGCGCATTGAAGCCTATACGGCGATATTGCCCGGGGCGAAGGCGCTGGCCCCGGCGCGGCACGATCGCATGCCGTACCGGGTATTTTTCGGCCAAATCAGCGAACGGCTGCAGGCAAGCTACGAAGGGCGGCCCAACGCGTATCAGAGCCCCGACGAATTGCTGTCCGACGTCGGCTTGGCCGCAGAAAGTTTGCTCGGGAATCGGGGGCGTCACGCCGGGTATTTTCTGGTGCGCAGGCTCATGCGCCGCGTGCGAACGTTTGGATTTCATCTGGCGACCCTGGACGTCATTCAACACGCGCACGTTCACGACGAGGTCATTGCGCAAGGCTTGGATCAGAAGAGCTGGCCGGCGCTGCCGCCCGAAGAGCGTCTGCGCCAGCTGCGCGATTTTCTGCTGCGCGATCAAGGACCGACTGCCTCATTCGATGCCATGGGCCGGCGCAGTCTGTGGGTTTTTGAAGCCATTGCGCAGGCGCGTCATAAGTTCGGCGGCCGCGCGATCGGTGAATACATCGTGAGCGGCGCACGCGGTCCGGAGGACATCCTCGCGGTGCTGCTGTTGGCAAGATGGGCTGACATCACCGACAAACGCACGGGCGAATGTCCGCTCGATGTAGCTCCGCTGCTCGAGTCGATCGAATCTCTGGAAACAGCGGGCGAGGTTTTGCGCGCGCTGCACGCCGAACTCGCGTATCGGCGGCATCTTGAATCGCGCGGCAATCGCCAAATGGTGGTCATCGGCTACTCGGATACGAATAAACAGGGTGGAATCGCTGCATCGCGCTGGGCACTGCAGGTCGCGCAGGTCCAATTGCTGGATACCGCGCGCGCCATGGGAACGAACCTATTGATTTTCCACGGCCGCGGCGGCACCCCGGCCCGCGGCGGCGGCCGTACCGAACATCTGGTCGAATCGCTGCCGAGCGGCGCCATGCACGGCGTATTGCGGCTGACCGAGCAGGGCGAAGTCGTCAATCAAAGCTACGGGCTGCGCCCCATTGCAATGCGTACGCTCGAGCGGACCTTTGCGTCGGTGGCGCTCGCGACGGCCAACGCCATGGAGACCGAGCCTATCGCTGCGGAGCTCATTGCGGCGATGCGCACGATGGCGGCGCACAGCCTCAAGGTCTACCGGGATTTGGTGTTCGGCGGCCCCGAGTTCTTCGAATATTTCCGCGCGGCCACCCCGCTCGACGTCATCGAGCGTATGCACATCGGATCGCGTCCGGCGGCGCGCGCGGACGGCTGCGGCGTCGCGGCACTGCGGGCGATTCCCTGGGTGTTTGCATGGACTCAGAGCCGGCACATGTTGCCGGGCTGGTTCGGGTTTGGCAGCGGCGTGCAAGCAGCACTGCAGCTGCATGGCGAGGAGGTGCTCACACGCATGACGGCGCATTGGCCGTTCTTCAGCCATTTACTCGACGACGTCGAGGCCATGCTGGGTCGGACGGATTTGGAGATTGCGGGCTACTACGATGCGCTGGCGCCGGACCGACTGCGCGTACACGCAGAGCCCATCGCCAAGGAGTATGCGTTGACCTCGAGCCTGGTGCTGCGCTTGCGAGGATCGGCCCGCTTGCTTGACAGCGATCCGACGCTGCAGCGGTCAATCAAACTGCGCAACCCCTACATCGATCCGATGCATCTCATGCAAGTGGATTTGCTGCAGCGCTGGCGCGCGACGCAGCGCCAGGATCAAGCATTGTTCGTGGCGTTGCGCGCGACCATCAACGGCATCGCGCAGGGACTTCAGGCGACGGGGTAGGTTGGGAGGGTAAGAAGACTCAAGGCCCGAAGGCAACAGGGCCTTGAGTCTTCTTACACCTCCCCGCGAGTGTTTGAGCCGCTCAACATCGCTGCGCCGACACTACTAGCATTCCGGCACATTGACCGCGAGACCGCCTTGTGAGGTCTCCTTGTAGATCGTGGACATGTCCAAGCCCGTCTGGCGCATGGTATTGATGACCTGGTCGAGCGACACTTTATGCGAACCGTCGCCGCGCAATGCCAGACGCGCCGCATTGATGGCCTTTACCGACCCCATGGCATTGCGTTCTATGCACGGGATCTGCACCAGGCCGGCGACCGGATCGCAGGTCAGACCCAGGTTGTGTTCCATGCCGATCTCCGCGGCATTTTCGATCTGCTCGTTGCTCCCGTGCAGCGCGGAGACCAGGCCGGCCGCCGCCATGGAGCACGCGACGCCGACCTCGCCTTGACAACCCATTTCCGCACCCGAAATCGACGCGTTCTGCTTGTACAACATGCCGATCGCCGCCGCGGAAAGCAGAAATCGAACCACGCCGCTGTCGTCGGCCCCCGCCTCGAAGCGCCGGTAGTAGTGCAGTACCGCCGGCACAATGCCGGCGGCGCCGTTGGTTGGTGCGGTCACGACCTGTCCGCCCGCGGCATTTTCTTCGTTCACCGCGAGTGCGTAGGCATTGACCCAATCCAAGGCGTGCATCGGGCTCAAGGGGTCCCCGCTCATCAGTTGCCGGTATAGCTTCGGCGCCCGGCGCCGAACGCCGAGGACGCCCGGCAGCAGGCCTTGCGCATCGAATCCGCGGCGCACACAGTCCTGCATGACTTGCCATATGCGCAAGAGACCCGCGTGCACTTCGGCGTCGCTGCGCCACGTGAGCTCGCGGGCCAGCATCAATTCGTGGATCTCCAGCCCTTGTGCCTTGCCGAGTTCGAGCAATTGCTCGCCGGAGCCGAATTCGAACGGCGGCGGGCGGCGGGCCGCGCCCGCATTCATTTCCGCTCCGGCTCGAATCACGAAACCCCCGCCGATGCTGTAGTACTCCTCGCGCGCCAGCAGCTGTTGTGCGGCATCGTGCGCGGAGAAGCGCATGCCGTTGGAATGGCCGGGCAACACCTGATCGGTGTGAAATAGGAGATTCAATGGTTCGTCGAAAGCGATTTCGTGGCGACCCAGCAGGCGCAGGCGTTTGGCGTTGCGGATCCGCTGCAGTGCGGGCTCGACGGCGCCGGAATCGATGCTGTCGGGGCTCATGCCCTCGAGGCCAAGCAGGATCGCGCGGTCCGTGCAATGGCCGCGGCCCGTGAGCGCCAAGGAGCCATAGAGTTGCGCCGAAACTTGGGCAGTGCGGGTCAACAAATCGCGCGCGCTCAAAATTTCCACGAAGTCGCGCGCCGCGTTCATGGGTCCCATGGTGTGCGAACTGGAGGGGCCGATGCCGATTTTGAAGATATCGAAGACGCTTAAACTCATGCGCACATAATACAATGGTAAACTTGCCGCATAACAAGGTGTTTCGCTGGCCGAAAATTCAACGGAGTGTCCCATGATTCGCAATCCACTGATTATTGCGGCGTCGCTCACCGCGTCGCTTGCGCTTTCCGCCTGCATGCATGAGGCGACTGCACCGAGCACTGGCGCGCTCGCGATCGCGGCCGCGGTCGCCGACAGCAATCGACCCGATGCCGACAAGCTGCGCGATGCCAATCGCAAGCCGGTGCTGACGCTGGAATTTCTGGGTGTGAAGCCGGGCCAGCAGGTCGCCGAACTAATACCGGGCGGCGGCTATTTCACCCGCATATTCAGCAAGGCGGTCGGTCCTTCGGGTCATGTGTATGCCTTGGTGCCCGAGCGTCCCGCCAACGCACCGGCCGACATGCCGGATCTCGCCGCGAGGGTGAAAGAGATTGCCGCCGATCCGAACTACTCCAATGTGACCGTGGTGGTACAGCCCCTGAGCAAGCTGGTGACGCCGACGCCGGTCGATCTGGTATTCACGGCGCAGAATTATCACGACTTGCACAATTTTCCGGTCGATGTCGTGGGATTCAACAAGACCATTCTGGCTTCGTTGAAGCCAGGGGGCTTGTATGTGGTTTTGGATCACTCCGCGACCGCGGGTTCGGGACTGCAGGCGACGAAGACCCTGCACAGAATTGACGCCGATGTGGTGAAGCAGGAAGTCACGGCAGCCGGATTCGAGTTCGTGGGGGCGAGCGATATCCTCGCGAATGCCGGCGATAGCCGCACCGCCATGGTGTTCGACCCGTCGATCCGCGGCAAGACCGATCAGTTCATATTAAAATTCCGTAAGCCCAAGAAATAACCGGTCTAAGGACGGTCTCACTTACCGGGGGCTCAAGCCCCCGGTTTGAGTGGGCGGCGCCAAGCGAACTCTGCGGCTTATTTCCTGTCAACTTAGCAGGGCTGTGCACGTTGAATTGCAGAGGGACGAGAGGGTTTGAACGCATGAAAATCGCAAAACATCCAGGCCTTGCGCGCGCATTCGCGGGGGCTATTCCGGTCGCGTTGTTGGGGCTCCTGAGCGCCTGCGTAACGCCGCCGCCGCGCACCTATGCCGTGCCGGCACCGCCTCCGCAGCGCGTGTTCGTCTATCCCGCCCATGGGCAAAGCCCTGAGCAAACCGAGCGCGATCGCTACGAGTGCCATACCTGGGCGGTACAGCAAACCGGTGTGGATCCGAGCCGCGCGGATGCGAGCGCATACGAACGCGTCATCGTGCAACCTTCCACGCCGCCCGGAGCCAACACAGCCGGCGGCGCCGTTGCGGGCGCCATCATCGGTGCGATTATCGGCGGCCCGCGCAATGCCGGCGCCGGCGCGGTGCTCGGCGGCGCCACCGGCGCCATCATCGGCGCATCCGCGGACGCAAACGCGCAGCAGCAAGCGCGAATGACGCAACAGCAAATCAATGAGAGCGCCGCAGAAGGGCGCGCTCGCGCCGATGCCTATCGACGCGCCATTGGCGCCTGCCTGCAAGGCCGCGGCTACACGGTTACCTGAGGTTTCGTCATGAACAGGACAGCAAAATTTGCCGCCTTAAGTGTTTCGATTCTGTTGTTCGCCGCAGGCGCCGCCCAGATCGCGGCTGCAGCGGATGAGCACGGGCGTCCCGAGGCAGCGCGCGCGGAACGGGATCGTCCGCAAGATCGAGGCGATCGTCCGCAAAACAGAGGTGCTCCCTCGGCTCGTGCCGGTTTTGACGGCCGCGGACAGGTATTGGATTCGCGCTACAACCATGGCCGCTACTACCCGCCGTTTGGCACGGTAAGGCCGGGCTTGCCGGAAGGGTACCGGCCCTACTATCGCGGCAGAGATCGGTTCTATTTCAGCGGCGGAATCTGGTATGCGCCGAGCGGGCCCGGTTTCGTCGTGGTGCGCCCGCCCGCGGGCTTGGTGATTTCCGTGCTGCCGCCTTTTTACTCGACGGTGTGGTTCGGTGGTGTGCCTTACTACTATGCGGATAACGTGTACTACACCTGGCAGCCCGACCAGAATGGCTATGCTGTGGTCGATCCACCCGAGAATGCGGATGAGCCTTCCTCGCCTCCCGACGCTGCGCAACAAGACCTGATCATCTACCCCAAGAATGGACAGTCCAAGGACCAGCAGGCGGCTGACCAGTTCGAGTGTCACACCTGGGCCAAGGGCCAGACCGGATTTGACCCGACCCAACCGGGCGGGGGTACGCCGGGCGGCTCGGCCATGAATCGCAGCAATTACAGCCGCGCCATGTCGGCCTGCCTGCAGGCGCGAGGTTATCAAGTTAACTAGGAGCCTGGTCCCAATCAGTGGGTGAAGTCCTACGCGAGCCGCTGTGCGACGCCGACGGTAAGCCCACCGGCCCTGGGTCATGATGCAATCGAGCAATGAATTAGAGAGTTTGCGATGCACACAATTCAAAGCAGTGTCGAACAAGAAGACGACCTCAATGTCGCTCGCTTGGGACTCGACTTGCCTGCCGCGGCCGCAAGCGCCTTCGAAGACATGCGGCGCAAGTTCGCCAACAAGTTCACCAATCAGCGTCAGTGGCGCGACTTCGTGTCGGCGGCACAGTGCTCGGTGAATTATCCCGCGGCGATCAATACGCTGCGAGACGGCACCAAGTGGTTCAGCGACGGATTGGCGCAAGCCTCCTCATGCCTTGCGCGAACCCTGCTGCACGCAGCGCGACGCCGCTAGCCGCTCGACGCCGCTGGCGTCAATTCCGATAAGTGATCGTCAGGCCCACAGTGCGCGGCCTGAACGTGTACTGACGCTCCAGCGACGGAGCGTCGCCCGGGTAGATGGTGAAATTATAATTGGTCACCGTGTGCGTGTCGGTGAGGTTGTCGACGAACAGAGCCGCCTGCCAGCCGCCAAAATTCATTCCCGCGCGGGCCGAAGCCAGATTGGTTGACGACAGCGTGTAAAACGACGCGTTGAATTGCTGCGTCGTGGGGTCTTGTGCCGCGGGCGGCCATTTATTGCGGCTTTGGTATTCATCGTCAACCCGCACGAACGCGGGCAGATTGAACAGGTTGAATTTGTATTCCAATCCCAGCGTCAAGGTGAAAGGCGCGCCGGGTTGTCCGGGCGGTTCGCCGCTTTGGCCGACGATGGCGTCCCCCTTGGAAACGATGGACTGAGTTTCCACGGCCGAGAATTTAGAATCCTGCGTGTAGCGCGCGCTGGTATAACCCGCGGCAATTTCGGCGGTGAAATTATCGGTGAAGGCGATTTCAGCTTGAATGTCGCCGCCTTTCGCAACGGCCGTGCCCAAATTTGCGATAAAGGTGATTTGACAGGTCGGCGGCAGGACGCTTTGCTGAATATCTTTCCAGCGAATGTAGTAAATGCTGCTGGCGATTTTCACGCGGTTATCGATATTGTTCTTGGACCCCACTTCGAAGCTGTTGACGGTGTCGGACCTGAAGGTCGGGGGCGACTCGGTAATGCCAAAATTCTGGAAGTCAGGTGCGCACGCGGCCTGCGGCACGGGATTATTCGCGCCGCCCGGGCGAAACCCTTTCGCATAGGTGGCGTAGAACAAATTCCGCGGATCGTATTGGAAGGAGAAACTGGCCTTGGGCGTGAATGAATTCTCCGTTTGCGAGACGTCTACCGTCTGCGGCGGCAGGAATAATTGCGGTCCCCCGGTCAGCGAATCATTGGTGAACTTGATCCTCGAATAGCGCCCGCCCAACGTCAACTTGTACTGATCGGTAAAGGCGTAGGTCCCTTCGGCGAACACGGCATACTGCTTGTCGGTCGATTTGGTTTGCAAAAAATAAGAATCATTGGGGAAGCGCGGATCGTACAAAACGGGCGCGCCGGTCGGATCCACGAACCAATCGGTGTAGGGCGCCCCGGTGGCAGCGAGCGACAGTTCGTTGAGCAACGGATCGTGAATCTGCTCCAGATATGTCTGCCGGTTGACGCTGAAGAAAATTCCCGTGGTCCAGAATAGCGGCGAGGTCGCGTCCGCAGATTGCAGGCGAATTTCCTGGGTGATGTTTTGCTGTCCGTTGTCGATGGAATTCGGCGCACGATAGTCGGTTGCCCCGGGCGGCAGATGCACTCCTTGGTTGTCGAGCAAGGGATACGGCGTGGACGCCGACGATCCGTCGGCATTGAGAAACACGCCGGCCTGATAAAACCCCAGGTTATAGAGCGTGCCTTCGTAGCCGGTTTGTTCCTTGCGATGAAAATACGAAGTATTGGAGATGAGCTTGGCGAAACCCAAATTTCCTTCGACCTTCATGGACGCCAGATAGAAACGATCCGGATCGGAGCGCTGATCCGGATCTGCAGTGACGAATTGGTCTTTGCTGGGATTCGAATACAGCGGCCAGTAATCCTCAACCTGGTTGCGGTATCTGTCCTGGTAGTAAATGCTCGGTGTGATCGTCCATTGATCCGAGGGCGCATAGACGACTGCCAGCCGATACAGCACGGTCTCATCGAAGTTGGAATTTTTATCTTGCAGCGCAAGGGTCGTCGGATCGATGCGGTCGATGTAGCCGCCGTCGCGGCGGTACCAAACCGTCAAGCGCGCGCCCAGCGTGTTATCGATCAAGGGTCCGCCCGCTGCAATGCCCCCTTCGTAGCTGATGGATCCACCTTGGGTGTAGGAGACCTCTTCGCGGCTGTAAAAGCTATTTTTGGTCAGGCTGGGCTGGGTCGTGATATAGCGCACCGTGCCCCCCTCGGAACCTGCGCCGAATAGCGTGCCCTGCGGCCCGCGCAGTACCTCGACCCGGTCGATATCGAAGGCCTTCGGCAGGGCATCGTCAGGGTTGAATGCGGTGCCACGGATTTGGATCGGGGTGTCGTCGATGTAAATGCCGGTGGTGCCGGCGCCCCCGGTCGAGGCAATGCCGCGGATCGCAATGTTATTGGTTCCCGAATTATCGACATTCACGCCGGGTGTGAAGCGCACGATGTCCTGGAAATCCTTGATGCCGCGAAGATCCATGGCGTCCTGAGTCAGCGCCGTGACGCTGATCGGTACCTTGCTCAGGCTTTCCTCGTGGCGCGTTGCCGTGACGGTGATTTCCTGCAAGGGTCCGCCGGTATCCTCGGGCGCCGTGGTATCGGCGGCAAGTGCAGGGCCCGTGTAAAGGGCGGCCAGTGCGCCGCAGATGGCGCCGACCTGAAGTAGCTGGATGCGGCTGCAGGACAGTCGGCGTGGTACTCGGACTTCTGACATGGTGCATCCCCGGCTTGTTTCAATCGCGTTACGCGCGATCATTACAATACATTGCAACATATCGGCTTGCCGGTTGAAAGGGTGGGCTCCCGGCCCAAGGCACGCCAAGCAACGGGAAGTTGTGGGATCATGTTGCCATGAGCACCACCATGGAGCGTCCCCCGGCCAAGTCGCTGAATCCCTTGCTGGCCCTGTGGCCGTTCCTGCGACCCTATCGGTTCATGATGATCGGCGCATTTTTCGCGCTGCTGATTGCCGCCGGCGCGCAGTTGGCATTGCCCGTGGCCCTGCGGCAGCTCATCGACCATGTATTTGCCGAAAAGGACTTGGGAACCATCAATAAATGGTTTCTGGGGTTTTTGGCGGCCGCGGTGATTTTCGGCGCATTCGCCGCCCTGCGCTTCTATATGGTGACCTGGGTAGGGGAGCGGGTCGTGGCGGATTTGCGCAGCGCCATCTACCGGCGCGTGGTGCGCATGGACCCGATGTTCTACGAGACCACGCGGGTCGGCGAAGTGCTGTCGCGTCTGACCGCGGACACCACGTTGGTGCAGGCCATCGCGGGGGTCAACTTGTCCATCGTGCTGCGATCCACCTTGAGCCTGATCGGTGCGCTGGTGCTGATGGGCCTCACCAGTGCGCGCCTGATGGGGGTGATTCTTCTGATGATTCCCGTCGTTATCGTGCCTCTGATTCTGACCGGCAGGCGCGTTCGCGGCCTGTCGCGTGCGTCCCAAGATCGAATCGCCGACACCAGCAGTCTCGCGGACGAGACTCTGAACGCGATTCAAACCGTGCAAGCTTTCACAATGGAAGAGCTGCAAAGCGAGCGTTATGCCAAGGCTGTTGAGGACAGCTTTGCGACCGCCGTGCGCCGCACGAAAGTGCGCGCCGCGCTGACCGCCATCGGCGTGATGCTGGTTTTCGGCGGCATCACTTTTGTGTTGTGGCTGGGCGCGCGGCAAGTGCTCTCCGGCACCATGTCGGGCGGGCAGCTCGCGCAGTTTTTGCTCTATGCCGCCTTCGTCGGCACCTCGGCCGCGGCCCTGACCGAGATGTGGGGCGAAATACAGCGCGCCGCCGGCGCCATGGAGCGCTTGAGCGAATTGCTCGTGGCGCGGCCTGTGATCCGCGCTCCCGAGCGGCCGCTCGCGCTGCCCGCGCGGGTGCAGGGCAACATTCGCTTCGACAATGTCACTTTCCACTATCCATCGCGGCCGCAGCAACCCGCACTCGATAATTTCAGCTTGGACGTAACGCCAGGCGAGACCATCGCATTCGTCGGTCCGTCCGGCGCAGGAAAGAGTACGACGTTTCAATTGCTGCTGCGTTTCTACGATCCGGACTCAGGAAGGGTCCTGATCGACGACAGGCGGCTTGCGGATCTGCGGCCGGAAGACATCCGCGCGCAGATTGGTCTGGTGCCGCAGGACACCGTGCTGTTTGGCGCCAGCGCGCGCGAGAACATTCGTTATGGGCGCCCTGCGGCAAGCGATGCTGAGATCGAGGCGGCGGCAGTGGCCGCGGCCGCGGATGAATTCCTGCGCAAATTGCCGCAGGGCTACGACACCTTCCTCGGCGAACGCGGCACCCGCCTATCGGGTGGTCAGCGCCAGCGGATTGCGCTGGCCCGCGCCATTCTCAAAGATCCGCCGATTCTATTGCTGGACGAGGCGACCAGCTCGTTGGACGCGGAATCGGAACGCTTGGTGCAGCAGGCGCTGGAAAAACTAATGCAGGGCCGCACGACCATCATCATCGCGCATCGGCTGGCGACCGTGCTCAAGGCCGATCGCATCGTGGTGATGGACCACGGCCATAAAATTGCCGTCGGCACCCATGCAGAGCTGCTATTGCATAGCCCGCTCTATGCGCGCCTCGCGGCGCTGCAGTTTGCCGCAGCGTCCCCGGAGGCGCTGGAGGCCGCGTTGACCTGAGAGCTACTTGACCAGCCCTTCGGCCTTCATCGCCTCCTGAACTTTCGGCCGATGTCCAATGCGGGATTTATACTCGGCCAGCACCGGCCATTTGTGGAGGTCAATCTTCAAGAACCCGGTCCAGTTGAGCACGGTGAATAGATAGGCATCGGCCACCGTGAAGGCATTTCCGAGCAGAAAAGTCTTCTTGCTCAGGTATCCCGACAGCCAATCGAATTTCTTGGCCAAATTCGCCATGAAAAATTCCTTCATCTCCGCGGAATTGGCCGGGTTGAACAACGGCGAAAACGACTTGTGAACTTCGGAGGTGATGTAATTCAGCATCTCCATCAGCTGGTACCGCTCGAATGTGCCGGCGCGCGGCGCCAGGCCTGATTCAGGTTTCAGATCGGCGAGGTATTGAACGATGGCCGGTCCCTCGGTGAGTACGCGCCCATCATCCAATTGCAGCGCGGGTACCGCGCCCTTGGAATTGATCGTCAAAAAATCCTCGCCCGTTTCGGTCTTTTTGGTTTTTGAGTCGATCTTGACCATGGTTACGGCCACGCCGGCTTCAAGCGCAACGATGTGCGGCGACAGCGCGCAGGCACCGGTGAAATAATAAAGCTTCATGGAATCGTCCTTAGTGTGGGGTGGGAAATGATACTACGCGCCTCGCCGCGATGAACCGGTTCGCATAGGGCTGCGCAAGCAGCGAGTCAACGCGTACGCGGCCGCCGCTCGAGGGCGCATGAACAAATAGCTGACGATCCAGGGCAATCGCAACATGCAATTCCTTTCCGGCGAGATGCATGAAAACAAGATCGCCGGGCTGCACTTCCGCGCGCCCTACCTTTGCGCCGAATTCCAGCTGCTCGGCGGCAGTCCGCGGCACGCGAATTCCTGCGTTTGCGGCGGCAAAAAAGACCAAGCCGCTGCAATCGAATCCACCAGGCTGGGAACCTCCGAATCGATAGGGCTGGCCGATCATGGATGTTGCACTGTCGATCATGATTTGGGCCTGAGAAGGTTTCTGCTCGGCCGTGGTTTCAGTTGGGGGCGCGATTTCCGCAGGGTGCGAGGCCTCCTGCGCGGTCCGCTGCGAGGTTGTCGCGCAGGCGGCAAGCATGAGCGAGATCATGCCTGCGAGAGCCGCCTTGGTCAGGACCGCGTTGCGGATACCGTGGTAGCCAGTGCCGCTCCCACGATGCCGGCTTCCGAGCGCAACGTTCCGACGCATAGACGCGCCTCGCAATGCAGTTTGTCCATGAACTTTTCGGGCTCCTCGGTAATACCTCCGCACAGAACGATCAGATCGGGCCACAACAGGGAATGATACTCATTGAGAACTGAATTCAATTCGCTCGCCCAAGCGTCCCAACTCAATTTTCCATCCACCTTTGCGCGCCCAGAGGCGCGCTTTTCAGCTTCGCGTCCGCCGACCTGCAGATGGCCGAACTCGGTGTTCGGTACCAGGCGGCCGTCGACAAAGAGTGCGCTGCCAATACCGGTGCCCAGCGTGAGCAGCAAGACCGTGCCCGGCACGCCGCGCGCCGCGCCGTAGCGCAATTCCGCCAACCCCGCGGCGTCTGCGTCGTTGATGGCGATTACAGGGCGCTTTAGATGCCGGCCGGCCAGTTCCGCCAGCGGTTGACCGATCCAAGCCTTGTTAAGATTCGCGGCCGTGTGCACGACCCCGTTGCGGATGACGCTGGGAAACGCCAAGCCCACCGCGTGATTGCCGCGAATATTCGAGACTACCGCGGCCAGTGCGCCGAGCAGAGCTTCAGTGGAATCCTGCGCCGGTGTCGGCGTGCTGAATCGTTCGCCCGCGAACGCCCCGGTGTCCAAATCGATCAGCGCGCATTTAATGGACGAACCGCCGACATCAATGCCGACGGCCAAGGATGGAGCTTTCAATCCCAGTGCCGCATTTGTGAGGTTTGCCCCGCCTGGCTGATAACGACCCTATAATAAACCCTAATATGGACTCAATTGACACCCAATTCGCCACCCGGCGAAACGTTGCTCTGCAGCCCGGCACTTTGCACGCGTCGCTTTTGGACCGCCTCACCCGAACCCTGGGCAAGAGCGTCGAGTCCGCGACGCCGCGCGATATTTACGATGCGCTGTCGCTGGCGGTTCGCGAGGAACTGACGCTGCGCTGGCTGGCAACGCAGCGCCGCGTGGCGAACGCGCACGTCAAACGGGTGTGCTACTTTTCGGTCGAGTACCTCCCGGGCCGCTCGCTGATCAACGCGCTGTCCAGCTTGGACGGGGATTTGGTGCATGAAGCGCGCACCACCCTGCGCGCCATGGGCTATGAGCTCGAGGACATCGCCGCCCAGGAAGTGGATCCGGGTTTGGGCAATGGCGGCTTGGGCCGGCTGGCAGCCTGTTTTTTGGATTCGCTGGCAACGCTGCACTACCCGGCGGTCGGTTACGGCATCCGCTATGATTACGGAATCTTCACGCAGGTCATTGGCGCCGACGGCGGCCAGCGCGAAGCCGCCAGCAGTTGGCTGAGGCTGCGCAATGTCTGGGAGACGCCGCGCGGCAACGCAGGCTACACGGTGCGCTTCGGCGGGCGCACCGTAGCGCCCAGCAATGCCGCGGTGGGCGAGGCGCACACCTGGGTTGATACCAATGACATCTACGCCATCGGTTTCGATCAACTGATTCCCGGCAACGGCGGACCCACGGTCAACCACCTGAGACTCTGGTCCGGCCGCGCGATTACGCCGTTCAAGCTCGAGGCTTTCAATGCGGGAGACTATGCCGCGGCGGTTCAGGATCAACTCGAGGCGAAGAATCTATCGCGCGTGCTGTATCCCGATGATTCGACGCCGCAGGGCCAGGAACTTCGGCTCAGGCAACAGTACTTCTTCGTGAGCGCAAGCCTGCAGTACATATTGGTGACTCATTTGAGCGAGGGTCGCTCGCTCGCTTCCCTGCCGGACTCCATCGCCATTCAATTGAATGACACCC
>Ga0210402_10002862_pt1 | contig 16502 bp, 14 predicted proteins | sample IncBWC7MmetaG_FD_161055 | JGI IMG/M metagenome (GOLD analysis project Ga0210402, IMG submission 161055) | Forest soil microbial communities from Barre Woods Harvard Forest LTER site, Petersham, Massachusetts, United States - Inc-BW-C-7-M | ecosystem: Environmental > Terrestrial > Soil >... | reverse complement strand
AGCGATTCGCGAGCCTCGCGCGCAGCTCCAGTCCATCGAGAAGCGGCTAGGCTTAGGCGAGTCCGAAAAGCCGCTCGTCGCCGCTTCCGCCGATTTGCGGAAGAAAATGGGCGCCATCGAGGAAGAGCTCGTCCAAGTCAACGGCAAGTCCAGCGAAGACTTTGCCAATTTCCCAGTGAAGCTGGACAACAAATTCAGCGCCCTGCAAAATCTCGTCGACAGCGCCGACACCGCCCCCACCGCCGCCGAACAAGCCGTGTTTGCCGATCTCGACCAGCGCTTCGAAGCCCAGCTCGTCAAATGGCGTGAAGTCCTCGCCAAGGACCTCCCGGCCATCAACGAGGTCATGCAAAAGCACAACGTCCCGCTGATCGCCCCAACCGCGGTCAAAACCAACTAGCTTTGCCCTGTTCGTTGGCTGGTTTTCGCCGGACTCTAGTCCGGCCTTTCAGGGATCATTTGTGGAATGCAGCAGCGATTGGTGCGGCCCAGTGCGAGAGATGATTTAACGATTCGGTGTGCGTGGGGTCGAGGTGCAACGGCGTGATGGAAACGGCCCCGGAAAAAATCGCTGCGTAATCCGTGTCGGGCTCCACGTCCTTATCAATTTTCTGCTCGAACAGCCAAAAATAACTGCGCCCGCGCGGATCTTTCCCTTCAGTCAGTTGATTGCGCGTAATTTTCCGCGATTGCCGCGTGAACTTCACGCTGCCGTTCCACGGCTCCGGCACATTCACGTTGAGCAGAACTTGATCCTGCAAGCCTTCCTTCAAGATCATTTCCGCGGCGGCACGCGCAACCCTGGCGGAGTCTCCGAATTTCGCTTCCGTTTTCTTCGAGCACAGCGAAATCGCGACTGACGGAATGTGATGCAGCGCGCCCTCGCGCGCCGCTCCCACAGTTCCTGAATAATAGACGTTTTCTCCCAGGTTAGCCCCGTGGTTGATCCCGGAAATCACCATGTCCGGCTTTTCCGGCAACAGTTTGTGCAGCGCCACGATCACGCAATCCGCCGGCGTCCCGTCGATGGCCCATTCCCGCTCCGCGATCTGGTTGCAAACGATCGGTTGCCGCAGCGTCAGCGACTGCGCCGCCCCGCTCTGCTCCCGGCTCGGCGCCACAATGCTCACCTTCGCGAGGCCCTCCAGGGCCGCCGCCAGCGCGCGCAGGCCTGCTGCTTGATATCCGTCGTCGTTGGTTAAAAGAATATGAGTCATTTTCAAAAGCTTCCCGAGCTTTGCTCTCTCAAGACCATCAGAGTACGCGGTTACCGGCGAGGGGCAGCTGTTCGGTGTCCGAAGAAGAAATGGTCGGGACGGCGAGATTTGAACTCGCGACCTCACGCACCCCAAGCGTGCGCGCTACCAGGCTGCGCTACGTCCCGACCGGTGGGCTGACAACGACGCGGCAAGAATCAAGAGGGCCGAATCGAGCTAGCAACTGCAACTTCAAGGCTATCACCGGCGTTCGAGCAGCGTCAAGAAAGCGCGCAGCGTATCGCGCAGATCCAGCAGCATTTTGCGGCTCAGAAGCTGCCCGGCGCCTTCCGCCGAATGATTCGCGCTGCGACGCTCAGTCTCATCAGTGCCATCGTGCTCGCGCAGATGCCGCCGCGCGCCAGCGATGGTGAAACCTTCGTCGTAGAGCAGCCGCTTGATGCGGAAGACCATGTCCACGTCTTCCTGGCGGTACAGGCGATGACCGCTGGAGCCTTTGATGGGCTCGAGCATGGGGAATTCGGTTTCCCAGTAACGCAGAACGAATGGTTTCAGCGCCGCCAGGCGGCTGACTTCGCCGATGCGGTAGAGTTTTTTTTCCGTGGCCGCTTGCGCTGCTGTGCCGTTGTTTGGCATCGAAAGGCCCTGTCGGAAGGGGGACGCGCTATCGTAACAGTTTGTGGGCCATTGCTGTAGAGGGAGGCGTTCATTCGTCACGGTCCGAATCGCCGCCCGTGTTGCGCTTCTCGCGTTTGCGCAGGCGCTGGATGAAGCGGACGGGCGTGCCAACATAGTCGAATTTGGCGCGGAGCTGATTTTCGAGGAATCGCTGGTAGCTGAAGTGCAGCGGCTCTTTCTGGTTGGTGAAAATGAGAAAAGTGGGCGGCGCGATTTTCGCCTGCGTCATGTAGTAAATGCGCACGGGGCGCGCCTGCGGCGTGGTGCCGCGCTGCAGGTCGACTTCGTCCTTGAGCCAATTGTTGAGCACCGGCGTGGAAACGCGGCGGCGGCGCGCTTCCCAGCACTGATTGATCAGCGGAAAAAGCTTGTCGGCGCGCTCGCCGGTTTTTGCGGAGAGAAAAACGATTGGCGCGTAGCTCAAGAATTTCAATTTGGCGCGAATCATTTTCTCGTACTCGAACATCATCCGGCCGGAATCAAAATTTTCCGGCTTGTGCTTTTCGCCCGGAGCGCGCTTGGCTCGGCCCTTCGCGGTGGCCGCATCGCGCGACGCGGCATCGCGCGCGGCAATGACGGCCAGATCCCACTTATTGATGACGATAACGACGGAGCGGCTGGACTCTTCCGCATAGCTGGCGATTTGCGCGTCGCCTTGTGTCACTCCTTGCTCCCCGTCAACGACGAGCAGCGCCACGTCGCAGCGCTCAAGACCCCGGCGGGCCATCACCACGCTGAGTTTTTCCGCAACCAGCGTGGTTTTGGCCTTGCGGCGAATTCCGGCGGTATCCACGAAGCGATACGCGCGGCCATCGCGGGCGATCTCCAAATCCACGTTGTCCATGGTGGTCCCGGGAATGGGCGAGACGATGGAGCGTTCTTCGCCAACCAGTCGGTTCAGCAGCGTGGATTTGCCGACGTTGGGCCGGCCGATGATGGCAACTTCGATGACCTCGGATTGTTTTTCTTCCTCGACGGAAGCGACGACGCTGACTTGCGCGAGCGCGGAATCGAGGAGATCGTCCACGCCGGTGCCGTGCTCGGCGGCGATCGGAAAAACCGGAACGCCGATGCGATGGAAAACGTTGGCATTGGATTCCTGGGACACGGCGTCGACTTTGTTGACGGCGACCACAAACGGTTTGCCGGTGGTGCGCAGAAGCCGCGCCAATTCTTCGTCGAGCGGCGTAAGGCCCGCCTGGCTATCCACCACAAGAACCAGCAACGCCGCTTTCTTGATGGCCACATGCGCCTGGCGCAGGATTTCCTGCGGAATCAGCGCCCTATCGTCCGGAACGAGGCCGCCGGTGTCGACAATTTCCAGCGCGCGGCCGCGCCACTCCGCTTTGCCGTAAATGCGGTCACGGGTAATACCCGGCTCGTTGGTGACGATGGAGCGGCGCGTCCCGGTCAAACGGTTGAAGAGCGTGGACTTGCCCACGTTCGGGCGGCCGACGATAACCAGCGATGGGAGAAGTTCGGGCATAAGTTCCTGGGCGTGACGCACTATCAGTGCATTGGCGTGCTGCGCAACCATCCAATGTAGCGCATTCCTTGATGCATCGGAAGGAAAGTGGGTCGTGCGCAGTGGGCCGCGGTCAGTCAAAAGAACAACAGGACTAACAAGAGAGGTCTCTCTCTCAATTGGCCAAGGGCAGATGAACGAAAGGTCGATTTCCGGCATGGGAATTGTTGGTCGACACCCCGGCAGTTTTTCCTAACAGTGCAAACAAAGGAGTTGCGGGATACGGAACTAGAAAGAGGATACGGAAGGTGGAAGAAAACAAAGGGGTAGAGCTCACTGGGTAAGCAAGCGATAGAAGAGCACTGAGCTTGCCCCTAAGATTGTCGGAAGAGTTCCGGTGCGCCACTCGAGCGAGGTTAGGAGGGCTGGAGGTAGACCGCTTGACAAAGAGTCCATATTTCTGCAAATATGGAAATATGGAAGGCGCGGCAAGCAAGAAACGGGCCGAACGAGTGGCGAAGTACGCGGACATGTTCTCGGCGATGGGGACGGAGCCGCGGCTGAGGATTATGCAGTTGCTGTTGTCGGCGCATCCCGAGGGTTTGGTGGTGGGAGATGTCCAGCGGGAGTTGGAGATTCCGAATTCGACGCTGTCACATCATCTGGACAAGCTGAAGAATGAAGGGCTTGTGCACGTGCAGCGGGAGAGCACTTTTTTGCGTTACACGGCGAATACGGAAGCGCTGCAGGAACTTTTGCAATTTCTCTATTCGGAGTGCTGCACGCGGAACAAGGCGCTGAAGCCGCAAGATATTGTGGAAATTTGCAAATAGGAGAAGGTGATGGACAGCACGAACATCAAGGAAATCGTAAAAGAAAAATACGGGCAGGCGGCGCTGCGGGGGACCAGCGGGACTTGCTGCGGGGCGGAGGACGCTGGCGGTACAAGTTGCGATCCGATCACTTCCAATCTGTACGATGCCACGCAAATGCAGCAGGTTCCCGGGGAAGCGCTGCAGGCTTCGCTCGGTTGCGGGAATCCTACGGCGCTGGCCAAATTGAATCCTGGAGAAACTGTTCTCGATTTGGGGTCGGGCGGGGGGATCGATGTTTTGCTTTCCGCGAGGCGCGTGGGGCCGACCGGCAAGGCTTATGGATTGGATATGACGGATGAAATGCTGGCGTTGGCGAATGAAAATAAGCGCAAGGCCGGCGCCGGAAACGTGGAGTTCTTGAGAGGGGAAATCGAGAATATTCCGCTGCCGGACAATACCGTCGATGTGATCATCTCGAACTGCGTGATCAATCTATCTGCGGACAAGGATCGCGTGTTGCGCGAAGCATTTCGCGTGCTCAAGCCCGGCGGACGATTTGCCGTCTCCGATGTGGTGACGCGCGGCGAAGTGGATCCACAAATCCGGCAAAATATTCTGCTGTGGGTAGGCTGCGTGGCCGGGGCGCTGGATGAAAAGGAGTATCGCGACAAGCTGGAGGCGGCGGGATTCGAGCAGGTGGAGATTGAACCGACACGCGTTTACCGAATCGAAGATGCGCGCGAGTTCCTGACTGCCAAAGGATTGGATGTAGAGGCGCTCGCGCCGAAGGCCGATGGCAAGTTCATGAGCGCTTTCCTGCGGGCCACAAAGCCAAAAAGCCCCGAAGAGTGCTGAAGCTTGCTGAGCACCGGGTTGCTCGCTAGTAGAGACATCGGTCCACGCAACGTGGAAGAAGGAGGATGGCCATGTCGGGGCGCTACAACGTTCTGTTCTTGTGTACCGGGAATTCGGCACGGTCGATCATGGCCGAAGCCATTCTCAACGGTAAGGGCAAGCCATTCTTTGCAGCTTACAGCGCGGGAAGCCATCCTTCCGGGGCGGTGCGTCCGGAGGCGCTGAAGATCATTGAGTCTGCACGCTTGCCCACGGAAGGCCTGCGAAGCAAGAGTTGGGAGGAGTTCGCGAAACCTGGAGCACCGGAGATGAATTTTGTCTTTACCGTTTGCGACAACGCGGCCCAGGAAATGTGCCCCATTTGGCCCGGGCAGCCGATGACGGCGCATTGGGGAGTTTCCGATCCGGCGTTGGCTAAGGGGACAGGGGAGCAAATCGAACGCGCGTTTCGCGATGCCTATTTGCTACTGGAACGGCGGATCAGCCTGTTCCTAAGCTTGCCGCTTCGAAGTCTGGACAAACTGACAATCCAAACCGAAATCAATCGGATCGGGCTCGAGAGTCGCGCAGCAAATTAATCAACGCGGAGGACCGGCAAATCCTCGCCTAACCATCCATTCATCAGGGCTCAAATTCATTCCTCGTAGCCGTGTGTCCGGCCAGTCACGACTTTCTCTGCGAAGCGACTGCGCGGTATTGTATACAGGTCATAGGAGGAGACGATGAACAGGCAGATTCAGGTGGTGGTCGTAATGGGGATGCTGATGGCGGCGCCGGGGCAAGCGCCGGTGCGGCCGGAAGTGCCGGAAAGCTTGAAAGCCCCGGCGGGCGAGGAAGTGGTTCTGTCGGCGCATGCTAGGGGAACACAAATCTACGTTTGCCAGCAGGGTTCGGATCAAAAATTCGGCTGGGTGTTCAAGGCTCCGGAAGCGGAGTTGACGGACACCACGGGGAGAAAAATCATTCACCATTCCGCTGGGCCGACCTGGAAACACAGTGACGGAAGCGAATTGAAGGCCAAAGTGGTGGCCAAGCAGGACGCGCCGAAGGTGGAAGCGCCAGCTCCGCAGGCAATCCCTTGGCTGCTGCTGAGCGCAACGGGTCACAGCGGAGAAGGGATCTTGAGCCGGGTGTCGAGTATCCAGCGAATTCACACCGAGGGCGGAGCAGCGCCGGAAGCAAGGTACTGCGATGGATCGTCTTCCGGTAAGGAAGTGGGTGTCGTCTACGCTGCAGATTACTATTTCTATGCACCAGTCCGCTAAAACAGCCAGCCCGGTCTCCTCGGCGGCGGCTGCCGCACGGAAACTCCCGCGGCGAGGTCTTTTCTTCCGTTTCTGATAGAGTGCTGCGCACATGGCCTGGATTTCCCGCCCCAGGTTGGGGTGAAGCAGGCCGCCAAACAGACAGAGCGGCGGGCCAGGGAAGGCGAGCCCTACGGGAGCAGCCTTCCAGCAATATTGCTGGATTGGCCGGGATGGGGTAAAACCTTGGACCCGAAGGGCTGACCTACAGGGCTAAGGGCTGATATACGAGTGGTTTAGAGGCAAGAGTGGTGGCGGGGCAGGATTTGCAATGTGTAATATTTGCAGGTCCGCGTGCGTACTAGTCTATGGGAACGCTGAGACCAGGCCGGATGAACGCGCCGGGAATAACGGAACCAACGGAGGTCATCACCCGTGCCAGGGCGGGTGATGCCGAGGCTTGGGGCCAGCTTTACCACGATTACGCGCCGGCGATATTCCGTTTTTGCCGGCGTGCTTTGCCGACGCGGGAAGACGCCGAAGACGCCACCATGGAAATTTTCATGAAATTGAAGGGCAAACTGGTGCAGTACGATGCGACCCGGTCGTTTTCTGCCTGGCTTTACAAGGTGGCGGCGAATCACTGCTGGGACATGCTGCGGCGGCGCAGGATTCGCCAGGACAAGGAAACCGACGATCTGGAAAACGTGCCTCTGGAGCATCCAGACCCTAGTCAATTGGATCAATTGATCGAGCAGCGCACCAGCGAAGAAGTGCGCAAGGCACTGGAAAAACTGGGCGGGCGGGCGCGCATGGCGCTGGTGATGCGCTATTACTCGGACATGAGCTACGACGAAATTGCGGATGCGCTGGGAGTGCGGCGCGCCTTTGTGGGCGTCGTGCTGCTTCGTGCCCGTCATGAACTGCGGCAAGCACTGGAAGGCAACGCGGCGCTGGCAGCGGGAGGAGCTTCATGAGCGAACTGCCGGAAGACAAGATGAAGCATCTGGACGAAATGACGCTCCTGCTATACGTCGAGCGGCAAATGGACCGCGCGCGCGGGCTGGAAGTTTCCGCGCACACGCAAGAATGCGACGCGTGCCGCACGTTGCTGCGCGCGCTGGAGCGCGAATCGCGGCTGCTGACGCGCGCGATGCTGGAAGAAGACGAGCCACTGCCGTCGAGTCTCGCGCAATTTCAGGAACGGGCGCGACGGTCGATGCAATGGATTTGGGGATTGGTTTTCGGACTGGCCGCGACCGGAGCCTACGCACTCTATGAGGGCTATATCCAGCCCTGGCAGACGCAATTGGAACAGGCGGGTTTTGGCGGGTCAAACCTGCTGGGCTTGCTGATTTTTCAGGGCGCAATGTGGAAAGGATGGCAATCCGTGGTGACACTCCTCGAGGTAGTGGCGATGGTGACCCTGGCGGGACTGGGAGCGATGTTCTTCCGCCGGCGGATCCGGCGCGGGTCGGCGCTGGCGCTAGTCTTCGCGGGGTTGTGCACGCTGCTGGCGCTGCCCACGGGGGCATCGGCCGCTACAGAGTTCCGAAAGGGGGACGTTGTTACCGTATCGCCGGAAGAGACGATCAAGGGGGACATGTACGTCACCGGAGCGCGGCGAGTGCGGATCGAAGGAACGGTGGATGGAGACCTCATCGTGTTCTGCGAATCGCTGGACATCAGCGGCCATGTGACCGGAGACGTGATCAATTTTTCGCAGAGCGCAAGAATCAGCGGCCGGGTGGACGGAAACGTGCGCGGCGCAAATAACAACCTCACGATCACCGGGACGGTTAGCAAGAACGTGCTGACGTTTGAGGAGACGCTGACGATCGATCCGGCAGGAAAGGTCGGAGGAAGCTTGACGAGTTTTTCAGCGAACCTCGGAATGGAGGGAAGCGTCGGACGCGATGCGCTCCTTTTTGTGGCGCATGGCAACCTGGATGGAAAGATCGGCGGAGGGGTCCGTGCCAGGGGGGATTCGTTGTCCATCGGCTCCGCGGCGGTGATTGACGGGCCGGTGCACTTCGAAGGGCGCAACCGGCCGGAGGTTTCCTCCTCGGCGAAATTGGCGTCGCCGGTAGACTTCAAGCAGATGGAAAAGAAGGAGAGCTACCGGGAGAGCAGCTATTACGTGTGGCAGGTGATCTGGGCGGCAGCGTTTATTCTGTTTGGGCTGGTGCTGTTCTCGTTGATGCCGAAATTTGCGCAGGATACCGTGGCGGCGGCGGAACAGATTGGCGTCACTACCGGGTTGGGCGTGCTGGTGCTTTTTGGCGTGCCCATCGCCGCGTGCATTGCTTGCATCACGGTAGTGGGCCTGTTCATTGGCCTCTCGACCTTGTTCATCTGGTACGCTTCGCTGTATTTCGCGCAAATCATTGTGGGCGCCGTAGTCGGGCAGTGGCTGATGGGCCGGACGAGCGAGTTGTGGCCGCTGATCGGGCGGATGGCCGTAGGGCTGGCGATTGTGCGGCTGTGCACGACGATTCCGCACGTGGGAGGCTGGGTGAAGTTTGCCGCGATCTTGTGGGGCATCGGAGCGATTTCGCTGTCAATCTATCGGCGCTTCCAGACGGTGATGGTGCCCAGCGGGCCGGCAGCACCGTACACGCCGCCGATGCCGCCGAATACCACGCTGGGCGGAGTACAGCCGGCTTGAGAAACAGTTCTTGGTCTTCTTCGTTGTAAGGCGCAAAAAGAGTCGGAAGCGGCGATTTGTTAGCGTTTCCCAGCACAGAATCAGAACGGGCCGGGCTGAAAAGATCAGACCGGCCCGTGGCCTTTTGCGGAGGCGGAAAAAGCGTTCCGGTTAGTGCTGGCGAACTTTGGCGGCGAAGAAGGCCGGTACGGCCGAATTGGAAGTATTTTCGATGAACAGGGCGCGCATAGCCACGGGGTTGTTAACCACCAAATTAGCCGTGCCGGAAATGCCGTCCAGATTCGTCGCCGGGAAGGATTCGACCTGGGCGATGCCGGTGGCATTAAAGAATGACGGAAAAGTGGTAATGGAAAACTGCGGCGTGGCAGCAGAGGAAGTCGCCGCCGTGAAGCGCGTCCACCGGAGCGTGACAGTATCGGCGGTGGAGGAAGCGATGGTTGTTCCCTGGGCAGCGGTGAACGCGGTGACGTGGACCGCTACGGTCTGTCCCAGATGTAAAGCGGAAGTATTCGTTTGATTGGAGAAATTTCCTAGGATTGCCGCGAACTGCGACGCCACCGGAAGGCCTTTGGTATCCGCGAGGAACGGCTTCACGGCATTCGAGAGGTTCACTGTCAAGCCATCGCCGATCTTCAAGGTACCGATCAGAGAAGTCTGCGCCGCCGGAATCAAGTTGGTGATGACCAGTGTGAATTGCGTTTGATTCCCCGAATTGATTCCGACCACCACCCCTTCAACAGTGTCCTGCAAAGTTCCCAGCAGCGGCTCGATTTCCTCGATGGCCAGTGTTCCATCGGATTTGAGGACCACGTCCATGCTCGCGGCTTGATTGCTCTTCACGCAGCTCGTCAATTGAGTGGTGCCCAGCGGGCAGAGCACGCCGGTGGGGTCGCTGTCCAAAATCGTGCTGGATGAAGCCGTAGCCGTGAGGGATCCCCGACCCGTAGCGGTTGCCGAAGCGATCGTAACCGCGGAATTGCTGATACTGACGACCCCGGTAAAATCTTCGATGAGATCCAGCTGACCGGAGGCCAGGTTGGAATTGGCGCGAGGAAGGGTAAAAGCGCTGAGCACGTTGTTGTTGCTGAAGTTCACGGCAAGGCTGGCGCCAGAGATGGAAACAGCCTTAGTGAAATTCAGATCAATGCCGACGCCGGTCAGTGTGTTTTGGGAGACCGTGAATGACAAATTGGCAACGGGGTTGCTGGAAGCGGCGACACTCAGCGGGCAGATGGTTGTCGCCGGGCAAGTCGAGAGCGTAGCGCCGGTATCGTTCAGGAAGGTGATATTGGCATTGCCTGTGAGGATCAGAGTGACGCTGCTGTATTGCGCGGCAGGGATGTTCGCAAAAGCTCCGAGAAACACGGAGTCGGCCTGCAGGCGCATCAGGTCGACGGTGAGCGCCGGGCTGAGGTTCACGGTTGTCGAAGTGCCCGTGGAGGTGGTGAACTTAAGGGACGTAATGGTCACCTGAAATGTGAGGAGTGAAGGATTGGCGGGGAGGGTATCTGCGACCATGGTGACCGCGACCGTGCCATTGCCACCGCCGCAGGCGGCACCAACGCAAATAACGCCGCCTTTCGGGCCGCTGCAGGCGGAAGCGGAAAAAATGGCAAACACGAGGACAGGAAAAAACGAGAGAGCTTTATTGCGATTCATGTGGCACCCCGCGCCAGACTAGTCTGCGTTTGCCCGCCTGGAAAGGAAAACGCTCTCACGCCCCACCCGAATGTAACCCGAGAGCGGGCCGGATGCACGCCAAAAGGAGTTAGCGTGTTCAACTCCTAAATGCTGTGAATCAAGCAAGATAGCCAGGTCCAGCCACGAGCGGCCGCGCTACCAGCCAAACGGGAGGAGAGGGTATGTTATCGTAACTGCGCTCAACACTTCGATACGCGAGAGCGAAGGCGGATTTCTGGCGAAGCGAACTACCAATTCGGCGGAGGATTCGACGGCTACGAAGGTAAAGCGCACGGCCAAGGCTGCCGAACGCGAATATGTGCCGATCGAAGACGATCCCACGGCGGCCGCAAGTGCACCGGAAGGCCTCGCCGAAGAACCCGCCGCCGAATCGAACAAGCCTTCCATGCAGGAGGTTTTTGGCCCCGGAGGATTCCTCGAAAAATGCATGCAGGGCGGATTTGACCCGTCCACAGTCAGCTCCGACTACGAGCACCGGCCCGGGCAACTGGAGATGGCGGAAATGGTGCACGATGCGTTTGAATCACACCACCACGTCATCGTGGAAGCGGGCACCGGCACGGGGAAAACGCTGGCATACCTGTTGCCGGCGATTTGCAGCGGGCGGCGCGTGGTGATATCGACGGCAACAAAGTCGCTGCAAGAACAGCTCTACCAGAAAGACATTCCCTTCTTACAAAAACATTTTGCGCCCGATTTGAAAGTGGCGGTGATGAAGGGCCGTTCGAATTTCCTGTGCCTGGCGAAACTCCATCAAATGGCCGATCAGCCGATGCTGAAAGGGATGGAAGAGATCGATGCGTTCCGGCAGATCCGCGACTGGTCGAAACTCACGGAAACCGGCGACCGCTCTGAGTTGTCGTTTCTGCCAGACGATTCGGATCTGTGGATGCGGATGGATGCGCGGCGCGACACCTGCACCGGGAAGAAATGCCCGGAGTTCAATCAATGCTTCCTGACGGCGATGCAACAGCGGGCCAAAGAAGCTGACTTGATCATCGTGAATCATCATTTGTTTTTTGCCGACCTGGCGCTGAAGCAGGACGATTTCGGCCGCATTTTGCCGGAATACTCGGCGGTGGTGTTTGATGAAGCGCATGAAATGGAGGACGTGGCCAGCGACTATTTCGGACGGCAAATTTCGAATTTCCGATTCGAAGAGCTGGCCCGCGACGCCGATCAAACCATGCGCCTGCTGCGTCTCGGCACGCCATCTCTCCTGCGTAAGACGCAACGAATCCGGGAACGCAGCCGCGGCTTTTTTGAATTGTTTCCCCCGCGTGACGGGCGGTTCTCGTTCCTTAGGAACGAGCGCGAGGCATTTCTGGAACAGAACCGCGAGACCTATGACGCACTGGTATCTTCGCTGAAAAGCATGGAGACGGAGTTTGCGGCGCTCACGACCAAGCCGGAAGAACTAACGCGCATCGCGCGGCGAAGCTTCGAGCTGCGGCAAGAGCTCTCCTTTCTGTTCGAATCGAACGAACGGAATCTGGTCTACTGGTTCGAGCGAAGGAACAAAGGTGTATTCCTGACGGCGACGCCGATCGACGTCAGCCAGATTCTGCGGGAACGGCTGTTTGAGCAATTCGACACCGTAATTCTCACTTCCGCAACACTTACAGTGGGAGGGCGCTTCGATTACATTCGGCAGCGCTTGGGAATCGATCATGCCAAAGACCGCGCGCTGCCGCCGGAGTTTGATTATCCCCAGCAGGCGCTGCTTTATTTGCCGAGCAAGATGCCGGACGTCCGCGACCCCGGCTTTCCTTCCAAGGCTGCCGATGAAATCGTGCAGTTGCTGGAGCTAAGCCAGGGCCGTGCGTTTTGCTTGTTCACCAGCTATTCGCAGATGAATGATTTGTTCGAACGGGTGCGCTCGCGAGTGTCTTTCCCGCTGCTATTGCAAGGCACGGCGCCAAGATCCGTATTGCTCGAACGATTCAAAAACACCGAGGCAGCAGTGCTCTTTGCCACGGCGAGCTTCTGGCAGGGTGTGGATGTGCCAGGCGACCAACTTTCTTGCGTCATCGTCGACCGGCTGCCGTTTGCCGTTCCAAGCGACCCGATCGTGGCCGCCCGGGTGAAGGCGCTGCAGGAAGACGGACGCAACCCCTTTGCGGAGTTTCAAGTCCCGCAGGCGGTGCTGGCCTTGAAGCAGGGTTTTGGCCGATTGATTCGGACCAAGACTGATCGCGGCGTGCTCGCGCTGCTGGATACCCGCCTCCAGCGCATGCCCTATGGTAAAATTTTCCTGGAGTCGCTTCCACGGTACAGGACGACGCGCGAGCTGGCCGATGTTGCCCGCTTTCTCGATGCCCGTGGCGGCTCCAAGCGTTTGGGGGCCCATTCGGCAAGTCCCTCCTGAAGGGCCACGATTCAGGGATATCCGCTCGAAACGCGTTGGGCGATTTTGGAGCGTCATGTTTCAGGTCAGCGTAGAAGAGACTTTTTCGGCAGGTCATGCCCTGCGTGGTTACCGGGGCAAATGCGAAAACGTGCATGGCCACAACTATCGCGTGCGTGTGACGCTGGAAGGGCCGCAGCTCGATTCGATCGGGCTGCTGGTAGACTTCACCCAGCTCAAGCAAGTGATCCGGGAAATCATGGGCAGGCTGGACCACCAGTTCATGAATGATCTCGAGCCGTTCAGGACCGTGAATCCTTCAGCGGAGAATGTAGCGAAATATTTTTATGACGAAATCGCGAGGCAATTGAAGGATCTGCCGCCGGGAGCGCGGGTAACGGATGTCATTTTGTGGGAAACGGACACCAGCCGGGCGCAATACCGGGCTGGGGCATAGTGGAGGGGGAAAAATGGTGAGCCGATGAATCGCGCGTTGCTGATTATCATGATTCCGGCGTTGCTGGTGGCGGCAGGATATATTGTAGTCTTCCGGGCCATGGGAATTGCGCCGGGGTATCCGCGGCTGGTGATTGCGATGGTTTTTTTCTTTGGGACCATTTATTGGTTTTCGCGGCGGAGCGGGCGAAAAGAGAATTCAAGCCGGGCGTAGAATCGAAAAGACTAGCACTGGGATGCAGCCGGAAGCGGCGGCTAGCCCCGACAGGAATCGGGTAAAACCACCGCACTGCAACATGGTTATCACGGAAATTTTCAAGTCGATTCAGGGGGAAGGCACGCGCGCGGGCCTGCCTTGCATTTTCGTGCGTCTGACGGGCTGCAACCTGCGGTGCACTTGGTGCGACACCGCCTATGCGTTCCATGGCGGGAAGAAGATGAGCGTGGAGGAAGTTTTGGCGCGCGTGGATGAACTGGCGGGGCGCGGAGAGGAAACGCCGGGTTCGCAGGCGGTTGTTCCGCTGGTGGAATTGACGGGTGGGGAGCCTTTGTTGCAGGACGAAATCATTCCACTCTCGGAGAAGTTGCTTGCACGCGGGTATCTCGTCATGATCGAGACCAGCGGTGAGCGGTTTATCGGGGGCTTGCCGGCCGAAGTGATCAAAATTGTGGATGTGAAGTGTCCCGATTCAGGCGAGCCGGATACCTTTGAGATGCGCAATCTCAAGGCGCTGTCTGCCGATGATGAGGTGAAGTTCGTCCTTTCCACGCGGCGCGATTATGAGTTTGCACGGGATTTTACGGCGCAGCATGGACTCGCTCGGCGGGTTAAACAGGTTTTGTTCTCGCCGGTGTTTGATGATCCGCAGGGGAAGTGGCCGGGCCTGGAGCCGCGCCAGCTGGTGGAATGGATTCTGGCGGATGGATTGCCAGTGCGGCTCGGACTGCAACTGCATAAATTCATTTGGGATCCTGCGACCAAGGGCGTTTGAGTTGATTGGGAACAGAAAAGGGAAAAGATAACCCCGGGACGCTCTGAGGCATCGCGGAGAAGAGTCGACAAATTACGGAATCATGCCGTGGGTAAGCGATGAACGATTCAGGAAAAGCGGTCGTGCTTTTGAGCGGAGGGATGGACTCGTGCGTATGCACGGCGATAGCGCGAGAGCACCATGGTGCTTTGAACATTTCTTTGCTGCACGCCAGCTATGGGCAGCGCACACAGGACCGCGAGCGGCGCGCGTTTGATGAGATTGCGAATTTCTACGGGGTGAGCGAACGGCTCGTGGTGCAACTCGAACACTTTCGCGCGATCGGCGGTTCGGCGCTTACGGACAAGAGCATTTCCGTCCCGGAAAATGAATTGGATGCACCGGGCCCGCGGGGCAGCGCGATTCCCGTGACCTATGTCCCTTTTAGGAATGCGCATTTTCTTTCCGTGGCGGTAAGTTGGGCCGAAGCCATCGGCGCGGGAGCGATTTATATCGGCGCGGTGGCGGAAGACAGTTCCGGCTATCCGGATTGCCGGCCGGAATATTACCGCGTGTTCCAGGAATTGATCCGCGTGGGCACGAGACCGGAAACGCAAATCGAAATCGTAACGCCGGTCATCACGTTGAAGAAAAGCGAAATCATCCAGCGGGGGCTGGAACTGGGCGCGCCGTTGCAGCTGACCTGGTCGTGCTACCAGAAGGAAGATGCTGCTTGCGGCGTATGCGACAGTTGCCGGCTGCGGTTGCGGGCCTTTGCGGAGGCCGGCGCGGCGGATCCCATCCCCTACCGGCAAATCGTTTCTGCCGGGCGTTAAGCTCGCCCACCGTGAGCAGACCTGCCTGCTGCCCGCGGGCTTGGAATCGGCCCAGTTGAGAGAGATAATGGGGCGCACGAAGCCCGGATACTCCGGGTGGGGCTCCCCGTGAAAAAGGAGAATGGAGCATGAAGAGTTTTCATAAGTCGTGGGTGCTCGCCGCAATCCTGGTGGCCGCGCTGGCGAGTGTGTTTACACCGCAGGCAGCGGCCCAGATCGGGTCGATTAGCGGGATGATCACGAGCATGGAGGGGAAGCCCTGGTCGGAAGTAACCATCCGGGCGGTCAGCGATCAAGGCGCCCAGACGGAGACCAAGACGGACACCGCGGGTAGATACAGCATCCTTAATTTGCGCACGGGCATTTATAAGGTATTGGTTGTATTCCCGCCACCCAATGACAAGCAAGCTCCGTACGAAGCCGGCATGGTCAAAGTATCAAGCGGTGAGGATGCAAAAATAGATGTCGACTTCAAGGCTGTTCTTGCCAAGCAGGGTGCCGCGGCTCAGGAACAAGTGAAGAAGAATGAAGAGGCGAAGAGCAAGATGGAGGGGCTGAAAGCGCACTTCAACGCGGGTAACGCGCTGATCGACCAGGAGAAACAGGCGAAGGCCGATTTGGCCAAGGCACCGGCGGATCAACGTGACGCGGCCAAGCAGAAACTGGCGGACCTTGGCGATCAGGCGGTCAAGGAATTCCAGGAGGCTGCCAAGAACCTCGGAGAAAAGGATCCCAACGCGCATCTGGTGTGGTTCAAGTTGGGTGAAGCTTACGAAACGGCGAACCGCTTTGACGACGCGGCGCAAGCGTACCAGCAGTCGATTGCCGCCAAACCCGACGTGCCGGGGTACTACAACAACCTGGGGAACGCGCTGGCGAAGGCGGGAAAGATCGAGGACGCCAAGGCTGCCTACACCAAGAGCGCGGAACTTGATCCGCCGAACGCGGCCACCGCATGGCGGAACTTCGGGATTAGCTTGTACAATGCGAATCGTCTCGGCGACGCTGTCGAACCCTTGCAGAAATCCGCCGAACTCGATCCCAAGAATCCGCAGACCTGGTATCTCCTGGGAGCCTCGCTGGTTTACAAGATGACCACAAAGAAAGTCGGCGACAAGGAAGAAGTGATATTCGCGCCGGGAACCATCGAGGCCTATCAAAAGGCAGTGGAACTCGATCCCAGCGGAACCTGGGGCCAACAAGCCAAGCAGGGGCTGGAACAGCTGCAGTTGATGGCTCCGGGCATCGA
>Ga0210402_10002861_pt1 | contig 16503 bp, 15 predicted proteins | sample IncBWC7MmetaG_FD_161055 | JGI IMG/M metagenome (GOLD analysis project Ga0210402, IMG submission 161055) | Forest soil microbial communities from Barre Woods Harvard Forest LTER site, Petersham, Massachusetts, United States - Inc-BW-C-7-M | ecosystem: Environmental > Terrestrial > Soil >... | reverse complement strand
ACTTCTTCGCGGTGCGCACGATCGGAGCGAACCACGTGCCCTATCGCATTGCGGCGCTCGCGAGCTTCACCAGCTATGCGATCGGTCACAACATCGGCGTTACCGCGGTTTCCGGCGGGGCGATCCGCTACCGGATCTATTCGCAGTTCGGGCTCGGTGTTCTTGATGTCGCGAAGATTTGTTTTCTTACCGGACTGACATTCTGGCTCGGCAATCTGGCGGTATTGGGGAGCGGAATGGCATATCGTCCAGATGTGCCCGGTCGCATCCTTCACGTGCCAACCGATATCGTGCGGATCATTGGCATTGGGGCGCTGGTGTTGTTGTGCGCCTATGTGGCATGGGCGTCTCGCCGGCCGCGGACAATCGGCATGAGGAAGTGGAGCGTCCTGCTTCCAGGCGGGGCGTCGACCTTGATCCAGATCGGGATAGGCCTTGCGGACCTCGGCTACTCAGCGCTCGCTATGTACAGCGCAATACCGTCAGCAGTCGAAGGAAAATTTCTGACCGTAGCTATCGCCTTCGTGTCAGCGACACTTCTGGGATTTGCGAGCCACGCCCCCGGTTCGCTCGGTGTCTTCGACGCAGCCATTCTGTTGGCACTGCCAGAAGTTCCAAAAGAGCAACTGGTCGCGGGCCTCTTGGTGTTTAGGGTGCTTTATTTCCTGGTTCCATTCTGTTTCGCCCTCGTCACCATGGCCTGCTGGGAATCCGTGCTGTTATTGCGCCGAAGCAGGGCACGGGCCGGAACTCTGACCACGGTGACATCGAAAAAACAGCCGGCTGCGGCGGCGCCGGAAAGCAAGTCACCGCGCACGTAGGACGGGCCCAGCAAAGCGAAAGTCACCCGCGGTGCATTCCACACCAAGGCCGGGGAGATGGATTTCGCTTTGCTCAACCCGTCCTGCGGCACTACGGCACGGCACTACACCGCATCGACCAAGTCGTCCAGGCCGGCCACCGCACCCGGGGAGCCGTGTACGATCTCGGCCTCACGTTCGCCCTCCCCGTCGAAATCTTCGTGCGCCAACAGCGTGGTCCACATGATGATCTCGAATCGTCCGTCCGCGTGTTCCGCAATCGCGGTGCAGCTTTCCACCCAGTCGCCACAATTGATGTAAGTGACGCCGAAATCGTTGTGGATGGCGGCGTGATGGATATGGCCGCAAATCACGCCGTCGGTCGCACTCCGTCGGGCCTCGGTCACCAAGGTCTTCTCAAATTCACCGATGTAGTTGACGGCGTTTTTGACTTTCTGTTTCGCCCATTGGGACAGCGACCAGTAACCAAATCCGAATCGCCGGCGCAGGTTGTTAAAAATCCGGTTAACCACGATTGCGACCGTATAGGCGTAGTCCCCCAGATGGGCCAGCCAGCGCGCCTGGGTCACCACGAGGTCGAAATGATCGCCATGAATGACCAGGTAGCGGCGGCCGTCCGCACCATAGTGGATAAAGCGCTCGGCAACCTCGATGCCCCCGAAATGGGTGCCATAGTATTCGCGCAGAAACTCGTCATGATTGCCCGGCACGTAGATCATGCGGGCGCCCTTGCGCGCCTTACGCAGCAGCTTTTGGACCACGTCGTTGTGGGCCTGCGGCCAATACCAGGATGACCGTAAGCGCCAGCCGTCGACGATGTCGCCGACCAGATAGATGATGTCAGCATCATGGTGGCGCAGAAAGTCGAGAAAAAGGTCCGCCTGACATCCGCGTGCACCGAGATGTACGTCAGAGATGAAGAGGGTGCGAAAGTGTCGCAGGCCGCCTTCAGTCACCATGTACACCTCTTGTCTTGTTGTCTCGCCGAATCTGGGCAAAACCTTAAAGCGTACATATTGCGACTGAATGACAGAGCGTCACAACATTGTCATTCGAAACACCTAAGGCATGCGCCCATGACAGCTTCGGCCGTGGCAGCCGCGTCGTTCTGCGGCACCGCCTTTGTATTCCATGTCGTGAGCATCATCATCGCGGCTTGGCGATGTCGGCCGGGAGTGGGGGTGCAGTCGAGCAGCATGAATGCGCCGGAAGCCGCGCCGCCGGTGAGCATCGTGCGGCCGGTCTGCGGCCTCGACAATTTCCTCCAAGAGACGCTCCGCACCTCTTTCGAACTCGATTACCCGACATATGAACTGATCTTTTGCGTCGCATCGACGCGCGACCCGGCTATTACAGTGGTCCAAGAATTGATCGCGGCCCACCCGCGATCCCATGCGCGGTTGCTCGTCGGCGACGATCCCATCAGCCAAAACCCCAAGCTCAACAATTGTGTCAAGGGTTGGCGGGCCACGCGATACGAATGGATCATCATGGCGGACTCCAACGTGTTAATGCCGCCGGACTATATCCGCCGTCTGCTTGCGACCTGGAAGCCCGATACAGGCCTCGTTTGCTCACCGCCGGTAGGCTGCCGACCGGTCGGGTTCTGGTCCGGAGTCGAATGCGCATTCCTCAATACCTACCAAGTGCGGGCACAGTATTGTGCTGACGTGCTGGGTCTTGGTTTCGCTCAGGGTAAGACCATGCTTTGGCGGCGCGCGGACCTTGAAGCCGCCGGCGGCATTGGAGCTCTAGGCACCGAGATCGCCGAGGACGCTGCCTCGACCAAGATTGTGAGGAGGGCGGGCCTACGGGTCCGACTGACGACTCCGCCCTTCGAGCAGCCACTCGGCCGGCGCCCCATGATAGAAGTGTGGCGGCGGCAAACGCGCTGGGCGCGCTTGCGCCGTTCCAGTTTTCCACTCTACTTCGCACCCGAAATTCTCAGCGGCGCGGCTTTTCCGCTCATCGCGGCCGGACATGTGGCCTTCACGACTGGCATCTCGGTTTTCGGCACGGTCGCGGCGGTCGCCCTAGCGTGGTATGGCGCCGAAATCGCGCTGGCCAAAGCGGCACGGTGGCATCTGGGGCCGTTCTATCCGGTGCAGGCATTAATGCGTGACCTGCTGTTGCCGGTTCTGTGGTTCGATGCCTGGATCGGCACTGATTTCGTCTGGCGCGGTCACCAGATGAGCATTGCGACCGACGCGCCGGCGCGTTGAATCTGCTAACCACCGACGGACGGACACCAGATTGGCCGGGCGATGATGCCGGCGGGCCAATTGTAGCCGGATTCCGGTCAGGTTTTGAGCACCTGTCCTACCTCGATTGCTTTTTGCTTCAGGACTTCAAATGCGAGGTCGCCGGGAAAAGCCCGGCGAAGACGCGGTGAGCGCTTCAAAGCAACTGAAATCCGCTCCAATAGAAAAATAGAATGAAAAAACTTAACTTGGATTTTCGCTCAACTGCCGCCAAGCCCCAACGCAGTGGCCATAACTCGAAACACCCGGGTGTTATCGATACGTCCGTGGAACATCTCCGCTCCGGGGCCGGTTGCCGTCAACACCACGTCGTCGGCCGAATGAACGCCGCTGTTGACGTTGAAAGGCAAATTGCCGGTACGGCGCGCGGCGCCCGGCAAATTACAATACCTTTCGTTCGCCACGAAGTCGCGGTTCGGCCCTGAAACCGCGGGGACGTTTTCACCGTCGAGGTAGGGATGGCCCGTGTCACAATAGTCCGGGAACGCTCCGAAGACGAATGCAAGGCGTCGCGACACGTCGACTCGCTCGGGATAACCGGCGGCGTTTGGGGCCGGATAGTTTGGCAGAGTCGAATTCTGATATAGGCCAAGCTTGTCGCGCAGTTGCTGGCCCGGGCGGTCGTCGTCGTAAGTCCCGACGATCGCAGTCGGGTGGGCGTGATCGGCGACGACGATAATCATCGTGTCGTTGCGCCCGGCTGCGAACTCCTTCGCAACCTTCACGGCGTTGTCGAGCATGATGGTATCGTAGACGGAACGCTCCCAATCGAGCGAGTGGCTGTATTTGTCGATGCGTCCCGATTCGACCATCAAGACAAAGCCTTTGTCGTTTCTCGACAGGATGTCGAGGGCGACCCGCACCTGGTCGGTCAAGTCCGGCTGATCGGGAAACTTCGTCACCGTGCCTTTCTTCAGGAAAAAGCGATCAAGGGCTCCGTCGATGTTTCCGGTGTTGAACAGTCCGAGCAGTTTTCCCGCACCGGCGGCCGCTGCGAGTTCCGTGTTGGTCGAGACGAATTTGTAGCCGGCGTCCGTGAAATTATTGATGTAGTTCACATTATCGGTGCGCTTTCCGCCCGATGACATCGGCATGAAATTCGGCGAGCCGCCACCCATTATGACCTCAGGCTGCACAGCGAAGAACATCTTCACGATGTCGTCGTAATCGGCCCGCTGACGGGTGTGCGCCACCATTCCGGCCGGGGTGGCGTCCTCGATCTCCGTATTAGTTACGACACCAATCGACATCCCCCGCAGCCGCTTCACGATTTCCGCAATGGTTTCGACACGCGGGTGTTGCAATGTACTCTTGTTCCGGGCGCAATAGACGCCCATCGCGTTGACGCAGCTCTTATGTCCGGTTGTGTAGGCGCTCATGCTGTTGGCGCTGTCGGTCACAACCGAATCCGTTCCCGAGGTGGAGACCAGCGCCATGTGGGGCATGTCGTCTATGGCAAGTTCACCGCCGTAGCGGCCCTCGACAAGGCCTTTCGACAAAATGCGTGCCGCCGTCCGATGCGCGATGGTCAATCCATCGCCGATGAAAAGAATGACGTTCTTGGCTTGTGCGCGCGGTGTATCGAAGACATCCCAGGTGACGCTCGCGGTTCTGCCGTTCGCCGTGGCCTCGACCACGTATTTGCCCGGCTTGGTGAGGGCGGCATCGCGAATCCAGAAAGCCGAATAATCGCCGTCGTCCTCGCGCTCGACCACGGATGCGCTCTTGCCGACGACCGACGCCGCGTCTGCGCCGTTGATGGTCACCCGCATGGCTGCGGCGGGCGGCGCGCCGGCGAATTCAACCTTCAGGTCGAACCTGGAGCCGGAAAGGATCTCGGCCCTGTTCAGCGGGTAAATTGTTTGAGCGCCGACGACTCCAGTCGCGGCCAGAAGCAGGGTTGTTCCGAGGCAAATGGCTGGGATTCGTCTCATCTGCTGGTCCTCGTGAATCTAGAGCGTTCCCGTCAGGTCGGTCTACAGTGTCATTGGCGTGTACAGGATGCCCGGTCAACCCGGCGGTGTCAGCCTAAAATCAACAGGGAAATGCTTAAGGGTACTGCGTGCGCGCTTTGTGAAGATTTTATTACATTTCGGTGAATGGCGCGCTGGTTGATGCCATGAAAAGTCCCGCCGTTTTCCGGGCGGGACTTCCGCAATTTACGCTCGCAGACTTCGGAGCTTATTTTCTGGCTGACGCGAGGTCTTCAACTTGATCGATCAGTCGCTTTGCCCGCTCGATCAGATGATCGTTCTCATGTTCACCTTTCGACTTGCCGAACGCCGCCCCGTTCAGCACGGTCTTGAACTGTGCTGCCAGTTGGTCGCGGGTTGCGGTGATGTCGCCGATGGTCTTTAGGTATTTGCCATACGTGACGTCATCGCCGGTAATGGAACGGTTGGCAAATTTGAGGCTGTTGACACCGACCGAACCAAGGGGAGCATTGAGCTGCTTGTAGACTCTGGCAAGCTCGACGAAATCGTCATCCTCTGTCCCCTTCGGCAATGCATGTTCGTCGAGGTCCTCCACGAGTACACGGCCATCGTGGATGTAGTCGTCTTGCAGGCCAAGCAGGGCCATGACGGTCGGTCGGATGTCGGTGTGATCTGAGAATACCTTATCGTTTCTGCCCTGCTTCCGCACTCCGGGACCAACCATTGCGAACCAGGTGCGGGTGATGTCTTGTTGGAAATCACCATGATTCCAAGCGAAGCCAGGGTCCTCGACGATGCAGGGCGGTGCATTGGAACAGTCAGTCGTGCCGGTATTGAAAAAGAAGTAGTCGTCATCCCCGAACATTGTGAGGGTCGGCGTGCGAGCAGGGCTCGACGTGACCATATGCAGAAGCTTCATTTCTGCCCGGTCGGCCAGAAACACCGAGAGCTTGTCGGTTTGGCCGGTGATCGGGCTGACCGCCGTGAGCGCATCGAGATCGTGTTCCATGGTGCGCGTTGCCAAATCTGTCGGCGCCGGATTGCCCTTTATGTAGACCGTCGGTGCATCGTCGCTGTGGACGGAAAACGTCGTGGTGTTTTGCCGTTGCGTGATGAGCAGACGATTGAGAATCGCGTCGATTTCGCCGATCTTTGCGTAAGTGCAAGGAACGTTGACGCCGTCGCAGTTGGCGGGGCTCGGCGGTCCGCCGACGAAGTGATCGTTCTCATCGGGCACCACCACGAACAGCGTGTTGTCTTTGGTGATGCCGTCCGCCTTCAGCCGCTCGAAGAACTTGCCGAACGCAATGTCATAGGACTTGAGTTGGGCCACATATTCGGCCTCACCGGGACCGAAGGCATGAGCCGGGCCGGGGGTGTGCCGCTCGTGCGCGTCGGCGATGTAAAGATAGACCACCGGTACGCCGACTTCGAGCATCGTGGCCGCATACCCGAGCGATTGCGTCGCAAGGGGATTGAAGATGTTGGGGAACCCGGGGTTGCCGGCCGCCGTTTGAATGACGTTGCCGTCCAGGTCCTTAATCGGACCGCTCGGCGAGATCACCGGTTGCACATGGAAATTTCCATACAGCGCGTTGAAACCGGTGTAGCCGCCCGGCTCGTCCGGAAGGAGGTCCGGCCTGCCGTGGCTGTTGTTGCAAAGCGGGCTGCCCTGGGCGCAATGAATCGCAATACCGAGGAAGTCCGCATTCGCCTTGTCGCGCAGCGCCGGATTATTGGCCTCGACCCCTTCCGGGGAGGTTGCCCCGAAAACCGTGTTGACGTCAGCCGGGATGCTCTCGAACTCGATATTGGCGACCGAGAAGGCGCCGACATCGCAGCCGGCGCGGGTGAAGGGTACCCACGGCGCAGGGGCGGTCTTGCCATTCTCGTTGACCATCTGCGGCTTGCCGTCCCCGGCAGCCAGCGATCCGTTTGACGGTGACGTCCAATACAGGAAGGAACTGCTGAACCCGACGGAGCCATCCGGACGGAAGAAGCCGTAGCTGTTGGCAACCGGTACGCCCATTCGGTCGCCATAGACGCCGGTCAAGGTCGTGAGAATATCGGTGGCAGTGTGGGAAATCAGTGGAGTGTGGTGGTTGGCACTGACGACGCCGTTCTCCAACAGGAAGTTGAGCAGGTTCGGCATCTGCTCGATGTCCGAAGGCACGTTCGGGTTGTCGCGACGCAGGTGAACGTTGTCGAACGTAATATGAACGACGCGTTTGATCTGGTTGCCGGTCGATTGAAGATGGCAGGACGCCTGCAACGGCGCCGCAGCTTGTGCGTGTCCGGATACGACCGTGAGGGCAGTGGCCCCAAGCAGGACTTGCGCCAGCAGCGTCCGAGAGAACCGTAGGGAATTCATCGCGGTCTCCTGTCTTTCAAAGCTTGTTGGAAAAGAATTGATGTAGGAGGTGCCTACGAAACGCATAGGAGGTGGGCGATGTTGCAATGGAATGACGCCATCATGACCACTGCGCGACTGACTGCTTAATCCGATTTATGCAAAGCAGGCCCTTGACTTCCCGCCGTTGACTATCGGGCTGCGGCACATCGCGCCGGTGTCCGGAGATAGCCCCCTACCTTCAACAGCTCATCTCGGTTCGGCCCATGAAATGCGCGGAACGACGATTCATCAAGCTGTCGCATAAGTGTTGAGTTGCCGTCAGAATTAGCAGGCATCTTCAAAAGACATATTTGAAACGAGTCAAATAATGATCGGCTCGATGCGCCGACGATGTGCGGACTCGCCGTGAACGAAACGCGGACATCACCGTTACTGGAAACGTGACACTTCGAGATTCGCCGGCTTCTGTGGAATGCCTGCAATGGAAAGCAAGTTCTTGCTAACGCGTCGGCATCTTGTAACGGGCAGCGCAGCGGCCATCACACTTGCGACTGCAACGTCGTCAAATGCGCTACCGGTTGACGGCCGTCAAAGCCCTCAACGCATGGCAACCGGCGTGGTTTTCGAGGACCTTTCCGGAACCGGAACCCGCCACCAGTCAGACCCTGGGATTGCCGGCGTGCTCGTGTCGAACGGTCGTGATGTGGTGCGGACCGACCGCGAGGGCCGATACCGTTTACCGGTCCACGACGAAACCATCATATTTGTGATGAAGCCGACCGGTTACAGCGTGCCGATCGATCCGAATGGCATGTTGCCGCGCTTCTATTACATTCATCGTCCGGGCGGGACCCCGGCACGACTGGGGCTTCACGAGCGCGGGATTGATCCGACCGGCGAATTACCCGGCTCAGTCGACTTCGCACTGAGAAAGGCAGATGAGCGGGACCGGTTCGACGTCATCTTGTTTACCGACACGCATGCGGATAGCGCCGCGGCAATCGATTACATTCGAATGGACGTTGTGAATGGACTGATCGGGACGAACGCCGCATTCGGCATGACCTTAGGCGACCTCATGTCCGACGATTTGTCGCTTTATGATCGCTATAACCGCGTTATCGGGCAAATCGGCGTACCTTGGTACAATATTGCCGGAAACCATGATCTGAATTTCCAAGCATCCGACCGGAAATATTCGAGCGAAACGTTCAAGCGCGTGTTCGGTCCGAATTACTATGCCTTCGAATATGGCGGCGCGCTATTTTTGATGCTCGATAATGTCGACTATCTGGGCAGTGGCAATTACCAGGGGCGCTTCGGCGAGCAGCAGCTTGCCTTTGTGTCCGAGGTACTGAGCGAGACTCCGGCCAACCGGCTTGTGGTCGCGATGATGCATGTTCCATTGCGCAGCTATATCGACCCTGACGATCCCACCATTAATACATTGGACGGCGCCGAGCTGCTCAAGATCATCGGCGATCGTCCGAGCGTCAGCTTCTCCGGGCATACCCATACCACCGAGCACCACTATATCGGTGACCAAAACGGCATGCCAGGAAGCCTCGCGCATCATCATCATGTGCTGACGGCGCTGTCCGGCTCCTGGTGGAGCGGTCCCTATGACCATCGGGGCGTTGCGGTCGCGGATTGTCCTGACGGCAATCCCAACGGCTTTCACATCCTAAGTGTCAACGGCAATCGCTATAATACGCGATTTCGTTCGGCGAAGGACTCGGAGACACGACAGACGCGCATTGTCCTCGACAGTGGACCGCGCGCGGATCGTCCCGCGATCAAAGATGATGTCCGCGATGACGTCCGCATGGGCCAGCTCTTTGGCGCGCCGATCTGCGAGGAGCGCGTCTGTATGACCGAAGTTGTCGTCAATGTTTTCGACGGCGGCCCGCGTACAGTCGTTGAATATCGGATCGACGGATCTGGACCTATAACGATGACACGCGAAACGAGGCCGGATCCATTCGTCCAAGAAGTATTCGCCAGAAATCAAGCGACGAAGAAGCCTTGGGCGGAGGTCGAGCCGTGTTCGCACATTTGGACCGCTCGCCTTCCCGCCGGTCTCGAAGCCGGCCCGCATTGCATCGCGGTCCGGGTTAGTGACGAGTATGGCCGTGAGCATCACAACCGTCTTTGCATGGAGGTGACCGGCACACCGGCAGGGCGTGCAAAACTGGAAACTCGCATGGATGTGGCATCTCGGCCTGTTGTCGGGACCGCAACAAAACCGTGACCTTCGTGTTATTTGCGGGCACATCAAGGACGTCATCGATTTCTTCGACGAGCTCGATCACGGGCGGCTGCGTGCCGTCTCCTAACGTGAAACCGGACAGCTTCTTACAGCCCGGCAGGATCGCGGCTGCCGGGCTGGCTGATTTATGAGTTTGAGAACGAGCGAACGACCGCAGCATGGCGGTCGTCTCTTGGCGCCGGCGGCGTACCTCGATCACCTGCCCTTCGGCGATATCGTCAGTCCGAACAAAAATGAAGCCACGACTGCGCCGATCGTTGCTCCGATCAGCTGAGAAACGATGAAGGCCGGGACATGATTGATCGCAATTCCGGCAAATGTCGTCGTGAATCCGCGTGCGAGCGTCACCGCGGGGTTGGCAAAGGAGGTGGACGCCGTAAACCAGTAGGCGGCCGTGATCACCAAGCCGACGAGCCACGGAATTGATGCGGGAGAAAATCGTACGCCACCGAGAATGGTCAGCACGAGCGTGAACGTCGCCACCGCCTCCGCGAACCACTGCGACGGCCCGCTTCTGGCGGTCGTGCCGATCGCAATCGGAGCAAGATCGAACATGAGATGCGCCAGTATTGTTCCCCCGATGCCGCCGACGCACTGCACCAGGATATAGGGCGCGACATCTTTCCAGAGCCTTTCGCGCGCCGCGAATACGAGCGTCACCGCCGGGTTGAAATGCGCTCCCGAAATCGGACCGAGAACCGTAATGATGACGACCAGGATCGCCCCGGTCGGGATCGTGTTTCCAAGCAGCGCGATCGCTTTATTTCCGCCGGACAGGCGCTCGGCCATGATTCCGGAGCCCACGACGGTCGCGACCAGGATGGCGGTTCCGATGCCTTCGGCGAAAAGGCGTCGGGACAACGAGTAAGACTTATCGCTCATTCCGCGGCCGTCCCCGTCGCGTCGTCCGAATCTTTGGTCCTTCCGATTGCATTCAATCGCCTCTGCAAGGCGAGTTGATCAAGCGAACGTATCGGAAGACTGATGAAGATATTGATGCGATTTGTCAGCATCCGTAGCGCATCCGCGAACGCCAATCGAACTTCGGCTTCGGTGCCGGTTGCTTCGGCCGGATCCGGTATGCCCCAGTGGGCCGTCATGGGCTGCCCTGGCCATACGGGGCATACTTCCGCAGCTGCATTGTCGCAGACGGTAAAGACGAAATCGAGCCTTGGTGCGCCGGGCTTGGCAAATTCCTCCCAGCTCTTCGACCGCAGCCGGCTCACGTCGTAATGCAATCTTTCCAATAGTTCGAGAGCATACGGGTGGATGCGCCCTTTGGGCTGGCTGCCCGCCGAGTATGCGCGGAATGTGCCCTGGCCCGCACGGTTGAGGATGACTTCCGCCATGATCGATCGGGCGGAATTGCCGGTGCATAAAAAGAGCACGTTGAACGGATTGTCTCTGTCGGCGCTGCGCATGGCTACTTCCTACGCTGGCTGCTCTTTGGTGTGGGTGGGCAGCACGTGCGATTGCGCAGTGCTTCCTCGAGATTGCAAAGTTCCGGATGTCCGTCGCAACAGTCTGTAACAAGAAACGTAATCAGCGAACGCATGACCTCGACGTCGGCGCGGTAGACGATCGACCGACCGTCTCGGGTCCCGCGGATCAGGCCCGAACGCGCCAGGATGCCGAGATGCGTCGAGAGCGTGTTGTGCGGACAGCCGATAGCCTCGGCGACAGCCCCGGCCGGAAGGCCCTCCGGCTCACGTCGCATCAGCAGCCGGAATATCTCCAGCCGGGTAGGCTGGCCGAGCGCCGCCAGCGCCGCCAGCGCGTGGGGGAAAGAAATTCTGTCACCGTCCGGCGCAGGACCGACATGACCAACGACCGCCAGAGGGCTCTTTTGCATCGATCTCACCATCGTATCCGTGTGTGTGCCACCGTCATCCAAACGAGCGCCGTGCCATGGACCAGATCACGAACACGCACGTTTCACGTCCCGACGTCTGGAAGTATTCCAGTTTTAAATAAGTCGAGATTTGTCGACATATCGATGTCACGTGATCATGAAAGAATCGTGACGGGGCCTGTTGATCGCGGTTGAGAATGGGGAGCCCACCTGCGCCGCAAGCTCTGGGCCCGTCTTGGATCGGAATATGCCTCTAGCTGTGGACGTGGCGCGACCGTTGGCTGTATCGCCTTTTTTCCCACCGCAGCGGGATCGGCCGCTATATTCGGATTTCATATCGCCGGGCCGGCAGGCGTCCGAACGTCGATAACGGGGCATCGGCAAAAGGGGCTCATCTACGGGGCGCCGCGAGCCAGACCAGCCGGCCCCGCCCTTAAGGCAGGTTTCGTCGGCGCAAAGGTCGCCGTCGAGCCGCATGCGAGCCTTGGGGCATCGAGACACGCTAGCCTTGCGTGGCAGCGATGAAGTGCGTGACTTTGGGAGCTCCCTCGACATGATAACGGTGAACTGCACTTTGCAGGATTCGATCGGCATTGGTGACACGCTCGTGCTGACGCAGATGCTCCAGCCATGATTCGACGAGGAATGTTTCCAGAAATCGCCCTTCATCAGCGGCGTCTTCGAATACGCCCCACGCATAGGCGCCATCTCGCCGGCGTTCGTAGCCGAGCCTTTCGAGCGCGGCCAAGAACGCGTCACGGCTATCGGCATTGATCCGATATTCAACGGTGACGAGAGGCTGCGCGCCACGAGCGGCAACAGCGCCCAATAACGCCCAGCAGGAGCAGCCGAACGCTCCCCAGAACGCCTTCTCGTCAGATGCCGGGATATTGGCAGCCCACGCAACCGAGTGGGCGTGCCCGTGAATGCCGCAGGAAATTTGACATGCACACCGGGGCGGCGAAAGCATGCTTTAGCTTCGTGTCTTCGGCGCGCCGCTGATACCCACCAAAGCTGCGGACAGGGGACCAGTCGGGCATCGGCGCGGGCAGCGGCGGGGCCAAATCCTTGAAGTCGCCGGCGCCATGCACCGGCTTGCCATCGACGACGGTCAGGACGGACGTGATGTCCTGAATGTCATCCTCTGGAACGGAAAAATAATCGTCCGAAAGAACCGCGAGGTCGGCGAGTTGGTCCTCCTTGATTTGACCTTTCTTGCCGGACTCGGTCGAACCAGGTGTTGGCCTCCGTCCACAGCCGCAGCGCCGTCTCGCGGTCGAGCCGGTTCGCGGCCGGATATAAGGTCAAGCCGCCCAGTGTCTTTCCTGTGACAAGCCACGAAAGCGAAACCCACGGATTGTAGGAGGCGACACGCGTGGCGTCTGTGCCTGCGCCGACCGGAACGCCATCGTTGAAGCTGTTCTCGATGGCCTCCAGCGCCGTTTTAAGGGAATCGAGCCCGGCGGCCGACGGGGCCGGCGGCACCCCCGGAGCGGATGCCGGCGTCGGCAGCAACATCAACTGCTCTTGCGCGGGCGCACTACCCAAGCATGCAAACGCCAACGCCGCAGCGATCACTGCGGCGCGGCACGCCAGTTTGGAAGCACGACCGAGCAGACCGCGAATCATGGCACCAGAATATCGAATGCCGAAACCGGCGTCCTTCCTCGCGGGGCGAGCCGGCGACATGTGCAGAATACGCGTGCGCGAACCCATTGCCGGGGGATTGTTGGCATGAGCCGCGTATGTGTATGAAGCTTACGGAAATCTTTCCCTGCAAGGACGTAATCCATGGCGGTTTCAAAGGTCAAGGTTCGCGACGGCACGCAACTCGCTTGCGAAGTGCGCGGCCAGGTGAAGAGCGCACCGCCTGTCGTCCTCATCCATTCGCTGGCGATGGATCACACGTTCTGGAATGCTGTAACGCCGGCGTTGGCCGAAACGACCGCAGTGCTGGCCTACGACTGCCGCGGCCATGGCCAATCCGACAAGCCCGGCGGTCCCTACCGTGTGGAGCAGTTTGCTGAAGACCTCGCCGATGTTCTCAACCATCTGGGCTGGCGGTCGGTTATCGTGGCCGGCGCCTCCATGGGCGGCTGCGTTTCGCTGGCGTTTGCCGCCGCCTACCCGATGCGCGCCGCCGGGCTCGGCCTGTTCGATACCACCGCCTGGTACGATGCATCCGATAAGTGGGAGGAGCGCGCCGCAACTGCCGAGGCCAAGGGCCTCGAAGCGATGTTGGAGTTCCAGACCACGCGTTGGTTCACGGACGCGTTCCGGTCAAGCCGCAAGGATGTGCTCGATGCGGCGGTTGCAGTGTTTCTCGCCAATCCGGCGCGTTGCTACGCGCAGACCTGTCGGATGCTGGGCGCATGCAACCTCACCGCTGCACTGCCGCGCCTGAAGATGCCCGTCCGCATCGCGGTGGGTGAGGAGGACTATGCGACGCCGATCGCCATGTCAGAGGCGCTGCATCGCAGCATCGCGGGCTCGACTCTCACGGTGATCCCGAACGCTCGGCATCTCACTCCGCTCGAGTGTCCGGAGCGGATCGTCGCCGAACTGCAAAAGCTTCTCGAAATGGCACCGGTCCGATGATCGTAAGCGGCGAAATCATTCTTCCGGCACCCCGTGAGACCGTATTTCAAGTATTGCAGAACGCGCCGTTCTTTGCGTCCTGCGTGGAGGGCGTGCGCGATCTCAAGGAGATCGATGCCACCCACTACGATGCGGTTCTGGACACCAAGGTCGCCTACATGAAATTCACCTTCAAGGTGCGCGTGGAGGTCACCCGGCTGTCGCCGCCCGAGCGCATCGAGGCCAAAATCGAAGGTACGCCGCTCGGCATCGTCGGGCGCTTTACCGCTGTGTCCACCACCGACCTCATCGACGCCGGTAGAGAGACGGTAGTGAAATACGCAATCGACGCTACCATCACCGGCAAACTCGGCAGCATGGGCCAGCCGGTGCTCAAATCCAAGGCCAAGGAAATGGAACAGAAATTTGTCGAGAGAATACGTGCAGCATTCGCGGGGCCGCTCCCGACGAATGCATCGGGAGCCGCTTCATGACGCCGTTCGAGCTTGTCGAACCTGCGACCGTGGAGGACGCGCTGCGCCTGCTTGATCCCGACGACAGCACGGTACGCCCGCTCGGCGGAGGCACCGCACTGATGTTGATGATGAAGGCCGGCGTATTTCGGCCGACACGGTTGGTCAGCTTGCGCAAGATTAGCGCGCTCTCGCGCATTGCCGCCGCACCGGATGGCGGACTTGTGATTGGCGCGTTGACGCCACTCTCCGATGTCGAGCGCTCGGCCGAGGTTGCACGTTGCGCCAGCGTGATCGTTGACACCATGCGGCGGCTGTCCAACGTGCGTGTGCGCAATGTGGCGACCGTCGGCGGTTGCCTTGCCCATGGCGATCCGCACATGGATCTGCCGCCGGTGCTGATGGCGCTCGATGCGAGCATTGTGGTGGTCGGTCGCGCGGGCGAACGGATCCTTAAGGTTGAGAACCTGTTTGCCGGCTATTACGAAACAGTGCTCCGGCGCGACGAGATCATCACGGAACTGCGGATTCCCGCCCAGGGCGCACGTCGTGCGGCTTACCTCAAATGCACAACGGGTTCCGCCGACGACTGGCCGGCGCTCGGCGTCGCGGTCTCGTTCGAGGCAGACGGCAAGATGATCCGCGCGCCGCGCGTGGTCGTCAGCGCCGCGACCGAGAAGGCGATCCGCCTCAAGGGTGCCGAGGAAGTTTTAACTGGCTCGGAAATCGACGACGCCGTGTTGTGCCGCGCGGGAGATACTGCCGCTGACGAGGCGGAGACGGTCTCCGATGTGCGCGGCTCGGCGTCCTACAAGCGCGAGCTGTTGCGCGTCTATGTGCGCCGCGCGGTGCGTCAGGCCATCAATGGTGAAGTCAAAGGAGCCGCACACTGATGGCAACCGAAACCATGTCGAGAGGGCTTTCAGGAGGCCAGATCGGCCGCAATATTCCCAGGCTGGAGGCGCGGGAGAAGGTCACCGGCCGGGCCGAATATACGCACAACCTGCGACTGCCCGGCATGCTGTACGGCAAGGTATTCCGCTCGACGGTGGCCCACGGGCGCATAAAGTCGATCGACACCAGCGCCGCCAAGGCAGTGCCCGGCGTTTATCGGGTCGTCACTGCCGAAGATGTCGTCAAAGTCATCCCGCACCCTTACTACGGTCCGGCCTTTCACGACCAGCCGATCCTTGCCATCGACAAGGTGCATTATGTGGGCGAGCCGGTCGCCGTCGTCCTGGCTGAAGATCCGCACGTCGCTGAGAATGCAGCCGCCCTGATTATCGCTGAGTACGAAGAGCTGCCGGCCGTATATGACGAAGTCGAGGCTGCGCAGAACAAGATTCTGGTGCATGACGAACTCAAGCCCGCCGGCACCTTCGCGGACCTGAAGCACCTCAAGGGCATCAAGGGCACCAATATCGCGCTCGACTATCAACTGCGCAAAGGCGATGTCGACAAGGCCTTCGGCGAGGCCGCCCACGTATTCGAGCACGAGTTCCGCACCCAGAAGGTGCTGCACCTTGCCTTCGAGCCGTTCGTCTCGATCGCGGACTACAAGGGCAATCGCCTTACGCTCTACACGGCGTCGCAGGGCCCGTCCTTCGTGCGTGTCGAAATCGCCCGTCTGCTCGGCTGGCCCGAGAACCGGGTGCGCGTGAAGGTGCCGTTCCTCGGCGGTGGCTATGGCGGCAAGCTCTATATCAAGCTGGAGGCGCTGGTCACGGCGCTGTCGATGATTGCCAAACGTCCCGTCAAGGTTTCGCTGCCGATGGAGGAGGTGTTCTACACGATCACCCGGCACCCGATGACGTTCCGAATCAAGAGCGGCGTCGACCGGAACGGCCGCATCACCGCGCGCCGCTGCGAAGTGTTCTGGAACGACGGCGCCTATGCGGATATAGGACCACGGGTGGCGCAGAAATCCGGCTTCACCGCCTCGGGAACCTATGATATCGAGAAC
>Ga0210402_10002860_pt1 | contig 16505 bp, 28 predicted proteins | sample IncBWC7MmetaG_FD_161055 | JGI IMG/M metagenome (GOLD analysis project Ga0210402, IMG submission 161055) | Forest soil microbial communities from Barre Woods Harvard Forest LTER site, Petersham, Massachusetts, United States - Inc-BW-C-7-M | ecosystem: Environmental > Terrestrial > Soil >... | reverse complement strand
CGTTTCAAACAAACTCTGACGCTTGAAGAACGCCTAGGCGAAGAAGCCTCGCGTTTACGCGAGGAAGCTAAAGCACTTCCGCCTGGTATTGAACGCGACCGGTTGATCCGCAGAGCCCGTCAGGCCGAGACCGGGTCACGCATGAACCAATGGCTCACGTCGCCCGGATTACAGTCGCCGAAGTGACTGTCGATAAGCCTTGGACAGCCGACGAAGAAAGGCGTGCTCGAACTTCGTGCATCCGGTCTGACATGGCGTGCAGTCGCTCAGAAGCTTGGTAAAACCGAGGCGGCGACCATTAGCCGAGCTGGAGTATTGAAGGCTAGAGAATTGCGCGCCAAGACTTAGTTGGCGGCGTCTTTCACTTGGCAGCTTTGTCGTCCGTCGCGGCTCAAAGTTTTGAGCTGGTCAGGACAGCCCCCAGCGGTCCGTTCTGCTGCGGTCGTGACGCGCGCTCTTTAAGGCGTTCGATGTGATTTGAAAGGGCCGCGACGGAAGCGTCAACGGGTTCCAGCTGAGGCACGGCTTCGCCAATCAAGATGATGTTTCGCGTCGGTGGACGCCCTGCACGGGTACGTCCGGGATACCGAGCGCTTTAGGATCACGCGGCCGCCAGGCTGCCCTTTAAGGATGCTTCGACCCGCAGTTAGGCAAACCGGCCTCGACCAGACACTAGTCTCAGGATGAGCAGAAGCACAATCGCGCCAATGGCCGAATAGAGGATTTCCGAAACAATACCTGTACCAAGATGAAATCCTAGACGAGGGAAGAGTAAGGAGGCCAAGAAAGCACCGATCACGCCCACAATCAGGTCTCCGATGAGCCCAAATCCTGCCCCGCGAACGATCTGACCCGCAAGCCAGCCTGCAATGACACCAACAATCAGAATTACGAGCAGACTTTCACCTGATAAGTTCATCTTGATATCCTTGGCCTGGAATCATCTGGCGGGGCAAGTCCGGGCGAGGATCAACGTTCCTTCTGCGAGATCTTATTATCTCGCAGGGCATGGGAAGCTTGGCAACTCGTCTATCGATTTGACGGCAAATGCGCTCACCGGCCGGCGACGACCCGACCAATGCGGGCCCCCTGAGCAATGGATGCGCTGTCAACCTTAACCCGCGACTCATGTTGTGGGTCGGGCTCCACGGCGTAACCTCCGTGTTGAGCATCGACGGTGAACCGAGCGTCGCCGCATCTACCCGAGGTGAGGTCATGTCCAAGCAATCCAAAGAAACAGGCGACATGTTTCGTCCATCCAAAAAGCCAATGACCGAATACGAAGCGGAGCAACTAGCAGCCCGCAAAAATCTAGAGAGGTTAAGAGCCGAGCGCTTGGCCCGAGAAGCCATTAAGAAGGACGAGTAGGTCACGCTCGAAGGCACGAGGGCGTCTTTGCCGCAAATGCGCGGTTGAAGGCAAATTCGCCAGCTCTTCAAGTGGGCAGCTTAGAACGCGCATCGGCTGCCCTTCTATCAACAACGACGAAAAGCTTCTGATCCATTCCAGCGCGTCGTGCTCGCGTTCAAATCCGAATGGAAGTTCAAAAACTCGTAACCTTCCATTAACTATCCAAGTCCATGCTTTCGCTCACGAAGCGACGCAACTGGACGCCGGACCGGCAGTTCCTTCGGACCGGTGGTTTCGGGCCCGCCGGACTTCTCACGTCGGGGCAGGGGGCCTTGAACGGAGATTAAGATGCAGGATCTTGAACAAGCAATCCGCGAACGCGCCTATCAGCTTTGGACCGAAGCCGGCCACCAAGAAGGAGATGCCGAAAGCCACTGGCTTGCGGCGCAACGGGAAATTTTGGGCGAGTCGCTCGGCGAACTCGGCCGCGTTACCGTCAGTGAAATTTCCGCGGTTGCCGCCAAACCGAAGGCGAAAGCTTCTCGAAAGAAGCAGCGAGCGGCGTAAACCGATGTCGGCAGTAGAAATCGAGGCATTGTTGAAGAAAGGCCAGAGAGTCCGCCTCAACGACCGAGGCAGGCGCTTCTATGAAGTTGCTATCCGAGTTGCACGACCACGCGTTATCGATTGGAAGCGTCGGTTAGGAACTGTTGGCCATATCACCCGAGACCGAAAACGAGCGAGCGTTTTATGGGAGGACAACATAACGTCGTCCGATCCACTGCCGCTGATGTTTTTGGAAGCGATTTAATCTGTGACTGATCGCAGACAAAGGCAGGAGGTCTGAAACCCGGACCTCCGGCGGCCTATGCGAAAGCGCGCCGTGATCGCTGCGAGAGAGAAAATTCCCCCCGCCTGGGGTATGGGAAAACGGAACGGGGCATTTGCGTGGGTTTTGGGGTACGGAAGCCACATTCCCACCGCACGCAGATCGCTGCAGATTCGTGTTGAGTTGAAGGCGGTGGTGCAGTTTACGTGAACGCCACACTGACGCGCCGATCCTTCCGCCAGACAATATAACCGTGCTGTCGCGCTTGGTGTGCGACCAAGTTCAGCGTGATTTCGTGGGGAATGCCTACAGGGCTTGCAATGTCGAGCGCCGCGCCAGCCGGCGAGAGGTTGCGAATCGTACAGTCAACGCTGGCACCATCGAACTCAATCGCCCCAGCCTTGAAGACTCGTCGTCTTGGTGTTGCACGTCGCTCTTCCATTGCGCCAGGTTAAGCTAAAAGTTTAAGCGCCAGACTAACTGCGCTAGCGAAAGCAGGCACAGCGTATATACGATCGGGTAATCATGGGGGTGCGGGAAAGCGCCAAACCCTTCGAGTTGTGAAGCAGCCTGCCGACAGCCATCGGCAGGAGCCGCGGTCACCGCGGGGCTCGATGGCCTAGAGGCGGTCCACTGAAGCAGTGAGAGCAGTCAAGCCCACGCAAATCCGCCGGCCATTAGCGTGACACCTGTGATGAAAAGCGCCGTTTCAAGCCGAGTCATTGTCCAATCGCCACGCATGTTGCGCCTCGAGCCCCTGACGGGCACAGGCGGCCTATTGCGAGAGCCCGCCGACGGGCGCGACGGGCAACATGGTCCGCCGGTAGACCGGAAAATCCTGGTCACGATGCTGTCAGCGGGTGATCCGGCGCGCAGAAACCCCGCAAAACAAGCGCTTTTTTGTCACCGGGGCCGACCCGTCAAGAGTGATCCCGCATCTGCAGGAACATCTCCTTCACGTCGGCGAGGCGAAGCGTCTTAGCCGGCGGAGCGCTTTGCCGGGTGAACGCTCGCAGCAGCCACTATGCGCGCCAGGACGATCTCAGCCACGGCCGGATAGGATCGATCGGAGTACGGTAGAGCTCGTTACTGTCTCCGTCGGTAACGCGCACTGCACACCCCGTCGAACGTAGCTCAGGACGAACGACGCAAAGCTCGCTCGCGAGGCTGTCAGCCTTATCGATTGCGATTTCTGTGCCTTCGAGGATCATCCCGCCCTGGCTTCTGAAATCATCGCCGATGACGAGATCGAAATTGAAGTATGGCATTGGAACCCCCTGCCAAGTTTTCCAACTGTGTCGAAAACTTAGCTGAGTCCGTTTGGTTCCCTCATTACAACTCGTCTTCACGACTGATTGTTGCCGCGTGTTGCGTTCCGGCAACCGCGATTCGCATTCACTTTATCACCACATACTCGAACGCCGCGCTATTCGGATCGTCGAGCGGTCGTTTCCATCCGCGATCAGCCGTCACGCTGCGGCCTGATTTGTAGATGTTGCTGTAGAAGGGGCGCCCGGATTTGGCGCATATGAAACGAGTTTTGATCGCGGCGTTGGTCTTTGCTACTCTGCCCTGCTTGGTCTCAGCGCAGGATGCCAGGGTTTCCGTCGACATGATCGGAATAGGCGGCATGAGTTGCGCCCATTGGCTATCTACGAACGAGCGTCTATTGGAGGGAACCGTCTGGATCTACGGTTTCTGGACCGGACTCAATTACGTTGCCGTAGCAAGTGATCAACCACAATCGAAAATCGATTTAACAGCGATAGTGCCTGAGGTTAAAAAAATATGTGGTAGGCAAACCTCGCAGACATTAGCCAGCGCTGTATGGAGCACTTATCTTGGGTCTCAGAAGTAGCAATGCCCCGAGGCCCTAATGCGGATGTCGCGGACTGGCGCGACCTCGGGCGGGAGTTCGATCGGTTTGCTGGGCATTGGGACAGGAAATCAATTGCTAGTCTGGTTGGTGCGCGGTGCGCAAAGTAGTGTGAGATTAATCTGGTGCGCTTTGAATGTCACACCGCCCACTGTGCGATCCAATTTCTCTGCGATCTCAGCTGCTGAATGCCGAGCGGCCAAATCCTTGAGTTGCGCTATTTCCGCTGGCGTCCAACGATTTGCCACGCGTTACTCCTCGGGTGCCCTTGCTGAAAAGCCCCAAGCTCCAGCGGAGGAGCCTGGGGCCGCTACAGAGCGCGGCCCGGACGGGGGGTGAAGGGACCGCGCCCGAACTCAATCCCTGGTCCATCCGTGGGTTCCCCAGGCGAACAGGTCTGCGCCGGCCTGGGTGAAGCGCACAAAGGTACCGCTCTCGCGTAGCACCAGCCAACCTTGCTCAAACGCGCGCTTCAGGGCCGCCGTGTGGCGCCTAGCACTTCCCGATGTAGAGGCGCTGGTAAATAAGCCGGCTCGGCAAGAAGTCGAGCGCAAGATGGCTGCCAGGTAGCCGGACGAATAGGCCAGCAGCAATCCTTGAAAACCCGTCGGGCCGATACAGACTCACGTTGTGAAACTCCCCGTGCGCGGCCAGCCTTGCCATCAATCCATCGTGGGTAAAGTAACGGCCATGCTGGGTATCTCCAACGATCGGACAGGACAAAATGAACGGGCCACGGTGCTCGCGCGCCAGTTTTGCGAGCAACAGATCCTGCTCGCTGTCGGCTAGGTAGTACAAGCATTCAATCGCGGTGATGACGTCGAATCCCGCTAAAGATACATCAAGAAAATCCGCCACGACGAAGCTTGCATAGGGCAGGTTTCGGGCCCTGGCTCGGTCGATTGCCAGTTGGCTTATGTCAACGCCCATTACCGATCGGGCGCCACAAAAGACCGTCTCGGTAAGGTGACCTTCGCCACATCCGAGCTCGAAAACTGCCCTACCGTCGATCAAGGGGGCAATGCAGCGCCGCAAAGCATTGTCCCGATACCAGGCACGGGAGATGCCCCAAGGATCCGGTTTTGAATAGTACTCGTTGAACTCGCTGGCGGTACGCATGCGGGGCGCAAATTTGCTGCCCCCAGACCAGACGTCATTCAAGCGCAACCACTAGGCGAAATCAGGGCCGTGCACCACCAACGCCGCCCAGAGGGGCTCGGCGCGCGACACGCGGCGGAAGTCATCACTCCCTTGGGGCACAGAACAGCAGCGGGCTACGGTGGATCGTGGGCGACCCGGACTCGAACTGGCGCGCAACGCCTTGTATCAGTCCGCGGAACACCAATCCCGGCAGGCTCTTTCTTAGACTCAGCCCATCGCGACCATTACAAATCCGGCGCTCATAAGCACCGTGGCGGCGATGGACATCGCTGTTTCAAGCGGGGTCATGACTATCCAGTCGTTACGCATGGTGCTGCCCTCGATGATCGGAGGCCATCCGAAAACAATGACGAGATTTGGGAGCCGCGCGGCTCTTTCGGACTAGTCCGATCTGATGTGGGCGATTGCTCCGCGGGGCGGGCGCAAGTTAGACTGTGCACCCGCCTTCCGCGCATGGTCATGCGGTGGCCGACTTAAGCTGTCGCCACGCGGTTTTTAAAAGGGAGTGAGACGTGGCGACAGGTACGGTTAAATGGTTCAACGCGACCAAGGGATATGGTTTCATTCAGCCGGACGGCGGCGGCAAGGACGTGTTTGTCCACATCTCGGCCGTGGAGAAAGCAGGCTACACTGGCTTGGCAGAAGGCGCGAAGGTGAGCTTCGACGTCGTTGCGAACCGTGGCAAGGATTCGGCGGAAAACTTGAAGATTCGCTGAGCGGTCGCCAGCAAGGGCGCGGGACCCAAGCCCCGCGCTGCCTTACGACCAGGGTGGTTCTTCGGCTGCCTCGATCGAGTTTTGAACTGTCACGCCTGCCAAGCGCAGGCCGCTCAGCAACACGGTTTTGACGGAAGCCGTATCAAAGCCGATATCCCTGGCATTTGGGGGAAGAGCTTCTGTTCCTTTCAGCCGGATCGCCACATGCAATTGCTCGCAAAGATGTTGAACGGCGCGGTTGACTTGCTCCTCGGTCATTCTTCGGCTCCGTGTCCGTTATCGCTCTCACTCAAACTGGAACTTGGCATCTCCCGCTTGTGGCGGCTGCTCACTTCTGCGGGGTGGCCACGCCGATCTCCATTCGGCCGTGCAGAGAATCCCCCGATCACATTCATCTGCGAGCTTAAGAAGCAGGTCCGCAATGGACTTGTGCTGCTGGGCGAAGGCCAGCCTCCGATATCGGATCGCGCGGGCGTTCCTCGTGGTCGCCAGTTCACTCACAGGCGCGCACCTTACCTCGGTGGGTGCAAATCGCCCTGTAGCCAGCGGCCTAGATCCTTGGAATGCATAGGATCTTCGTATGCGGCAAGGGTCGTAAGCACGTGATTGCAGACAGCGCACTCAAACGTATGCAAGTCGACGCCCGCTCGCGCCGGCTCAATGCTGATCAACATCATCTTGGCTTTGCACTTCGGACAGGCGGGGCGCTCAAACGGAGCCGATGGAACGGCGAACGACAGGCGCTGGGATTGGGTCATGGTGCTTCCCTTCACAAAAAGGCGGGAGCACAACACTCTCGGTCACCGGTATTGCCCGGGGCGCGGACCGGCGATGGAGCAAGTATACGCCGCAGGGAACTCAGCCGCGAGTCAATTCGGGCCCCTGGCGCCGATCGCGCCTGCTGGGCGCCCTTGGTAAAATTCCATCGGCATTAAGCCATGCTCCGGAGCGGCAACGGCAGCTGCTCCGACATGACCGTCCGATGGCGCTGGATGAAGTCTTCCAGACTTGGCGGGATCTCTCTGTCCCGTTCGGAAAACCATTTTGCCAAGTCGTCGGCGATGTCATTCGTCACGTCGCGCGACCAACCTTGGGCGGTGTTGAAGGCAACCACTCGGACAGGATCGCTATATTGGCCTGTCATCAGGTCCGTGATGACGATCTCGCGGTCGGTGCGACCTTCATCGGTCTCTCGCCACGCGCGACCGAGCCGTCCTCCGAAATCGTCCAGAACAAGGTAGGTATCGTGATCATCTTGATCCGGTACAATCGAAGGCGAGCTGAGCATGACGCAACTCCGCAACGCGGGGGACTGATTGTGGAGATAGGCGTTCGGGCCTCGAATTGCGAATCTTGATCGCCGGTCATGTCCGCATTGTGAGCGCTTCACTCAACTGCTCTCTCGCGAAAAGCCCCAGGCCCAGCGAGCAACTTCCGAGCCTGGGGCCCACTTCAAGCGCGGCCGGGGCGGGGCCGCGTGGATTCAAGTCCTAGGCGCTTTATGTAGTTCCTAGGCGAACAGATCCGAGCCGGCCTGTGTGAAGCGTACAAACCTACCGCTCTCATGCGGCAGTTTTCGGGGCCTGCGCTCAACGCTCAATGTAGGCGTTCGATCTGGCGCTTGCTTGCGATCCGTTGAAAAGAAAAGGCCGCCCGGGCGGCTACCGAACGGCACATTTCCGCATCATCGTCATCCGTGAAAGCTGGTCGGCAGCTAGCTTGCTCGAAAGTAGGAGTTGCTCGATTGCTGTCGATGCTCAACGCTGAACCCGGGGGCGACCCGGAGGGGTCGCAATGGATCGGGTACAGCGTTTTTTTGTCATCCTGACTATCGTGGGATTTTTGGGATTGATCGCCGCGGTCGCGTGGTCGTTTTTCTCCTGAGTGATCTGCATTTGCACGCCAAGGCCCTTGCGCGACCGTCTCGGCAGCGAGCTCGCTTGGACTAGTTCGTAATCTCCGACATGAGGCCAATCAAAAGACCTAACTTCTTCGGCATTAGCATGAGGTGCGCGATGTCGAGCGAAACCGAAGAGATGATCCTTTCCCAGCGCGGCGCCCTGCGGTTCAGCCGTGTCGTCACGCCTGTCGAGAACATGCAGATATGGCACGCGACGGTGAGCGAATACTCGTTCGTGATTAGTTACGAGAGCCGCGACGGTCCCGGTCTTCACGGACGTCCTGGTTACATGGCCTCATGCCGTCGATCCGATCAGAATAGGCCAGCTTTCAAGATCACGGGCTCACCCTTCAACACCTTCATCGATGCCGAACGGGCTTGCCAAACGATGCTGGTGCTTCTGACGCAGTAACGCATAACCGGCGAAGCCTGGGGGTACTCTCGCGCGACCTGAGGGGGCGGGAAGGCCGCGCCAGATTCAAGCCGATGCGTCCGAGGAGGTTCCTACGCAAACAGGTCCTTGCCGCTCTGCGTGAAGCGTACGAACGTACCGCTCTCATGCAGATCGAGCCAACCGCGTTCGATCGCGAGATCAAGGCCAGCCTTGTATTCGGCTGGCGTAGCCTTGCGCTGGTACAGCATCGCCCCGTTGAGCCGCTCGATCAGAATGCGGCCGTCCATATAGGGCTCGTGAGCATTGGCGAGCTCGACGATCTTGCGCGCGGCGGCTTCGGGCTCGGCATAGGGGCGAGGCTCAACGAATTTGTTCATGAGGCCGTCTTGGCCTGAGTGGCATAAATGTGCAAGCGGTGGTCATAGCTTTCCGCGGGCCTGTGGCTATCGAACGTCAGGCCGCAATCGCAGCGCATCAGAGATGATGGTGTCTCGCTCGGCAGCCTTTCCCCGCGGGCGTGGATGGCCCGAATCTCGGCCCGGCGCTCACCGTCGCGGCGGTATTGTTCGAATGCGTCGGCGGGGATCTTCGGTAGCAGATCGGCCCATGCCGCCTCAAAATCAGTGCGCGCCTGGTCGAACGTTTGCGACGAGCCGGATCGACGTTGTTCGAGGCCGGGATAGAAACCGAGACTCCAACCCCACTGATCGGCGTCGACCGGTACACCGGCGCGTCTGCCGATCGTGCCGACACGAACGTCATCGTAATAGATGCTCCAACTTTCGCGGTGCGGGTCATTGTTGCTGCGGCGGGTGAGTGTAGGCGTGCCCCATGACAGGGCTCGGCGGCCGGCTTGCAATATAGCTAGCCTTGGTGCGCGGAACTCGGCGGGCTACTGCGCGTCGTGGATGTGCGCTTTCAACCTGACAAGGTGCCAGCCGAGATAATCAGCCCAAGCACCAGACCGACCGCAACGGCAAACATTGTGGGAATGATAAACTCGACGGCAGTTTCTTTTCGGGTCATCGCGCAAACTCGCTTTGACCTACCCCTATGGAGCAGTAACCACCTTCGCGTGAGTCGCGCAATCGAGGCCGGGCTACTGCGCGTTGTGGGTTGCCGAGAACGGGCCCATCGCCGATCGGAATAACGCATGGGCGTGCCTACGGCGCGGTGGCAAATATTCTTCCGGACGAGTCAGCGTGACCGAAGCGGCGGCGGTGCTTGCTTGGTTCCGTCGGAAGATTTCAAGACGTCGGAAACATCAGCGCTCATGAAGGAGACTGCCAAAAACGCGCTGCCAAACAGCGTTAGCCCGACGGCTAACACCAGGCAAACAGCCCAACCAATGAGTTCCCGCCTAGATAATCCATCAAACATGCGACATCTCGGCATAGGAACGGGACAGCAATACTAACATTGTCTCTAGCCGGCGCAAAAAGGTTCATCGGCTTTCACCCTTGGTGTTATGCCGAGAGTGTTACTGCGCGGGCCATGAACCGAACCGCTCCGGAGGGCGGCCAAGGACTGTTGAAGTCCTTGAAGGGGATTGCCGCCATGACGTTAGAAACTCCTGCGCAGCGTTATCGCCGCGAAGCCGCGGAATGCGAGCTGAATGCAGAGAAGGCCACGAACGGGGCAGATCGACAGGCATGGCAGCGTCTGTCCGAAGATTGGATAAAGCTTGCGCGTGGGGCAGAGATCAATCCTCGTGTATGTGCCTCTAACGCCCAACAATCGAATTAGAAAATGCCTTCAGCCCAACCCTGACCAAGCGCCGCTCACTTCAGCCTGATGAATTTCGTCAAGGTAAGCCTGTAAATCCCCGCGGGCTCGTTCAACTAAACTAACGGCCCGTATCGGCGCGCGCCCTTGTTTGGCGATTTCTAACAGGGAGTCCAAGTCGTCGCAAAGTTCGCGCGTGGCTTCGACCGAGTTACTCATTTGATCTTTCCCTGGAAGGTGATCTCGGGACGGGCGATAGTTCCGCAACCTGAGATCGCGCGCAAGAGAAAAGCCGCCCAATAGCCAGAGATCAACCAACTTCGAGCATTGACCTGCCGCGACTCAGGTTCGGCATCCGTCAGGCGCAATCACGCGCTTGGTGGAGCGGGTCAATGGCAAAGGCGAAGAACACAACACACTACAAAATATCAGATGACAAGGCAGCGCGGATGATGATTGCTCTTCGCGAGGGGCGGACGCTAAGAAATTTCGGCGTAAAGACGCCTCGGTTAGAGGCGTACTTCAAAGCTCACCCTGAGTACGCACGTGCGGCTCAACCGCTGATCGCGGCGAATGCTCAAGCCGCCCACCTTCGCAAGGGCCAGAACCTGAACAAGACACATTGCCCGCGCGGCCATTCGTTTGCCCAGCACGCGCGCGTTTGTATGCACAAAGGATATCTGTCGAGGCAATGCCGGGCCTGTGAACAAATGAGATATGTGCAGGGTCATGTCATCAAGCCCGATGTCTTGCGGCAAGTGAAGGCCCGCTTGGCAGCAAAGGCGCCGGTCACCAGTTTCACCAGGGCAGGCAGTCCAGGCTATCTTCTTAAATTTAGTACGCTGGCCCGCCACCGCAGAGAAAATCCCGAGTTCAATCGCCTCGTTCTCGATGTCATCGAGGGCAGCAACCGTCGCGCGCAATTGCGGCGCCACCAACGGGCTCGCAACAACGCGGTGCGAGACCAGAACAACGACTACTACAAGATCCTCGCTATGCTGCCAGCAAGCTACCCGGGCAAGGATGACGTGGTCAGCGTCATTTTTGAGGACCTGCTAACAGGCAGGCTGAAACGCGACGAGGTCAAAGCGCGCGTTCAAACCTACATCGCCGCCCATAACCGGATGTTTCCAACCAAGTTCGCCAGGTTCGGTGACAGCCTTGTTGTCTCGCTGGATGAGGTGATGTTGAGGATGGCTCAACCACGCGCGGCGACACGGTCAGCCGCGGGCTATGGGATTAGCGGCCACTAGAGAGTCACGGATTCGTTTTCCGCACCTTGGGTGGGAGGTGTGCGGAAACAAGCCGAGGCGCACCAGTGGCCTCCGTGGACTCAGCAAAAGGATATCCCGGCCAGTCATTGCCGGAGGCCAACACAGTCCGGCTTTGGCTTGCGTCGCATCGGAACCGGTTGATCCGTAAGGCTGACGTAAGCCACTCGCGCTAGACTGCGCTTGCTCGCGGCGTGTTTCTCTCATCCGCGCCGTTAGTTAAATACCCCAAGGTACTCAACCCGCCCTGGTCGCCCGGGGCGGGGTTTTGTTGCGCAATCCGTGATCGTCGGAGGGCTGTCGATTGAACATCCTCTACGGAATGGAATATCCGCACTGGCTTATTATAGCAGGCACGTTGCTGGTGATCGCCGGCCTAATTGGACTTTTGATCCGCAGCAAGCAATTGGCGGAGGTCCACGATGATCCGACCAGAGAGCTGAGTCCTGTGCCGCGTCCCCAACTGCCCCCGCTGCCGGATCTTCTTGACTCCCGGCCACGAAGGAACCGGCGTTCGATGTTGAGCGACCCACCAGGGCTGCCGCCGGACGAGCCGACATCCGAGGCTTGAAGGGCATTGCGCGACATCCACGCCAAGCGTCTGAAGTGGAGCCCGCTTAGTCCCGCCGACCTGCGCACGTTGGTCGACATGGGCTACGTCGAGGTTGTGGGCGGCGAGCTGGTCATTACCCTCACCGGCATGGACGAAAAAGACTTGCGACTTTCCAAGCTACTCAACCCGTCCCGGCTGATGATCCCGGGGCGGGTTTTTGTTGGCCGGAGGTAAGATTCACGATCCGATCGGGGTGTGTTTTCGTAGGCCTGTGGATAAGCGGTTCGTTTGCGGACCACGAGAACATGACGGCGCTGGGCTTCGGTCCCGGGCCCTTTGATTTATCTCAATGTCCGCGCCTGGTTCTCCGCGAAACCTGCGCCATGAACCGGCCTGACGAACCCGCCCCCGGTAAAAAAGCACCTGAGCACCAACCCGCGCGATCGGAGGAGGCTCGACGCATCATCGAGGAGTATCTGAACGATCTGCGGGCTATCATTGAGAAGCTACTCCGTCGGCGTCTCAACTGAGGGAGCCCGACTTCTCCAGCCCGCCAGCCAACACCGCACCAGCGAACTCCGTAGAGTCAGGAAAGGGACGTTTCCGACCTTACCGTCGTTCCGAATAAATCGAAGGTTGGCCGTTCCCTTGCTTCGCAATCACATGGCGGAAATCCGCCGCTACCTGGCCGTAGTAACCAGCGAGTTCCTCATAGAAGTTCCGCTGGTAGCGGTCTGTCGCCTGTCGAGCCAACTCTTTACACTCGGCGGTCTTGCTTTCGTACTTCTCGACCTTTGTTTCGAGATCAATCATCACGCTGCTCCACGCAATACCTGCACAGCCGTCGGGACAGGCTAACAGCGAAAAGATGGCGGCGCTAAGGAAGGGTGGAACCGGCGCCAGGGCCTCCCCAGATCGTGCAGAGGCTTATCCGGGCCAGTCGTCGGCGGCGATCTCCGCGCGTCGGTAGTTGCGGGCAACTTGCTCAAACGCCGCCTTGGCCTCCGGAAGGCTGCACAGGCGGGCTTGCTCCAGGCAGATCCGCTCCAGGGCGAGCAGCCGGCGCCGATTGCGGGCGTCTCTCAGGTAATCCAGGAGCAGGCCGAGCGCGTAGGCGGGCAGGGCGATGGCGCGGCATAGATCCCGGGCAACCTCGACGGGTGTTTCCAAACCGGCCAGGTTTGCAGGTTTTTTGCCGGGGTCTCTGGCGCTGATGTTTCCAGGATCATCCAGCGTTTTCAGGGGATCGCTAGAGCTTTTAAGTCCCTTGCGTCTACCAGTTCCGCCACGTCCGCTTTTATCGCGAGATCAATTACTTAGCGCCTTTTCCGGCCAGATGAAATGAGGTTAGTATGGCCTGTCGGGCGCACTTCTTCCTTAAAGTGCGCCACGGCCAAAGCAAAGCCTCAATCCGGACAAGAGGGCCTGCTTTAGCCAATCTCAATCTTGTGGGTCTAGCAACGCTTGATGGTCGAGAGCGCACCTTTGGTGAAGACAATGTCGCGTGTCGCTGCGGCGGGTGCTGTGGTCGCGCTCGCCTTGACGCTATCGGGCTGCGCCGATTTGGGCGGCGATAGCTGGACGACGGCCTTTGCCGATCCGGCGGCTTATGAGCTCTATGACTGCAAACAGCTCGAACCCGTGCGCAAGGGCCTCGCCGCCAAGGAAGCGGAATTGCAGGGCTTGATGGCGAAGGCCCAGACCGGCACCGGCGGTCCCCTGGTCTCCGAGCTTGCTTACCGTAACGACTACATCTCGGTGCGCGGCCAAGCGCGCCTTGCGGAAGAGGCCTGGCGCAAGAACAAATGCAAGGAAACTCCCGCCAGCGCTGCTGCCACACCGGCGGCCGCGTCGCCGACGCCGAATGGCAAGCCGGTGTCGAACCTCAAGCCTGCGCCGCCCTCGCGATCCGGCAGCGCCGTGTATTAAAGCGCGATACGATCGCGCTTTGGTTTTTTGATTGAGCATGATCTCCGCGCAAACGCTATGCGTTTGTCGCAGGGAAAACCGCTTCACACTTTTCCGGATCATGCTCTCCGCGCTTCTCACGAACGCCAGTCGTAAATCCAGTCCTGACGCGCCAGCATACGGCGCGAGCCCATGGCCTTGATGGTGAGGTCGCGCGCCAGCGCAAGCGCGCCCGTGTAATGGTAGATGCGGCCCTGCTTCCGCGCGGCCCGCTCCACTTGCGCGACGCGCGAACGGCGCAGCCGCGCGTAGCGCTTCAGCGCCGCGGTGATCTGCTTGGCGGTCTCCACCGGCTGCTCGCTCAAGGTTTTTGCCAGCACCGCGGCATCCTCGATCGCCATGCCGGCGCCCTGGGCCGCAAACGGCAGCATGGCATGCGCCGCGTCGCCGAGCAGGGCAATGGTGCCGCTGGTCCATTCGCCGCCGCCGGGCAGGGTGAACAGCGCCCATTTGCGCCAGACGTCGACGGCGCCGAGCATCATCCGCGCCGGGCCCGGCCAGCGCTGGGCGTCGAACGCGCCTTTCAATTCCAGCCCATCGCCGGGTGCACTCCAGCCCGGCCGATTCCAGGTGCCCGGCACGATCACCACGACATTGATCTGGCGCGCGCCCGAGATCGGGTAGGCGACGATATGCGCGCCCGGTCCCATCCAGAGCTGCACCCGCGGCGCGGTGTATTCGCGCGGCAATTGCGTGGCATCGAGCGTGCCGCGCCAGGCGATCAGGCCGGAGAATTGCGGCTGCACGTCCGGGAACAGATGATGCCGGACGCTGGACCAGATGCCGTCGGCGCCAATCAGCGCCATCGCGAGATCCTGCTGCCGCGAATTACCGCGGCGCTGGACCACGGTCATGCCCTTGGCATGGGAGGCCACATCCTCGAAGGTGCAGCCTAATCTGAGCTCGATATCGGGGTGATCGTTGACAGCGGCAGCGAGCGCCGCCTGCAGGTCGGCGCGATGCACCACCCAATAGGGCGCGCCGGCTCGCGTTGCGGCGGCTTCACCAAGCGGCAGCCGCGCGATCTCGCCGCCCGCACGCGCACTCATGATGGAGATCGCTTCGGGCGTCACCGCGCGCGAGCCGAGCCGTTCCTTCAAGCCGAGACTTGCGAGGATATGACTGGCATTGGGGGAGAGTTGCAGGCCGGCGCCGCTCTCTTCCAACCGCTCGGCTTTCTCCAGCACCACCACGCGAAAGCCGCGCGCGGCCAGTGTCAGCGACGCAGTCAGTCCCCCGATCCCGGCGCCTGCGACGAAGATGGTGCGCGACGCCGCCACTAGCTGAGGATCCGGACGCCAAGAACCGCGCCGGCGCGGACATCGAGGACCGCGCTCGTGCGGACATCAAGGGCCGCGCTGGCGCAACCCGTGCTGCGGTTTGTCGAAGAGAACATGCGCGGACCATAGCCTAAAGCGCGACGAGGATTCATTCCAAAATCATCGCGGGCTTCAGCTTTTGGTCAGGCGACGTCCTTCAGCACGCATTCCGGCGGGCGAGCCTCGCCGGCCTTGAGGTCGGCGGCAAAGCGGTACAGCGTCGAGCAATAGGGGCAGATGATCTCGTTGTCGTTGCCGAGATCGAGAAATACGTGTGGATGGTCGAACGGCGGATTGGCGCCGACGCACATGAACTCCTGCGAGCCGATCTCGATGACGGGAACACCGGCATCGTTGTGGAAGTGCGGAACGACATTATCGGCCATTGATACTTCCTTCAGTGGCAAATGGTAGCGAACGCAATCAACACAAGCGGATGCGATCGAAAAGCCGCGCACCATAGCGGTGGTTTCTGCTGATTCCTATAGCCCCGGGGCCACTATCTGCCCGTATAAATTCGACACAATCGTGTCGTCTGAGAAGCCCTTCTTTCGTCGGGGACGTTGTGTCGTAATTTCGGCACACTATTTCTAGGCGAGCGGAAAATTGGGCTTTCGGATGAAGCGGCGGCGGATCAGTACAGCTCTGGCGGGCGTAGCGGTGACCTGCGCGTTGGGTGCTGCGGTATGGCCGCATGCTCGCGACGCAGGCCGGCTGCTTGCCGCGCAGGACGATCCGGCGGCGCTGGCCGAGACCCAGGTCAGTTCTGCTCTGCGGAATAACCAAAAGATAGTGTCCGACAATATCGAGCAGGCGCTCGCCCAGGGCGATGCCGATCTTGCGGCGAGCTTCGTCGAGCTGGCAGGCGCGAACCATGTCGCGGTACCAGATGATCTCTCGCGCCGAGTCGGCCAGGCGGTCGCGGAGGAGAAATCCAGCTCGCACCTCGCCAAGCAGTTTGCGACCGGTTTTGTCACCGGCAACGCCGATGACGTCGCAAGCCTGTCCGGCACGGTCACGGGTGATCTCTTCGTGTTCGGCGATATCAGGGACGTCGTGCGCGAGACCAAGCACCTGGCGATGGGCGAGGAGACCGATCGCCTGGTGTTGGGCCTTGCGACCGCAGGCCTTGCGGTGACGGCCGCGACCTATGTTTCGGTAGGCGGCGCTGCGCCTGTGCGTGCCGGTCTTTCGCTGGTGAAGGACGCGCGCAAGGTCGGACGCCTCGGTGAGGGCCTCGCCGAATGGGCCGGCCGCTCGGCGCGCGACGTCGTCGACACGCCTGTTCTCGAAGAGGCGGTGGCCTCGAGTTCCGTACTGCATCCGAGCAACAGCGTGAGCGCGATCTCGGCGGCGTTCCGGGCGGAGAAGGCCGGCGCGCTGGTTCGCCTCGCCAAGGATGTTGGGCGCATCACCGAGAAGGTTGGCACGCGCGGCGCACTC
>Ga0210402_10002858_pt1 | contig 16516 bp, 12 predicted proteins | sample IncBWC7MmetaG_FD_161055 | JGI IMG/M metagenome (GOLD analysis project Ga0210402, IMG submission 161055) | Forest soil microbial communities from Barre Woods Harvard Forest LTER site, Petersham, Massachusetts, United States - Inc-BW-C-7-M | ecosystem: Environmental > Terrestrial > Soil >... | reverse complement strand
GAATCTGCGTACCGCCGTGGGCTTCCGCTACGAAATGAATCTGCTGCTGGCCAGCTTGCGGCGCGTAGAAGTCCGCATCGAGCCGCAAAGCATTACCGACTTCCTCAAATGGAAGAATCGCATGGCGGAGTACAACCGCGGAACGCTGCCAGAAGGACTGACCGCTACGGACGACGAAATGAATGGATTTCTCGAGCCTGAAGTTCCGTGTTAGGCTCCTGAAAATCATAAATTCCTCAAAGACCTCGGGGAGAACATCTAGTGCGCTTCATCCCGCCCTTCCTTGCTCTCTTGTCATATCTCTCGTGGTCCCCTGCCCCCAACGCCCAGCACCAACACGACGCGCTGACCGAGCAACAACTGGGAACTGTCTACTTCCCGATTTCCTGTGACGCACGAGTACAGAAACAGTTCGACCGGGGAGTTGCCCTTCTGCATTCCTTCGCCTTCGACACGGCCGTGGCTACATTCCGGCAAGTCGCACAAGACGATCCGCATTGTGCGATGGCTCATTGGGGAATTGCCACGACCTTCAGCCGGTGGGCTGGGCCAGATGAAAAGCAACGCAAACGAGGATGGGACGAGATCAAAATCGCAAGATCGCTGCACGCAGCAACCGCCCGCGAACGGGACTATATCGCCGCTGAGGCTGCGGTCTACGCTCATCCGGAGAAAAAGGACAACAAGCGGGGCGACAGATACCTGAAAGCCATGGAGAAGCTCTACCGCCGCTATCCCGACGATCACGAGGCGGCAGCATTTTATGCCCTGGCTCTGGAAGAATCCGACAGCGACGATGATCCCACGCACGCGAGACGAAAGCAGGCCGCTCCCATCCTTGAAAAGCTATTTGTGATTGAGCCGCAACATCCTGGAGTTGCGCACTACCTGATTCATACCTATGACGTTCCGGGGATGGCTGAGTTGGGACTTCCTGCTGCGCGACGCTATGCGCAGATTGCGCCCGCAGCGCCTCATGCATTACACATGCCGTCGCATATCTTTGCCCGTTTAGGCATGTGGCAAGAAGACATCGATTCCAATCTCGCGTCGATTGCCGCCAGCCGCAATGCTGCCGCAACCCACATGGGCGATGAAGGCCATCAGTATCACTCCATGGAATTCCTGGTGTATGCGTACCTGCAGTCAGGGCGCGAAAAAGAAGCCCGGCGCGTGATCGATGAAGTCAAGACTCTGCCCAAGATGAACAACATGTATGGCACGGATTTCGATCCCAACATCTCAGCGCAGGTCGAGTATTCCGCCAGCTATGTTATGGAGTTGCATCTCTGGAAAGGCGCGACAGAATTGCCCGCGCTCACCGATAATGAGGATGGAGACAGTTCTCTCACGTATAAGGCCCGAGCTATCGGCGCCGCGCGTCTGGGCGATTTGCAGACGGCAAGGGTGAATCTCACCTCCATTCAGGCTCTGCACGAGAGTCTTCTAAAGAAGAAACAAATGATAGCCGCAAATGCCGTGGCTGAGGATAGCCGTGTGGTGCAAGCCTGGATCGACCATGCAGAAAGCAAGAATGACGAAGCGCTGGAATTGCTCCGCCCGATTGCCGCCAAAGATCACGGCCTGTTCGCCACTGACGGGGATCCTCCGGCTCATGAAATGATGGGAGAGATTTTGCTCGACATGAATCGTGCAGAAGCCGCACTCGAAGAATATGAAGCCGAATTGAAAGTCAGTCCCAACCGCTTCAACTCAGTATATGGCGCGGGTCACGCCGCCGAGATGGCAAACCACGCAGAGAAGGCAGCCGGCTATTATCGCCAGTTAGTGGCTACGTGCGCTAGCGGAGAGTCGACCAGACCTGAACTCGCACATGCTCGCGAATTTCTCTCCGCCCTCGGCGTGAACTGATCATCAGAACATTGACGCGGCGTGCTTTCAAAGCTCCGGTCTGAAGAATTACACGTCGCGGCGGCCTTCCATGGCCTTCAGCATAGTGATTTCATCTGTATACTCGATGTCGCTGCCGACCGGAATTCCCATCGCAATTCGCGTAACTTTCACGCCTGAGCGCCGCAGCTGCTGCGCGAGATAAACGGCTGTTGCTTCGCCTTCCACCGTGGGATTCGTCGCCAGAATCACTTCATCCACATTGCCCGCATCTACGCGGGAAATAAGGTTCGAGATGCGCAGCTGTTCGGGACCGACTCCGTGCAGCGGTGAAATTGCGCCATGCAGCACGTGGAACACTCCGTTGAAATGCTTAGTCTTCTCGATCGCTGCGATGTTGGTAGGCTCCTCGATCACGCAAACCAGCCGCTGGTTCCGCGTGGGGCTCGTGCAATAAGCGCATGGGTCAACGTCCGTAATGTTGTTGCACACCGAACAAAGCCGCAGGTTGGCCTTCACGTCACGCACAGCGGCCGCCAGTGCTTCGGCATCTTCATCGCTCGAGCGAAGAATATGAAATGCCAGTCGCTGTGCGCTCTTCGCACCCACTCCCGGGAGTTTTTTCAGCTCATCGATCAGCCGCGACATCGGTTCGGCGAATTTGGACATGGAGAGAATAGTTTAGCCGTGTTCGAGATTCTTCGTCACGGCCTGAAGAGCGGAACTCTGTTGTTTGGTTTGGGCCGATCAAAACCTGGCACTTGATCGCAAAAAAGGAAGAGAAACGACCTTACAAATGACGAGCGTCCCGGAACTCTTTCGAGTTCAGGGACGCCCGGGCAGCCCTCCCCCAGAACTGCTCACCCAGCAAAATAAAACGGGGGCAGGCTTCTGCCTATAGCACTTCCGTGCCATATGCGCCCGAAAAGGATCCGGCATGTATCCTTCTAGCAACGCGCGACTTACCCTGCCCCGGGAACTGGAACCTGCTCTCAACAGCGTCCAGGAAGCGGCGAAGGAAACGGCTGACAACTGGGATCACACCTACCGAAAGCCTGGGCGACCGGTGATTAATCTCAATGCCGTCAAACTTGACGAACACACGGAAACCCGAACGAGGGGGGCCACGACTGACTGGCTTGGCGCTGCTCTCAATGAAGGGCAGCGAATCGTTCTTGAGGCACCTGCCCGAAGCGGGAAGACAACGACGCCCGTTCAATTCGCGCGCCGAATCTTATCCGACGGAGGAATTGTGACTGACCGTCGAGGATTCATCACTAGCTCCTGGCGTTTTATAATGGCTGCATGCCCATATCAGCTCGCAACAAACTGCGCGGAAAGATAGAAGAGGTTCAACTCGGCGATGTCATGGCGCATGTCGTTATTCGTGTTGGCGACAACCTCATTGAAAGCGCCATCACTCGCCGCAGCGCTGATGAACTCAAACTTAAAAAGGGTGATACCGTCACCGCTGTTGTGAAAGCTACCGAGGTCATGATTCAGAAGGACTGATATCCCTCACTGCACAGCCACGATCTTTAATGTCGTCACCTGCCTGACCCAGCGGGCCATTCTTTTTTCGTCAGGGATGATAATCCGATATGGCCCTTCTTTTTCACTAAGCGGTTTTCCGTCCCGAAGAAAGGCGAGCACAGTCTGCTTGTCCGTGAATGCTGGGTCCAACTCTGGTAAAGCGATAACTGCTCGATAACCATCGGCAGCTTCAACAAGCAAACAGTTGGCGAGCCGTTTGCCCTTCATTCCTTCTCCGAAACTGATACCTGCCTTCTCCAGCACGCTTTTCACGGTTACTCCTTCAAAGGTCACCGGAGGAGAGGAATGCTCAGATGCCGTCACTCTTATGTGTGGTAGAGCTTCAACATCCCCGCGATCCAGGATTTGTTTTCCTGCCTCGGTCTGCACGATCAGTTGTTGACATTGGAGAACGGTACTGGTGAAAACCAGCAGAGACAGAAAAACGGATAACGAGAACAGTCTTTTCATGTCACACTCGAAGAATCATTACCTCAGTGGCCTTGATGAGAGCGGCAGCGGTCTGACCTGGCTTCAGATTCATCTCGCGGGCCGATCGTGCCGTGATAATCGACGTGATCTGCTGTTCTCCGATTGAAATGAGTACCTCCGCCATCAGACCACTGATTTGCACGCGTTCAATTCTCCCGACTAACTGGTTTCTGCCGCTGAGGCTACGCATGAGAAGGTTCCGCTGCGACTCTGTTTTTGCTCTTGTCCGAAACAACAGTCGGTCCACTTCGCTCTGTGGAATACGGTGGTGTCCCCCAGCTGTGCAAATGCTGCGAATCTTCTTCTTGTAAATCCACTGCTTAATCGTCGGGAAGCTGACGCGAAGCTCGACGGCGGCGTCGCGCGGCTTCAGTAACACTTCAGTCGACGGCTTTGACGATCGCGGTTTGCGGTCTTTGAGCATTTGGAACCGAATCCTACTGTTGCGAAGCCATTCCAGTCAACAAAGACGACCGGTGGTGACGCAGTCTCGCCTTGGCAAAAAGCCGTATATTCCCGGATTGAATTCGACTTAACAATCACCCGTAATATACACTTCTTGGATTCTCAGGATCGCTCTTTTTCGGGAGACAAAAGAATGCGCCGCATTGCACAAGCGTCTGGGCTGCGGAGTGTGAGAAGGAAATCGTGTGATTTGTTATGTGGCATGACATGCCGAATCGGGTCTTCTGCTCTGTGGAATTGGGCACTGCTGTGCGTGTGCCTTGTCGCTCCGTTCTCGGCGGCCCAAGTCTCAGCTAGCTTGTTCGGTGTGATCACTGACCCTTCCGGGGCTGCGGTGGCCGGAGCCAGCGTCACCGCTAAGAGCCTCGACACCGGAGTCGCTCGTACGGCCCCAACGGATCAAAATGGCCGTTACAGATTCTTCTTGTTGCCCGTAGGACTCTATGAGGTCCGGGTTACAAAAGACGGATTTGCCGAGGGCGTTCGATCTGGCATTAGCCTCGCAGTCGGCCAAGACGCGAGCGTGGACCTGAGCCTGCGCGTAGGAAAGGTGAACGAACAAGTTAAGGTGACTGCAGACGCTCCCGTCGTGAGCGTAACTACTCAAGATATCTCAGGCTTGGTCGGAGAAAGAGAAGTCAAGGACCTACCTCTGAACGGACGCAGCTACGATTTGCTTCTCCCTTTGAATCCCGGAATTGTCAACTTCACATCAGAAAAGACCGGCGGAATCGGCGTCTCCAATTCGACCACGGGAAACAACTTTGCGGTTTCCGGTAATCGACCACAGCAAAATATATTCCTTTTGAATGGCGTCGAGTTCACGGGAGCTGCGGAGAACAACATGCAGCCTGGTGGCACCAGTGGGGAGTTGCTTGGCGTCGAAGCAGTACGAGAGTTCAATGTTCTACGCGACTCCTACGGAGCGGAATATGGCAAGCGGCCAGGCGGGCAAGTCACAATCGTCACCCAGTCGGGAACCAATGAACTTCACGGCACAGTCTACGAATTCTTACGGAATAATGCCTTGGATGCGCCGAATTATTTTGATCAAGGCTCGGCACCGCCCTTTCAGCGCAACCAATTTGGTGCGGCTCTTGGGGGCCCCATCCGAAGCGGCAAAACCTTCCTATTTGGCAATTATGAAGGGTTGCGCCAGCGCCTTCATCAGACATCAGCAGCCTTCGTGCCCGATGCCGCATCACGCGCCGCTGCCGTGCCCAGTGTTCAGCCTTTACTCAATCTCTGGCCCGTGGCACCTGCCAATGCCCCGGACTTCGATGGGATCGCTCAGTTCTTCAGCAGCCCATTGCAAACGATTCGAGACGACTTCGGCACTGTTCGGTTGGACCACAATGCATCGTCGCGAGACTCTTTTTCGGCCGTCTACACCATTGATGATGGCGAGGATTTCACAGAAACCGTTTTGGATCCTTACAGCTCAGATATTCTCCGGCTGCGCGAACAGGTGTTCAGTCTCGATGAAACGCACTCCTTCTCGCCAGCCACCCTCAACGTAGCGCGTATAGGATATTCGCGTGCTGGATACTTCTTTACCGGTCTGCCTACTCCTGGAACCCCCGCTACATCAGTCTCCGGTTTCTTGGTAGGGCATCAGGTCGGCGCGGTTGTTGTGGGCGGTAGCGCCGCGTCGAATCCGCAGGCCGCAATAGGACTCGCAGGCAGCAACAATGGTAGCAACCTTACAATCGCGCGTAATCTCTACACCTTTGAAGATCGACTTGCGATGACCCGCGGCCGCCATCAACTCACGTTTGGCGCATGGTTTCAGCCGTTTCAGTCCAATGAAACCATTGCCCTCAGTCAGTACGGCCAAGCGACATTCTCGAGTCTGACGAATTTCCTCTCAGGTTCAATGTCCAGTTTTCTATGGGACCCTTCGCCAACTGAGATGAACTGGAGGTCGTATTTCGGTGCTTTCTATACCGAAGATACGATTCGCGTAAAACCTCGCCTCACTGTGTCCCTCGGCTTCCGGGACGAATTCACAACCGGCTGGAACGAAGCACATGGTCGCGCCGCCAACTACACATTCAGTAACGCAGTGATCTCGAGTCAGCCGCGCGTCAGTCATTCCTTGTTTACGACCAACAATGCACGGTTTCTTCCTCAACCGCGTATTGGTTTGGCTTGGAGTCCGATCAGCCAGAAGACTGTCATCCGCGCCAGCTTCGGAATGTACAACGAGCTGCAAGATGCGCTGGGTTATCGCACGGATCAAAACGCGCCTTTTAATCCCGTTTATAGCGTTGTCGGCAGCGCGACTAAGCCCTTTCTTGTTTCGTCCTTGCCAATCGATCCAACCGTTCCTCCGCCCACCGGGGCTAAGCTGGTTCCCGGGGGAGTTCAGCCCGATATGAAAACACCAACGCTGATTTCATGGTCACTGAGGGTGCAGCAGGAGGTTACGCCCGACACTTCGCTGACCGTAGGCTACGTCGGAAGTCACGGTTACCACGAACTGATCGGCATTGACGCGAACCAACCATTTCCGGTCATCTGTCCGGCTTCGCCATGCCCAGCAGTCTATCCGACTTGGGACCCTAGCCAACCGACTACCTCTACGAATTCCCCGGCGATCGGTTTTCCCATCGGCTCCCCACTCGCGGGCCAGCCCGTACCCGCAGGAGCCTATTACATTCCCGCGGGGACACCGCGAGCAAACGCCAGCATCGCGAATACGTGGACGTGGTTTTCTTCGGGAATCAGCAATTACGACGCGCTCCAAGTGGATCTGAACCGCCGTTTCAGTCGGGGATTTTCGGTGCGCGGCGTCTATACCTGGTCGAAAGCGCTGGATGACGGCGATTCGTTAAACGCTACGGCTGCAGCCAACGCGCCTGGGCTTGTATCGAATCCTTTCGACCTCCGTGCGGACTACGGGCTCGCTACCTATGACGTTCGCCATATCGGCGTTATCAATGCGGTCTACACGTTGCCTTTCGGAAAGGGGCAACCGATTGGTAATAGCCTGGAAGGGTGGAGCAATGCTGTGGTCAGTGGGTGGTCGGTCAACAGCATTGTTACAATTCAGTCGGGATTTCCATTCACGCCACAACTTAGCTATAACCCTTCTAACAACGGCGACACTCGAAATCCTGTGCGGCCATTTGTGAACCCAGATTTCACCGGTCGTGTAATTCTTGGCAAGCCCGCTCAATGGTTCAACCCACGTGCCTTCATTGCACCACCAGCCAACAGCGGCTTCTATGGCGACTTGGGCCGGGATACATTGATCGGTCCAGGACTGGCCACATGGGATTTCTCCGCCTTCAAGACAACTACGTTGCGCGAGCGGCTTTCGCTTCAATTTCGCGCCGAGATGTTTAACCTGCTGAACCGTGCGAACTTCAATACTCCAAATTTGATTACCTTCACGTCCTCCTCTACAGGCACTAAGACGTCGGGCACGGCAGGAGCAATTACCAGTACGTCCACGACCTCGCGACAAATACAATTTGGATTGAAGCTAATTTGGTGATCAACAAAGGTTTGTTGCGAGTGATTGGGCGGAGCTTTTTAGTGTAACCGAGGCGCACGCCCCATCTTCACATCCACGCGTCACATTATCCACGCCCAGCCGCGATTCACCTCGTCATGACGAAATCATCACCCCATGCGCGTCACATCATGCAAAATATCACCGCATGTTTATTAAATTAATCCACAGAGATGCGTTGTTCCATTTTCTCTATCTCCTATCCCGTCAAGAACAGTGACGTTGAAGGAGAACCAGAGAAGAAACCGGAGTCTCACTCGGAAAAGGAACAACACCAGGCCGTATCCATGCAGGGACGGACACACCCAGCCATCCGGCCAACGCTGTCGCCGGGCCCAGGAGACAAGCGGAAGGGACAGTTCTTCACTCCGCAAATGGTACCGTTAGCAGAGGCACCTTTTCTGCGAGCGGGAACGAGTAAACGGCTGTTTGACCCCCTCCGGAGACTGTGCCACACTTCTGCCGGTATGGCATGACTCGGGCCCAATCCATCGCGATCGCTGTCTCTTCTCGACTTCTCGCCCTCTTTATTCTCCCGCTTCTTCTCTCCGGAAGTGCAGTCGCCCAGCAGGACTCCTCCTCCTCCGGCTTCAACACTTCTCCCCATACGGGTGCATTAGACTTCACGGTCTTTGCCGAGCGGAGCGGTGTCCGGCTCGATCGCCAAGCTCTCATCAAGGTCGTCCGTTCGGCCGACCAGATCGCAATCTGGCAAACCACCGAAAATACTTCACGAAGTGTTTTCTCTAACTTGCCCTTGGGGAGTTACGAGGCTGAAGTGAGCGCTGTCGGCTACCTCGGCGCCCGATTGGAACTGCAGGTCATCCTGGGCACGACGAACGTTCAGATCGTGCTTGATCGTGACCCCAACGCCGTCCATCTTGACGTGAGTGACAAGCTCATATCTTCGAACGCGAGGAAGGAAGCACGACGCGCCGTCGATTCGCTCAAGTCGGGTGATCTCCGTGCAGCCCAGAAACATCTGGACGCCGCCTACAAGCTGGCGCCCTCCAGTCCTGATCTCAACTTCCTCCTGGGCTATTTGTATTTTCAGAAGAAGAATTACGCACAGGCGGGGACGTATCTCGTCACTGCCGCAGAGCTCCGCCCTCATAACGCCCAAACTCTGAATCTTCTCGGTAGAACGGACCTGGCACGGAACGACTACGCGGCAGCGAGATCCGCTTTGGAACAGGCGGTGCTCGAGGATGCCGATAATTGGCTCACGCACAACTTGCTGGCTGACACGTACCTTCGACAGAAAAATTACGAGCAGGCTCGCGACGAGGCTCAACTCGCAATCACCAAAGGCCAAAAGGCGGGAGAGCAGGCTGGAAGCGCTGCGCAGCTCGTTCTTGGACAAGCCCTCGTCGCTCTTGGGCAAGACGAAGAAGGCATCGAGGCCTTCAATGTTTTCTTAAAGCAATCTCCGCAACATCCGATGGCCGATCAAGTCCACGGTTTGATCCTGGAACTTAAAGCACGAACTTCCCAGTCCGCGTCGAATGGAAGTGCCGCCAGCTCTGAGACGATTATGGCTCCGGTCGATCCCTTGCGAGCGATTCCAGATTCTGCCCTCTCCACGCAAACATGGCGGCCGCCGAACATCGACGACGTCAAACCGGTGCTGGCCCCCGGAGTGTCATGTCCCGCGGAAACGGTAATTGATGAGTCGGGAAAGCGGGTGCAAGAGTTTGTCCATGATATCGAGCGCTTCGCGGCTATCGAAGACTTGTTTCATCAGGCGCTGGACTCCTTTGGCTTCCCTATTCGAGCTGAGAAGCGAAAGTATGACTACGTCGCCACCGTCTCTCAGAACGCACCGGGGCTTGTTTCCATCGATGAATACCGCTCGGACAAGGTCACCCTGGCAGGTTATCCCGACCAGATCGCCAGCACCGGCTTCGCAACCCTGGCTTTGATCCTGCATCCTGACATGCGCGGGGATTTTGAATTGCAGTGCGAGGGCCTCGGTGACTGGCGCGGGCACGCCACCTGGTTAGTCCACTTCCGCCAGCGCAGCGACCGTCCCAACCATATGCACAGCTATGGCATCGGAGGGCAGGTTTTCCCCGTGGCCCTGAAAGGAAGGGCATGGATCACCGCCGACAACTTTCAGATCGTGCGGATGGAAGCCGATATGGTCAAATCCATGCCCGAAATTCATCTGCTCAGCGAGCATCAGGTGGTTGAGTATGGACCAGTTCCCTTTCCGAAGAAGGACATCACGCTCTGGCTGCCAAAAGATGTAGAGATTTATTTCGACTTCCGCAAGCACCGGTACTATCGCCGCCACAGCTTCGATCACTTCATGCTGTTCTCAGTCGACGCGGACGAAAAGCGCAACGAACCTGTCCGCAAGCCCGCGCCGTAAGACCCGCAAACCAAAGCGAATTGTATAATCCCCTTCTAATTCTCCACGAAAGGACCAATCATGCAGAGCCCCGCGCGACTCGCCTGCTCCCTCCTCTTGATCCTGTCGGCCATACCGATCGCCTGGTCGCAGGCACCTCAGGAAAAGGTCGACCTCGAAACGATCACCCGCATCCGTTATGAGGGCTTTCACAACTCGAAAGTGACGGAGTTGGCTTCCGGCCTGATGGATTCGATCGGCGAACGCCTTACCGGCTCTCCCAACATGAAGCGCGCCAATGATTGGACGCGCGATAAACTTACGGAGTTGGGCCTCAGCAACGCTCACCTGGAAGCCTGGGGACCATTCGGCCGTGGATGGGCCAATCAGTACGTCAACGCCCGCATGACTTCACCCGACATCACACCGCTGATCATCTACGCCAAAGCGTGGACACCTGGCACCAACGGAGTGGTCACCGGAAAATGCATTCGCGCCAACATCGAAGATAAGAAAGATTTCGACAAATATCGTGGCAAACTCACGGGCATGATCGTGATCTTCGGCCCCGACGCCGAAGTCAAGCCCATCCTTGAATCTCCCTACAAACGTCTCGGCGACGACGATCTCGCAAAGATCGGCGAATACCAGATTCCCGGCGAGCGCCCGCCGTTTCGTTTAGCAGAGATGCTGCGCCGTCGCCAGTTCATCAAAGATCTCAACCAGTTCTTCGCTGACGAAAAAGTCCTTGCCGTGATCGACCACAGTCGAGGCACCTCCGGTGGCGGCACGGTCTTCGTGCAGTCTGGAGGATCCTACAAGCCTGGCGAGACCACCACCATTCCCCAACTCACCATGGCTTCCGAGCAGTGGAACCGCATCGCCCGCCTGCTCGACCAAAAGAAAGACGTGAGCGTCGAACTGAATGTCACCAATTCTTTCTACGACGACGATCCCATGCAGTACGACACAATCGCCGAAATTCCCGGCACCGACAAGAAAGACGAAGTCGTCATGCTCGGCGCCCATCTCGACTCCTGGCATGCCGGCACCGGCGCTACTGACAACGGCGCAGGCAGTGTCGTCATGATGGAAGCCGTTCGCATCTTGAAGGCGCTCGACGTTAAACCGCGGCGCACCATCCGCATCGGCTTATGGAGCGGCGAAGAAGAAGGTCTGCTCGGCTCCCAGGGATATGTCGAGCAGCACTTCGGATCGCGGCCTCCGATGGACGATCCCAACATGAAAGGCATGCCCACACTTTTGCGGCGCGAAGCCGGCCCAGTCACGGTGAAACCCGAGCAGGCAAAGATTTCGGCTTATTTCAATGTCGACAACGGCACAGGAAAAATCCGCGGCGTCTACTTGCAGGAAAACGAAGCGGTGGCGCCCATCTTCGAATCGTGGACGAAGCCCTTTAAAGATCTCGGGATGACCACTCTCACCATGCGCAACACCGGCGGCACCGATCATCTTTCTTTCGACGCCGTAGGCATTCCCGGATTCCAGTTCATCCAGGACCCCATCGAGTACGAGACACGCACACACCATTCCAACATGGATGTGTACGACCGTCTGCAACCCGATGACCTGAAACAAATGGCTGTAATCGTCGCCAGCTTCGTTTACGAAACAGCCATGCGCGACCAGATGATGCCTCGCAAGCCGATCGAAAAACCGCTGCCCAAGGAATCGGAATGAAAGCCATCCGGATAAACTGCAGGCGGCACGGTCAGAACGACGCCGCCTGCATGTTTTCAAAATCGAAAACTCAGACCCACCGTAGGCACCGCGGTGTGAGTGACCGCATTCGTCGCGAGCGCTCCGAATCCGAAGTCGGGAGTACTATAGACGAGCCCTCGATACTCCGCACGGAGCGAGAGGCTCTTGTAAATCGCGTAATTCATTCCTGCTCCATATACGAACGCTCCCCTGGTCTGGCCCTGAGCGCCCGAGAGAGTGTTGAACTGATCGTTGGTAGGCGCGAAACGCAGTGCTCCGCCTCCAGCCAGCAAGTACGGATTGATGCGTGAGTGGTGGTGCGAGGGAAGATTCAAGACCAGACTCCCGGTGAAGTCGTGGATTCCAGATTGAATGCGGAACGCACCGGAGGACAGCGAATATTTTTGCGTATTGACGCTGTAGCCATAAGCCCCTTCCACTGAGATCCAACGATTCAAATGGTAGCGATACGTCCCCAAAACTCCGCCGCTCTCTGTCGTGCTGTATGAAGTCCCATTCCCGGTCGTGCTTTTAGTGAACAATCCACCGCCCTGCAAGCTGATCTCCGACCGGTTTTCTTGCGCGGATGCCGCCACCGATAGGCCAAGAGCAATCCCCATTGCGATAACGACTGCACGTCTCATAACTGAAGTGCTCCTCTCATTGTGTGTTGCATTCACCGGAATTACCCTTCGGAGCACACCATCACATCGAGGTCTACGGGTAAGCGGCATCCAGTTCCGTACAACATGGGTGCACACGTATACCGCATCCCCCGAAGATGAAGTGGCACACTCGCTTGGCGGTTCCGATTAAAGTGCTGGGATGCGGACGTTCTTCAGCGACGTTGCACGGCGGAATCTAGAGTTTCGTCAAGCCGGCGTAAAGTTTTCTTGTTCGGCTGTGCAACGCAGATTTTTGAACGCTCAGTGATTTCCGCAACCGATGGACCGGGCTTGCAGAAACCGATTCAGAAACAGAGGTAAGAACCGAAGAGTTGTGCCAGAATTTTTTGTGGAGGACCAAATGATGTTTTCTTTTCAGCCCATCGGGCACGTACACAGTCCTTATAAGAGCGCGCAAGAAGTTCCAAAAGGTCTAGGGGCAAAGCACGATGCCGAGGGCATTCTCGAGATCCTGCCGCAGTTTGAGCCGGGCCTCAGCGACATCGAAGGATTTTCTCATCTGATTGTGCTTTGGCTTTTCGATCGACTGACCGAGGAAGACAGACTAGAGTTGATCGGCACACCGCCTGCCGACAATCGCCCGCACGGCGTCTTCGCAACCCGCTCTCCGCGCCGCCCGAACCCGATCGGATTTACGGTAGTCGAACTCCTGCGTCGTGACGCCCGCAACTTGTACGTTCGCGGCGTCGACATGCTCGACGGCACGCCCCTTTTAGATCTCAAACCGTACTTGTCCAGCATTCCCCAAGACAAACTCCGCCGAGGATGGCTAGCCGAAGCCGAAGCCAGAACCCGAAAGTGATGTCCACGCCGAGACGCGCGGTGCCCCCACCCTTGTCGCGCTCTGTGCGAGCGGGTGGGGATTTTGACTTCCTTTCGGCGGGCGTAAATCAGCCGCGCCTACTGCGCTGTGTCCGTAAATGTCGCCAGCGGATGCCCCAGCCCGTACGGCCCTTCAGTTGCGACATGCACAACTCGTGCACCAGCCGGCAAAATAACCATCACAGTCGCGGTACCCGATCCTGACTGATCGGTGACGACAATGGGCGCGGAGAGCGTGCCCCCATCCGTCTTGAACTAGATGCTTGCTCCCGTGTTCGTGCCCCCGCACGATCCCGGATTTAGCGTTACCCCCAGAGTAATCTGACTGTCAGGGGACCCACTTTGATTTGTCGTTGCTGGTCGCACCAGAACTCGCGCTCCAGGTCAGAGCAACCTGTTGGTTCCCCGGTGTCGCAGTTAAGCCCGACGGCGTTGCCGGTGGCTGCCCACCTCCACCACCGCCGCCACCCGAGTTGCCACCTCAGCCCGGAAGGAACATTACGGTTGAGAGAATCAGGATGCAGAGAGAGGGCGGAAAGACGTAAGACGGAGCGAAGCCGAGCCATGCCGATCACGTTAGCGAAAATGGCATTTCTTGCCGAGAATGATTTCGCCCGGTGGCGGTCCCCGAGATACTGCCGCTAGTCGTCCGAACGGATCGCGTACTTCGTGAGCTTGTACGCCAGCGCGCTGCGCGAGAGTCCCATGCGCCGCGCGGCTTCAGCCTGCGCTCCGTGCGTCGAGGTCAGGGTACGCACGATCAGCTCTCTCTCTGCATGTTCGAGAACTCCCGTAAGGTCGAAAGTATCGGCAAAAGGAATCGAAATCCCTGCACTGTAGGCGCCGCCATTCCCGTTCGCCGCGGCCTCTTTCTGGCCAAGAGGAAGGTCGTCCGCCCCAAGCTCCTGATGGCTGCTCAGAATGTAGGCCCGCTCAATCAGGTTCTTCAATTCCCGCAGGTTCCCCGGAAAGCGGTAATGCTGCAGCTTTGCCAAAGCCTCGGCGCTCAACCGCCGCCGCGGCGTCTTCAGTTCGGTGGCTACCTGGTAGGAGAACACGTCGCTCAACCCTGCGATATCCTCCCGCCGGTCGCGCAACGGTGGAAGATGGATGGGCACTACAGCCAGACGGTAGAACAGATCTTCCCGAAACTGACCTTCTTTAACCCGCTGCTCCAGATTCCGGTGAGTTGCCACCAAAACCCGCACGTCCACTCGCCGCGGCCGCGTCGAACCAACCCGCAAGACCTGCCCATCAGTTAGGACGCGCAACAGTTTGGCCTGCGCTGCCAGTGACATCTCTCCGGCCTCATCCAGAAACAACGTGCCTTCGTGCGCCGCTTCGAACAGTCCCTGCCGGTGCCGGTCTGCACTGGTAAACGCACCCTTTTCGTGGCCGAACAGTTCGCTCTCCAGCAGCGTTTCCGTGAAGGCCGCGCAATTCACCGCCACAAACGGCTTCGGCGCACGTGGACTATTCCGATGAATCGCGCGCGCCACAATTTCCTTCCCGGTTCCCGTTTCACCGGTGATCAACACCGTCGCGTGGGTTGGCGCTACCCGCGCGATCCGCTGACGCACCTCATGCATCGCCGGGCTGTCGCCGTAAATCTCCGACGTGCCCTCCAACCGTACAACCGCGTCCTTCAGCAGAATGTTTTCGCGCAGCAATCGCGTCCGCTCGCACGCCCGCCGTACCGTCGCCCGCACCACTTCCGGTTGAAATGGCTTGGTCAGGAAATCAAATGCACCGCTCCGCATGCTTTCAACCGCCAGTTCAATCGTGGCCACGGCCGTCAACAGAATCACCGCCAGGGTGGCGTCGGTTTCGCGCGCGGAGGCCAGCACCGTCAGTCCTTCACCATCCGGCATCTTCTGATCCGTAATCACCACATCGAAGTCGTTGGCTGCGAGACTGCGCTGCGCTTCTTCCACTCCCCCTGCTTCCCAGATCTGGTGCTGGTCCTGGCGCAGGTTCGACGCCAGTATGCGGCGCATGTTTGGTTCATCGTCAACTACTAGAACTCTTCCCATTTTATTAATTCCCTCGCTGCTTCGGCGTCGGGCAAAACCTCGGCAGGATCAAAGAAAAACAAACTCGCCCGGGTTCATTTCTGGCGAGCACAAGATCGCCGCCTTGCGCTCGTGCAATGTTGCGTGCGATCGCCAGCCCCAGACCAGTGCCGCGTTGCTTGGTCGTAAAAAACGGTTCGAAGATCCGGCTGATCGCTGGCTCCAGGATGGATGCGCCTGCGTTCTCCACCCAATGTGGATATTTGCGCTTTCGTCTCGAACCCGGATCAAAATCGTCCCCTTCGGCAGAGAAGCGTCCACGGCATTCAGCAGCAGGTTCATGAGCGCCTGTTGCAACTGGCCTCCATCGGTACAAACCGTCAGCTCTGCCGGAACATCCAGCTCAAAATGAACTCCTTTCTTGCTGGCATGAGCTCGTGAAGCATCGGCAACGTAACCCACCAGGTCTCCCACCGCCATCTCCGAAAGGTTCAACGGGCGCGTACGGGCGTAGTCGAGAAAATCCGTTGTCAAGTTGCTCAACCGATTCGCCTCGTCCGCCGCAATCGCGAACATCTCGTCGCGTTCCTCTCCGGTCAGCTGCTTGGCTGTCGCGATCGAACTCGCGATCATTGCGACCGGGTTGCGGATTTCATGAGCAATCGCGCTCGACAAGCGTCCCACCGCAGCCAGCCTCTCTTCGCGAAGCAATTGTTCCCGTGCTCGCTCCAGTTCAAGCAAATTGTTTGCCAGACGCGCCTCCTTGCCTCGAAGGTCGGCCAGCAGCAGCCACATCAGCACTCCCACAATGAGAAAGAGCACCGATGAGATCCCGGCCTCGTAGTACTCCCCAACGTCGAGGGGAGGATGATTGTCGAAAAACCAGCGCACTTGCCAGAACTGCGATACATCCACAACCGTCACGACCGTAACGATTGCCGCCAGTTCAAAGCGGAACGCAGCCTCCAAAACTGCCACCACCATCAGAACGAAATAGGGAGTGTCTTCCTTGTCCGTCAGGATCCCCAGAATGGTCGCGAGAAAGATATTCAACGCAATC
>Ga0210402_10002856_pt1 | contig 16538 bp, 12 predicted proteins | sample IncBWC7MmetaG_FD_161055 | JGI IMG/M metagenome (GOLD analysis project Ga0210402, IMG submission 161055) | Forest soil microbial communities from Barre Woods Harvard Forest LTER site, Petersham, Massachusetts, United States - Inc-BW-C-7-M | ecosystem: Environmental > Terrestrial > Soil >... | reverse complement strand
TTCGTTACTTGTTGCCTCTTCCGGGATCTTTTTCAAGGCACCTGCGCCTCCAACGTGGACTACCACCCCATCTACCACCCCTTCAACTGGCGCGGTTGGACCGATTGGGGCGTGGGCGCCATCGGCGACATGGGCGCCCATTTGATCGACCACACCATGTGGGCTCTCAACCTCGGCTTTCCTACCAGCGTCGAAACCATCTCCACGCCGTTCAACGGTGCCTCGTATCCCACCGCTACTCTCACTTTCTACAATTTCCCCGCCCGCGGCCACATGCCTCCCGTCAAGCTCACCTGGTACGACGGCGGCCTCAAGCCCAACAAACCCGAAGAACTCGGCGACGAAGAATTGAAGCAAGAAGGCGGCGCTCTCCTCATCGGCACCAAAGGCAAGCTCCTCCACGACACCTACGGCTACAGGCCGCGTTTGCTGCCCAAGTCGCTCCACGACTCTTTCGGCAAGCCCGCGCAAAAACTCCCGCGCATCCCCAACGAACACCACGAACTCAACTGGGTCGACGCCGCCAAGGGCAAAGCCGAAGCTTCGTGCCCCTTTGACTACGCCGCCCGCCTAACCGAAGTCATGCTCCTCGGCGTAGTCGCCCTCCGCGCCGGAAAGAAAATCTACTACGACGGCCCCAACATGCGCGTCACCAACAACCTTTCCGCCAACGACTTCTTACGCCGCGACTACCGTCAAGGCTGGTCCATTTAGATTCTGTCCTGAGGTCGCAATGCGCTTTGCCCGGCATTTTCTTAGCTGGGTTATGATGTCCTGAAGTCCAGGCTCCGTTTCTTGGGAATTGAGTATGATTCGCGTGTCTAAGTTTCTCTTGACGACTCTGATCGGCACTGCGTGTCTCTTGCTGTCGCAGTCGTGCTCGGCGCAGGCCCCGGGAGACCTTGCTGGCGCCCGGTCGGCAGGCGGCGCCTCCTCAGGAACTCTTATCCCCTCGCACCTCGAAGTGTATGTCCAGGATGCAAAGGGGGGGCCTGTCAGCGAAATGGCTCTCGTCACTGTGACTAGAGCTCCCAACCAGTATTGGCGGCAGGTGACGACCCAGGCTGGCAGAGCAACTTTCGATAATGTCATGACGGGCCGATACACCGTCCAAGTCGTTGTCCCCGGGTACGAGACAGCAGTCGAAGATGTGGATGTCAGCGGCTCCAGGGGAAGCGAACCAGTTTACATCGTCTTAAAGGTTGAATCTCCACGCGGCGTAACAACACCAACGGCGCAGGGACCTCCCCTCCTCAGCCCCAAGGCCCAGAAGGAACTCGCGAAAGCACTCGAAGCTCTTCGTGCCTCGAAGCTTCCAGAGGCGCGTGCGCATCTGGAAGCGGCCCACCACCTCGCACCCTCTCATCCCGATGTAAATTATCTCTTCGGCGTCTACTCATCTTTAGTGAATGACTGGCCCCAGGCCAAAGCCTATTGGGAAAAGGCCATCGCCATTTACCCGCAACATTTGCTTGCCCAGATTTCCATCAGCGAAATGTTGTTGCGCGAAAACAAGCCCGCGGATGCCATTCCTCATCTGAAGCATGCCTTGGAAGTGGATCCGGCCTCCTGGCGCGCTCACGCGCACCTCGCCGATGCCGATTTGCGCGTAGGCTCGTCGGAGGATGCCGTTCGCGAAGCGGAACGCGCCATCGAGCTCGGCCGCGAACGCGCTGCCGGAGTCCAGCGCATTCTGGCGAGAGCGCTCGTAGCGCAAGGGAAGACCGACCGCGCTGTCCAAGTTCTGGAGTCCTATCTTCGAGAACATCCCGCGGATTCTGCCACGCAAAAACAATTGGATTCCCTTCGCCGCCGGCAGGCCCTCCCTTCCGATCCTGCTTCTGCAGCCGAAACTCTGGCGGTCCCCGTGTTGCCCTCGGCGACCTCTCTCTCGACTTTGGCTTCGCTCTCTCAGCCCTCCAACTGGCGCCCCCCGGATGTGGATGAGACAGTGCCGCCCGTCGAGTCCGGTGTCCCCTGCGCTCTGGAGGAGGTCGTTCAGAACGCCGGAAAACGCTTGCAGGAATTCATCCGCGATGTGGATCGCTTCACCGCCACGGAGTCTCTGTCACATGTATCGGTGAACATTTGGGGATCTCCTGCGCCACCTGAAACGCGCAAATTTAATTACCTTGTGTCCATTCAAGAGGTTCGCCCGGGCATTCTGAACGTGGACGAATACCGCGACGGCGGTATGCCCTACGAGAAATTTCCCGGTGGAACGGCTACCTTGGGGCTGCCCTCACTCGTGCTGATCTTTCACCCCTATAACGCCGTGAATTACGACATGACTTGCGAAGGCTTGGCTCATTGGAATGGCGGGCTGGCCTGGCAAATTCATTTTCGCCAGCGGGCCGATAAGCCCAGTCGGGATCGCCGCTATCGGGTTGGCTCTGGCCCATCCTACGACGTCGGTCTTAAAGGGCGCGCCTGGATCGCCCCGGACACCTTCCAAATCGTGCGCCTCGAAACCGATCTTGTCGCGCCGGTCCCGGAAATTCGTTTGCTCACCGACCACACCGCCATCGAATACAGCGCCGTGCATTTCCGCGAGCGCAGAGTGGATATGTGGCTTCCGCGCAGTGCCGAAGTTTTCTACGATATGAAAGGGCGCCGCTTTCATCGCCGGCACACGTTCAGCAACTATTTGCTCTTCTCCGTGGACGACCAGCAACACATCACCACACCCAAGGCCGAGCAGACCCCTCCACGGATTCTCCCCTCGAATCCGCAAAGCCAAGCCCCTCTTAATTTTTCCTCCTCCCGGCCTGCAGCGGAATCGTCCTCGCCTCTTGCTCTTCGGCAATCCGCCGCGAAAGCTTGCGCTATTGAGTCAAAGAAGAAGTGTCCCAAATTCTGAAATCGCCTTCGGCGTAAGCAGCTGACAAGCGAGCTCCACTTCCGTCAAATGCGATCCGTTCGATGACTCGGGGGAAAAGTGGATTGGGCGGCAGGGCCGGCTCAAAAGTAAAGACCTGCTCTCCTTTTGGCAGTTTGAAAAGCAGCACGCGCTTATCGGCATGCGCCGAGGCCAGGAATAGACCGGAAGGATGAATATCGATCGCAGTGACCGGCGAGGTGGACAACACAATTCTCTGCGGCTCGCCACCGGCGCCAGCGTCGCTTAAAAGCACGGAGCCGTCATCCAGTCCCGCCGCGAGCCAGCGGCCCTCCGGCGACCAAGTGAGCGCTGTGACCGTGCCGCGACCGAAGCTTCGATGCGCTGCGTTGGAGTGTATTTCGTAAAGCCACACGGTATCCGCAGGATCGCCAGCCGGCTTGGCCAGGCCGATTGCCAACCAATTTCCATCCCGAGAAAAAGCAAGGCTGCGAATGGAACTTGGAACATCCAAATGAAGCGCCACATTCCCAGTCGCGATCTCCCACAGTGTAACCACGCCGTTCGCATCGCCGCCCGCCAGAGTCCGTCCGTCGGCTGTAATCGCCAAAGCTTGCTGAGCGCCGATCTTCTCGACAAAGTTCCTGTTCTCCAACATTTCGCCGTTCGGCCGGCTCACTGTGATTTTGTCTTCGTAGGAGTAGGCTTCAATTCTGGGTTCGGGAGCCACCGCCACAGCCAGCGCCTTGCGCCGCTCCAGCAAAACAAATTGTCCGTCGCGAGGACGGAAATAGAACAGATCTCCCGGCTGGGTGGTATATTTCTGAACCAGCGGGAACTCCAGTTTGGGCGTACGCTTACAGGAAAATGCCGCGAAAATAAAAAGCAGCAAGAGTAGGGCAGCGGATCGGTTCCTCATGGTTGCACGTTGATGCGTAGCTTACATGATTTTTGCCGACCGATGAATCGCCGCCGTCCGCTCGCGTTCGCGGTCGTTCTCACGCTGTTCTTCACCGCGTGCGGTCGCCATCAGACATCAGAGGAGGCATCCGCTCCGAGCCCGCTCTTTCCCGCTCCGCTGGGAACCGCTTGGGGATTTATCAACAATCGCGGAAAACCTGTAATCGCGCCGCGGTTTGAAGGCGCGCAACCATTTTCCGAAGATCTCGCTGCCGTCAAACGCGAAGGACGATGGGGCTACATCGATCGCAACGGATCGGAAGTCATTCCCGTTCGTTATCGCACGGCCCAAAGTTTCCACAATGGTGTGGCCATCGTTGATTCGGGCCTGCCCGATCATCCTATTGGTGTCATCGACACCAGCGGCGCATGGGTCACCCAGCCAATCTTCCGTTCTCTTTCGGCATCGGACGGGCCTAATGGCCTGCTCTTGGGACAGAAAGAACCTGCTGAGGGCCTCGGCTTCTACGATCGTTCCGGAAATCTCGTCTTGGGCCCTTACCTCCTGGCCTTTTCTTTCGCCCAAGGCCGCGCGCGCGTCAAGACGGGCGTCCGGTCGGGTTCCGACGACTGGATAATCGATGCTTCTGGAACTTTGCTGCCAAAGAAGCCAGTCGTTCTCGATGGCATCCGATTCTCCGACGGTATGATCGCCATTCGGCAGGACCGTAAGCTCGGCTACATGGATCTTGACGGAAACATTGCCATTGAGCCGCGCTACGATCAGGGAGGTGCGTTTGCCGAAGGGCTTGCCGCAGTTCAGTCGGAAGGGCACTGGTCGTTCATTGATAAAACGGGCGCCGTGACCACTGAATTTCCCGGGGGCATCGCCTTCGCCGAGCCGCTCTCCGATGGCCTCTCGCTCGTCTCCGCAGATCGCGACCAGCCCGGACGGAAGTTCGGCTACGTGGATCGCAACGGCCACTGGGCCATCAAGCCAGCCTGGGATGATGCCGAGCCTTTTCACGAGGGTCTGGCCTACGTCGGCATCTGGAAGGACGCAAGAGTGGCCTACATTGACAACAAGGGAAGGAGTATTTGGGAGGGCAGAAATGTCCAACCGTAGCGGTGTATCTACACTTTGAGCCGCCAAGCTGGAAGTTTCCTGCCCCCTTCGGGCACGCCGCCAATCTCACTAAGGTCACGCTCTTCAAGGGAAGCCTGAAACAACTACAAAGGCAGCGAAAATCGCCGCACCGTTCCCCGCAAAATGAATTGACTCGAAACAAGGCGCGCCTCGCCTTGGAGTAACGAACCGCGGCATGTCCCGCTGAATTCGTCCACGCTGTCCCCACCTGTGCAAGGGAAGGTCGTCCGCGCGAGATTTTGTTTCAAATACGTGCTGAACGGGACATACATTGCGATGCTAGAGGGAGAGAGTGGGGGGAAGGGCCGAGAGTCTGAATCTGGGCATCTCGGGATTGGAGAGCTTCATCATGCGTAAGTTGAATCGCTACATCAGTTTATTCTTCCCGGCGGGCGCCATTGTTGCACCTGCCGCAATGATTGCCGCCCCCGGACCTCAGGACGCCAACGTCCAGATCCGCGTCTATGACCGGGACCATCGCGATTACCACAATTGGGACAACCGCGAAGACCGTGCCTACAGGCGGTATCTGGAAGACCAGCACAGGTCTTACCGTGAGTACCACCGGCAACACTACAAAGTGCAGCGGCACTACTGGACTTGGCGTCACGAACATCCGGATCACGATTAGCGCATAGGAATTCCCGCGTTGGGGGAGCTTGCTCCCTCAGCGAGGGAGAAGTGCAAACTTTTGTGAAAATAGAAATCATGTGAATCACCGAAGCGCGGTGAGCTGTTCTGCTTTGGTCTTATGGTCATCTCAGGGGCCCGATGAAGAGAAAAATCAAAAAAGAGTCTGAAGCTCTGCTTCGCGCCAGAATCACGAAAGAGATGACCGGGCCGCGGATAGCGAAGTCTGCACGGAAAGTGGAAGCGAACCGAATCGCCGCGCGAATCGGGCGGCTCAAGCAGCTTGCACTGCCGCAGGGCACATAGTCTTGAGCAGGCTAGGGTGAAATTCGCAACCGTCCGGGAGAGAAGATGCCTTCAGAAGGATCCGAAGCCGTCAAGTTGAGCAGTCATCGGCAAGTACTGGGCATGTGCTGGATCGTATACGGGATTCTGCGTGTCATTGCGGGAATCTGGCTCATTCTGTTTAGCGGTACGTCCACGGTCATGTTTGGTGCGCTGCTGACGCGCGTACCGAATCCGTTTGCATTGATGAGTGATTTTCACGTCGCTTATGCGGGCTTCGTGGTTTTGTCTTTCGCATCCGGCCTGTTCGGGATCCTGGCCGGTCTGGCACTGCTGGCAAGTCAAGGGACGGCACGCATGCTGGCCGTGGTTGCTGCCTTCCTGTCGGTCTCCGAAATTCCCTTCGGGACCACTTTGGGAATTTACACGCTGGTCCTTGTGCTGCCATCCCCCCGGCTGAATGCGCCAATCCACAATTAATACGGCCCCTTTCTAAATCCTCCTTTGTTCGGAAACGTGCTCTAACGGACAGTATTGAAGCCCGCAAAGACCGATACTCAGTACTCGAAGCATCTAAGAAGGAGACTCATGTTCAAGAGATCGAGTATCACCCTGGCAGTAGCCATCACGCTTGGAGCAGCGGCGCAAGTACAGGCCCAAACGCAAGTGCCGGCAGATTCCGGCAATCCAACCCCAACCTATCGAATGAATGTGGTGAGCCGCACGACCCGTGCAGTGAGCTACAGGCACCGCAGTGGCGCCACAAAGATCAATTTTCGAGGCACCGATCTGATGCCTGCCGCAACAGGCGAGGCCAAAGTCGAAAGCAAGCGCGGAGCGCTTGAAATCGAAGTGGAATTCTCCGGCTTGGACAGGCCCACGAGTTTTGGCAATGAGTACCTGACTTACGTGTTGTGGGCGATTTCGCCCGAAGGCCGGCCGGTGAACATCGGCGAAGTGCTGGTGGGAGAAAACCACCGCAGCAAGCTGGATGTGACTACCGACCTGCAGGCTTTCGCGCTGATCGTAACCGCGGAACCTTATTATGCGGTGCGCCGTCCCAGCAACGTGGTGGTTCTGGAGAACGAGATCCGCCCGGATACCGTTGGCGCCACGGAAGCCGTGGATGCCAAGTTTGAGTTGATCGATCGCGGCGGCTACATTCCCACGGGCTATAAATTCGACCCCGTCATTCTGAATGCCAAATTGCCGCTCGAATTTTTTGAAGCGCGCAATGCTGTACGCATAGCGCAGTCTTCCGGCGCCGAAAGATACGCGGCCTCCAGTTACGAAAAGGCCGTTCACCAGATGGACGAAGCGGATGCCCTGGCCACTGGAAGGCATGGGAACAAGAAGTCGCTCGTTGCCCTGTCGCGCGAAACCGTCCAGACCGCCGAAGATGCCCGCGAAATCGCCGTGAAGCATATCGACGAAGAGCGCACCGAAGCCGAACGCCGAGCGGGATCGCACCGTGAAGCGGATGCAAAGAATCGCGCCAACGAGGAATCGCAGCGCCGCGTTACCGCCGAGGCCGCAACCGCCGACGCAATACATGAACGCAAGGAAGCGGACCGCAAGAATCTCGATGCGCAAGCCGCTGCCCAACAGGCTGCCGGCGCTCAAGCCGATGCCGAAAGAGACCGCAACGACGCAAGGCAAAAACAGCGAGCCGCCGAAGCGGATTCCGATGTGAATCGCGCGGCTGCAGCTTCCTCTGATGCGCAGCTTCAGCAAGCCCTTCGCGACCGCGAAGAGCTTCGCGCCCGTCTTCTCAAGCAATTCAACTTAATCCTGGAAACTCGCGACACCGCTCGCGGCCTGGTCGTCAATATGTCGGATGTGCTGTTCGACTCCGGCAAATACACGCTCCGCCCCATGGCGCGCGAGAAGCTCGCCAAGATTTCGGGCATCGTGCTCGGTTATCCGTCGCTCAAATTGGCCATTGAAGGGAACACCGACAGCGTAGGGACCGAACTCTTCAATCAAGAGCTTTCGGAGCAGCGTGCCGCGGGAGTACGCACCTATCTAACTCAGCAGGGCATCCCGGAGTCTTCGACGACGGCAACGGGCTTCGGCAAGACACGGCCCATCGCTTCAAACGATACATCCGAGGGCCGTCAGCAGAATCGCCGCGTGGAGTTGGTCGTCTCGGGCGAAGTGATCGGCACCAAGATCATTTCCCTGAGCTTGCAACCCGTCGCTGTAGTCACAGCTCCTCAATAACCTCCCCAACGAGAGAGCCGATTCCCCCGAGTCGGCTCTCTTCTTTTTTGCGCATGTCTGGGCTGCTCCCATCGGCCTCAAGTGGGTCACGAACCGTTTCATCGTTGGCAAGCGGGGAGCTAAAGATGGCCTGGATATGACTCATTTGGCACAGAATCCAACCGCTCGATATGTGAGGCTTGTACCTACAGACAATAAGAATTCGGAAAGGCGCAGGAGCCACGAAGTCTAGAATCTGGTGTTCCCGCTCCCGCGCTGAAAGTTCTCACATGTTCAAGACACAGCCGCATTTTCCATGGTTCCCCTGGACCTTTCGCAGATTGTTTTCTGGCCTGCGGAAGGTGTACAAGACCAGCCCCTTAGTTCGCATTGCTTCTCTGCTAGTTGTCTTCCCATTAGTGGCTATCCTGTGCGGGATTATCTACGTGAGCTACAACCGAACAGACTTGCCCGATTTAAACGCTTTCCTTCGTTTTGAGCCTCCCACTACCGGCCACATCTACGATGCCAATGGGCAGGTCCTCATCGAACTGGGACGGGAGCGCCGGGAAATCATCCAATATAAGGATATTCCTGACGTTTTGCGGCAGGCCATCCTTTCCGCCGAAGATGAGGGGTTTTTCTCACATGCGGGAGTGGATTATTCGGTCTTCCCGCGATTGCTCGCCAAGACCAATTTTCGTGCCTTGCTCTCCCGCGGCGTAGGACCGCACGGAGAGAACGCCGGAGGGCGCGCGGCGGCGTTTCCCCAGGGGGGCTCGACAATTACCCAGCAGCTTGTACGCGGCTATTTTCTGCAAAAACTTACCAGCACAAAAACCAGCAATACGCTTCAACACCAAGGTCTTTTCGCCCACTCTCTTGCGATCGTGATCGGTGTCCCCGCCGCAAACAAAGTTTTGCTGAAGGTGGAGGAAATGCGTCTTTCGTTGTGGCTTGAGGGAGAAATGCAGAAGCGCTATGGATCCAAGCGCCGCGCTAAGGAGGAAATATTTGCTCGTTACGCAAGCCTCATCTACCTGGGGAATGGCCGCTATGGCTTTGCAGCGGCCTCACAGTATTATTTTGGCACACCGCTATCAGCGATCACCCCAGAGGATGCCGATAAGGCGGCACTCTTGGCAGGCATCACCAAGTCTCCAGGCGAGTACGCCCCCACCTTGGCAGGCAATCCAAAACCGCTGCGCAGGCGAAACCAGATCTTAGCCCTCATGGCTAAGAACCATTTCATTTCCGCACAGATGGCTGGGCGTTACCAACAGGCCCCAATCCGTCTGGCCGCTCATGTCACGCGCGTTACCGAAGCCCCTGCAGCAGTGCAAAATGTCCTCGAAGAGCTCAAAGGGCTCGACGCTACCCTGGCCCCGGATATTGGGATTGACCAACTGCTGGAAGGTCACATCCAGATTCATTCGACGATCGACGATCGCATCCAGCATTTGGCAAATTCCGCCCTCGAAAACGGGTTGCACCTCTATGAAAAACGTCATCCGCAGAGTACGGGGCTGATTCAGGGCTCCGTTGTTGTTCTCCGAAATAGCGACTCCGCCATTCTGGCTGAGACCGGTGGGCGACACACTTTCAAAGGGCGCGATACTTCTTACAGCGACTATAACCGTGCAACTCAGTCCTTGCGCCAGCCCGGTTCTGCCATGAAGCCGATCGTTTATCTAGCAGCATTTCGTGAAGGCGCAATAGACCTCGATACCCGCGTGCCCGACGAGCCCATCTCGGTATCTACGTATCGAAATCAGCCCCTCAAGTGGATTTCCAATTTCGATGGTGAGTTCAAGGGCATCATCCCCGTCCGGCAAGCTCTCGCGGAGTCGAGAAACGCCGTCGCCATTTGGATTGTTCAGCAGATTGGGATCAGCTCTGTCCTGAGGACGGCCCGCGACGTTGGCATTCGCACCTCATTGCATCCCTACGACACCACCGCCCTTGGCGCTTCCGAAGTCACCTTGCTGGAGCTCGCCAATGCCTACCGCCTGATGGCTAGCGGCATGTTTGCAGAGCCTTACGTCATTTCAACGATCGAGCACAGTGGGGGAACCGTTGCCTACAGCCATCCCGTGCCCTGCTGTTCGCCCAACGAGTACGGAATCGGGCTATCCCTGATCCAGGAAGGCTTGCGAGGAGTCGTGCGCATTCCATCGGGAACTGCCCATGCGCTCGACTCGCGCAGCTTCCCCATCCCCGTGATGGGCAAGACTGGCACGACCAACAACTACCGGGATGCCCTCTTTATTGGGTCAACTTACGGCCCCGATGGAATTACCGTGGCGGTGCGCATCGGCTTCGATGACGATCGATCGCTGGGCGCAAAGGAGACCGGGGGTATCGCGGCACTTCCCGTCTTCCGTGAAGTCATGCTGAAGACCTATCAAGCAAAGCTGGTTGGCCCTGTGCCATTCTTTCCCGCGGACATCGAAAACAATATTCAAACCTACTTAAGTGGAGAAGTTACGGAAAAAGTGGCCAAGCGGTTTTCTAATTCACCGGGCGCCCTGGATGCCGAACAGGTGCGAATGAGATCTTGCCCCGCGGCAGGCACGGCGCTGGCAGCCAACGTTTGCGTGCTGCCGGTGAATCTCCTGACTTCCGTTTACCCGCGAAAAGATGAACGCGGGCGCACTGTCTTTACGAACGAATGAACAACCTCATCGGCATCTACCCCGAAGACGGCCGTTCTATTCCGCCACGTCCAGGACGCGAAATCAGAGCGACCGCAGGAAATCCAGTATCGCTTGTTTGTCAGATGGCGAAAGCGCATTGAACCGTTGGATCACCCCGTTGGCTTCGGACGGTCCATAGCATGGCGCTCCATCGTGAGAATCATCGCAGTCGCCTCCCGCCGAGTGATGCGCGTGGATAGCTTTCAACAGGTCATTGGTGCGCCCGTCATGCAGGAAGAAGATGCGCTGACCCACGCCCCACAGCGGCGTAGTCCGGAACATGTCGCCCGACGCCAATCCTTGCGTGATGTCGTCCGCAAGGCCTTTGCCCATGTGGTGGATCAGCAAGTCCGAATACGGATGCACGGTCAAATTCTGCAGCGCTTCGGTTTCACTCTTCGCCGGAGTCACCATTGTCGGCGTGTGGCAAGCAAAGCAGCCTATGCCCGGATTGCTCGGATCGGTCCCGAACAGTTGCTGGCCCCGCTGCGCGCTCGCGGAAAGCGGCACCGGCTGCGGCGCATCCAGGAAGCGCATGAAGATTGCAAACATCTGCCAGTCCGGAAGTTCGTGTAATGGATTGTTGAAACCCTGATTATTCGCGTCCGACACGTCACTACGGAAAATGTCGTTAGGTTCGCTCTTGTCCGCGGTACACGCCGGACTCTCATCCGTCGCCTGCGGAAACAGGTCGTTCGTCACTCCCATCTCCACGTTGTACGCCTCGCCCGCAAAGATCATGATGGACTTGTTCTGTGCCTTCCATCCAAACCGCGCGATTGTGCCGTCGTTTCCGCTGCGATTCGGCGTTCCCGCAATCCCAAGTTCCTCGCGAGCCGCCGCCGTCGCTTGGTGCCGCGCCAGAATTTCGCGATCCTGGATTCCATCCAGAATCCCTAAGCCGAACAATTGCAGCGGAATCCGGAAACGCGTATTGCCGTTCCTGAATTCCTTCTCAAAATCGGTTGGTGGCAATGCCGCCGCCGTGCAAGTGTTGGGCTGCCCGTCAGGGAAAATGTCCGAACGGCCCACAATCGTAAAGAGCTGATGCACTCCGCCATCCGGGCTTCCATCGGGCTTTCTCGCGAACCGTACTTCGCGGATCGGCCCATACCGTTGGATAAACGAAGGAACGGAATTCACCGCGCCTTTGCGGTGAGGAATGAGGTCGAACATCGGGTTTTCCGGCGCGCGATGCTTGTTCGGAGGATCCTGCGGATTCGGGACTACGAAACCGCCCGACCCGCCCAGCGCTGGCTGGTTGTGGCACACCGTGCACTGATCTCCATTGAACCGCACTCCCAGCCCCGAAGAATTCGTCTGCGTGACAAGATTCGCTTTTGTCAGCTCGGTGAATGAACCCAATGTTAGGTCGCTGCAGTCATCGCACACGCCTTCCAGTTGCACGGCCCTCTGCAGTCCTTCCTGAAACATGTTCAATTCAATAGGCTGCGCCAGTCCTTTCAAAGGACTGCCCGCTCCCGGAGGCCCCGGCCGCACCCCTGGATCTTTTTGCCCAAGACACGCCGAGGACACAGCGAACAGCAACACAGCGAGACTGCTGCCGCGTAACCACAGACTCCTACTGGATCTCATATTCATCCTCCTAGCAGTTCCTTGCGGCGCCCTTTTGTGGCTCTACCGTTCCCTTTACGGGTCGCATCCTTGGCCTGGACTGCTGCTCTATCTTGAATTGCGGAAATCCGCGGGAAAAAGGTCCAGAAAAGATTGGCATTCCCCAAAAGGCTGAAGCGATCCACCATCTGGGATGCCTGAAAGGTAATTGACTTGACCCAGTTGCAAAGCTATCGTTACGGCCAACCTCGTCCTGTGACGGATAATGTGTCGAAAGACCCTTCGCAAATCATTGGCGAACTCCTGGCAAAGTGGCGCGCCGGCGACCAAGAAGCGCTGCAGACATTGGTACCACTGGTCTACAAGGATCTCCGCGCCTTGGCTCATGGCCACCTGAAACGGGAGCGCCGGGGCCACACACTACAAACCACAGCCTTGGTGCACGAAGCTTACTTGCGCCTGGTAGGCCAACGTCCATTTGAGGCGGAGAACCGCAAACACTTTGTCGCGGTTGCCGCACGGCTTATGCGGCAGATCCTGGTCGACTATGCGCGAAGCCGGGGCGCGGCCAAGCGCGGAGCAGGCCGTCAGGTCGAGCTGGATACCGCTATAGCTATGCCGCGGCTGCCCAGTACGAATGTGCTGGCGATGGATGACGCTCTGAACTTGCTCGCGCAAGTGGATGAACAGCAAAGCCGGATCGTGGAGCTGCGATTCTTTGGAGGCTTGACGACCGAGGAAGCTGCGGAAGTGCTGGGTATTTCCCGCTCGACGGCCAAGCGGGATTGGAATGTAGCCAAGGCCTGGCTAGCAAGGCAGATCAGGAGAGGCAGCCGTGAAAAAACCTGAGAAGTGGGAAAAGATTAAGGAAATCGTGGGCTTGGCCCTGGAGCGCGAGCCGAGCCAGCGTACCGCGTTTCTGAACGAGGTTTGCTCGAGCGATGGCGCGTTGCGGGCGGAGGTTGAGTCGCTTTTGTCGGCGCATGCGGAGGCTGGCTATCTTTCCGAGTCTGCGTTCACAACAGAGATTGTTGACGCCACCGCAGTATCGAAAGTGCTTGGCCCCTATCGCTTGCTGAAAAAGCTCGGTGAAGGTGGCATGGGGCAAGTGTGGCTCGCCGAGCAGACCCTGCCGGTCCGCCGCAGAGTAGCGCTCAAGCTCATCAAGGCCGGGATGTACGACGATTCCGCGCTTCGCCGTTTTCAGTCCGAGAGGCAGTCGCTTGCCATCATGGATCACCCCGCCATTGCCAAGGTTTTTGACGCTGGCGCGACCCCGGATGGGCAGCCGTACTTCGCGATGGAATACGTGCCCGGGGTAGCGATCACCAACTATTGCGATGAGAAGAAACTGAAGATTCGAGACCGGCTCGAACTTTTCATTCGGGCATGCGAAGGGGTGCAACATGCCCACCAAAAAGCCATCATCCATCGCGATTTGAAGCCCGCAAATATTCTCGTCGTGGAAGTAGACAGCAAGCCAATGCCGCGCATCATCGACTTCGGGCTGGCAAAGACACTTACTCCTTACTTCTCAGGCGAGTCGATGAACACACTGGCCGGAAGCTTCGTGGGCACGCCGGGCTATATGAGCCCCGAACAAGCCGACCCTGGTATCCAGGACGTCGACACGCGGACCGATGTCTATTCGCTTGGCGTTGTGCTGTACGAATTGCTGACCGGTTTCTTGCCGTTTGACGCGGCGCAGTGGAAGAAGGTGCCGCTGGAAGAACTCCTGCGTCATTTGCGTGAAGAAGATCCTCCGCGGCCAAGCACCAAAGTCAGTACGGGTCGGGACGCGTCCGCATCCAACGCCCACGCCCGGGGGACCGAGCCTCCACAATTGGTCAGCGCGCTGCGCGGCGATCTCGACTGGATCACCCTAAAGGCGCTGGATAAAGACCGCAACCGGCGCTACGGCACACCCTCGGAAATTGCCGCGGACATCCGCCGCTATCTGAAGAATGAACCGATCCTCGCGCGTCCAGCTAGCGCCGGATATCGTTTGCGAAAGTACGTTCGCCGCCATCGTGTGGGAGTTACGGCGGCCGCCGGTCTTTTCCTGCTGCTCGCCGGTTTTGCCGCGCTGCAGGCGGTTCAGCTGCGCCGAATCACTCGCGAGCGCGACCGCGCGGACCGCGTCGCACAATTCATGACCAATATGTTTACTGTCTCTAATCCCAGCGAATCGCGCGGGAACACGATTACCGCTCGCGAAATCCTTGAAAAAGCTTCCAAGGATATCAACACCGGTCTTTCACAAGATCCCGAGCTGCAGGCCAGCATGTTGGATCTGATGGGCAGGGTCTATAGCCATTTGGGTCTTTATGGAAGAGCGCAGGAACTCCTCTCTCCCGCGGTGGAGATCCGCCGCCGCGTTCTGGGCCCGCGCAATCCGGACACCCTATGGTCGATGGTTAATCTGGCAAATGCCCTTTCCGACCAAGCCAAATATCCCGAGGCGGATAAGCTTTACGAAGAGGTGATCGAAACTGGGCGGAGCGTTGGCGCTCCCGCGCGACGGCGCGTAATTGCCGCCATGAACAATCTTGCCCTCAACCTAAGGGACGAAGGACGCATCGCCGACGTGGAGAAAATGCAGCGAGAGGTCGTCGAGACATTGCGCCGTTCGGTAGGACCCGAGGCTCCGGACACTCTTACTGCCATTAGCAACCTTGCATTAACCGTACGCACCCAAGCGCACTTTGCCGATGCCGTGAACCTGGACCGGCAGGTCTTAGAGGCGCGCCGGCGCACTCTCGGCCCAGATCATCCAGACACCTTGCGTTCCGCCGCCAATCTCGCTCTCGATCTATTGGATGAGCAAGGGCACGAAACTGAGGCCGAACAATTAATCCGCCCGACTCTCGAAGCGCAGAGGCGGATCGTAGGACCCGAGCATCCGGACACCCTGGTGTCTATGGATGCCCTTTCCGATACTTTGTTGCAACAAAAGAAGTTTGCTGAGGCTGAAACGGTGACGCGGCAGGAACTGGAGATTCTTCGTCGTACCAGGGGACCGGAGCACCCTCGGACATTCCGTGCCATGAACAATCTTGCTACCGTACTTGATCTAGAAGGAAATCATGCAGAAGCAGCGCGACAGTTCCGTGAGCTTTGGGAGATCCAGCGTCGAGTAAGTGGGCCTGAGCACTCTGACACGCTTCTTTCGGAAACCAACCTGTCTGCCGCCCTGCTGGGCACCAAACAATTGGGAGAAGCCGAAAAACTTGCTCGTGATGCCCTCGCCAGCGAGCGCCGCGTGCTCGGCGATGAGAATTCCCTGACCCTGGACCAGATGTCTATTTTGTCCAAAATTCTTCAACAGTCGGGGCGGTCCACCGAAGCAGAAACACTCCTGCGCGAGACCAAAGAACACCAATCTCACGTCTATGGCATCGATAATCCAAAAACAGCCCTTTCCACCTACACCTTAGCTACTTGGGCAGCGCTCCGTGGGGACCGCGAGAAAGCCCTTGGGCTGCTTCGCCAAGCGATCGACCACGGCCTGGAACCTGCGACCATCCAAGGAATGGAAAAAGATCCTGACCTAAAATCACTCCATGGCGATCCGCGGTTCACCGCTATCGTCGCCGATGCTAGCCAGCGCGTCGCCGGGCAAAGGCCGAAATAAACTTGGGCGGGTGGCGCAAGCTTAAGCTAGTGAGAAGAATTGCGATCAGTCACATTCCAAGGCATCAGGGTGACGGTGGCGAGGTGTACGGATGGGAAAGACCAGGTAACTGGGCTGGAGGAAGCGCGTCCGACGAAGAGGCGGCGAGCATCAGGACGATAACACTGGGAAATTCTCGGGCGCTGCGAAGTGTCCAACCCTTGACTTGCCAGCAGGCCAGATTTGCGGCGAGGTTCTTTCTTTGTTGCGGCGACAGTGTGGAGGGGTGATGGATGATCAGCCAGAGCTTGCTGGCTGACCATATTTTTTCACCGTCATTTCGAGACGATTCATGTGAAGGTGCGGTATCTTCCGGCGAGGGAGGCGGACCAACGGTAATGGGTTCTGGCCACGAAGGCAGTGGTACCGTGCGGGCTCGATAGTACTCAAAAGGGATGGAAGCATACTCAGGGTAGAAGAAGATGCCATCCCCGGGGACCGATTGTTGCAACACACTGGAACTGATCACTCGCCAATCTTCAAATGTGCCCGCCAAATGATACGACTGGGGAACCGCAGAAAGGCCAAGAATCGAAATAGCGATGCCGAGCGCCCAAGCGAGAGCAAGAGGACGGATTCGCGAAAGGCTAG
>Ga0210402_10002855_pt1 | contig 16539 bp, 16 predicted proteins | sample IncBWC7MmetaG_FD_161055 | JGI IMG/M metagenome (GOLD analysis project Ga0210402, IMG submission 161055) | Forest soil microbial communities from Barre Woods Harvard Forest LTER site, Petersham, Massachusetts, United States - Inc-BW-C-7-M | ecosystem: Environmental > Terrestrial > Soil >... | reverse complement strand
CAAGCACGTCCACGGCAACCCCGCGGACTCCAAGGAGGCTCCTCAGTGACCATGAAGTCCAGTACTCGTCAGGTGGATGGCGTCACCATTGTCGATCTCAGCGGCCGGATCACCCTCGGCGAAGGCAGCGTAGTTCTGCGCGAAACGGTGCGCGACCTGCTCTCCAAGGGACAAAAGAAGATCTTGCTGAACCTCGGCGACGTGAACTATATCGACAGCTCAGGCATCGGCGAGCTGGTCAGCGCCTTCACCACCGCCAAAAACCAGGGCGGCGAACTCAAGCTGCTCAACCTCACCAAGAAAGTACACGACCTGCTGCAGATCACGAAGCTCTACACCGTCTTCGATGTGAAGGACGACGAAGCAGCGGCCGTAAAATCTTTCACCAAGTAGCGGGACGCGCGGTGCCTGTAGCTGCGAGCACTGTGGCAGGCCGGGGCTGAGCCCCGCCTGCACGTTCCCTTTTCGGGAAGTCGCCGCAAAAAATTCTACCTGCTTAGCGTAGGATCTCTCTCCTCCACGCCTGCAATAAAACTGAGGCACTTCTCTGCGCCCATCCATCATGCGTTTTCTTACTCTGGTTTGCTTGCTCGGGGCCGTTCTTGCTGCGGTTATTACAATGCGCGGCGTTTGCTCCGCACGCAATGCTTCCAAACATGACTGCGTCTCCTTCGCCGAAGCGAGCAAGCATTGGGCACTACCCAGTGCGTCAGCGGAACCGTGCTGCACGTGGCAGAGGGCACCAACGGCGTCACCTTCCTCACCTTCTCCGAGGACCACAAGACGTGTCCCTTCACCGTGGTCGTCTTCCCGGACGACCTTAACAAAGTGGGCGACATTCAGCAGCTCGAAGGGCGAATGGTTGAAATCACAAGGTACGATCCAAGATCACGACGGACGCGCTGAGATCGTCTTGCGCCACACGCTACAACTGGGGGAAAGCGCTTTTGTCGTTGTTCCGCCAATACCCGCCGACTACGACGTCGAACGTCGCGGCCACTACAATGCGGGGAAGTACAGCCATCCCAAGGCCAAGAAGTCACATAAGAAGCAGAGAGCGCCCATTTCAATTGAAAATCCTGGAGAACCGCAGTAGAGCGCTGTCGCTCGCAACCCACGGACCTCAGACCATACCCTTGCGCAGCTCTTCCAGCGGATACTTCGTCCCCCGCCACACGATGCCATCATTCCAGAGCGTATAGAGCATCGAGCGCAGCAATATGTACATGAACAGGCTGGTGCTGACCGGATGCAGAAAAAAATAATATGGCGGGACTGCCGACCTGACCGACATTCCGTAATAAATCAGAAACATCGAAACCAGGGCGATGGCGTAAGGAACTCGCGCCCATCCATGTGCCAGGCAGACACCACAAAACGGCCCGAGATTCAGAAAACCCAGACCCACGATGGTGGCCACCGTCCGCCACCACTGGAAGGAAAGAACGGCAAAGAAGTTCTTGGTGAGATTGTTGACGATGCCGAAAGCGCCCTTTGCCCAGCGGAGGGAAATCAGATCCTCGCCAAAGACATTGCGCTGCGCGAAGCCCGCGTTCTTGATTACCTTGCCCAGTTTCATGTCGTCGACCACTTCCATGCGCAATGCGCAATAGGTGCCGACCGCGTCATAGACCGAGCGCCGGACCATGTTGAAAGCGCCCACACCCATGTGGTCCCGCGCTTTGGGGTCGGCAACTTTCCACGGGCGGTGTCCGAAAACGAACAGCGCCTGGAAAAAAGCGATCATCATTTTCTCGCCTGGCCGCTTCATAATCAGGCGCGGGAAAAGGACGACATGGTCGGCTCGCTCCGCTTCGGCGTAAGTAACGGCGCGCCGCAGAGAATCGGGCTTGAAAAATACGTCGGCATCGGTGAATAACAACCAGTCGCCGCTCGCCTGCTGGCCGGCTGTCCACATGGCATGCGTTTTACCGAGCCACCCCGGGGGCAATTCCGAGATGTGAATCACCTTCAACAGGCCGTGGGCCTGAGGACTCGCCGCAACCTCATCCATGATCTGTCCGGTGCGGTCTGTCGAGCGATCATTGACGGCAATTATTTCGTAGTTGGAATAATCGAGGGCGAGCAACTGCCGCAGCGTCTCGCGAATGTGCTCTTCCTCATTGCGCGCCGGAACCACAATGCTGACTTTAGGCTCGCCGTTTGTAACTGCCGGCTTGCGGTCCCATTCGGGCCGCGCGATATCGGCGACATGCGGCATGCCGAATGCCGCTTCCACGATGCGCGAAAACCAGGCCAGCGCAAGGAGGCCGCCCGCGATCCAGTGAACTGTTTGCCAATGCATTCTGCTAGGAAGATGCTCCTGCGGGAACTTGCGATGCCGCCGACCCATCCTGCACGCGTAATGGCGGGGCGAATCGCATGCCGTAAAACAGAATTATCGAAGAGATAACCATGGCAATTACCGGCAAAACAAAAGCAGCCTGCAACGACCGCCGATCGGCTACCCATCCCATCATAGTCGGCGAGGGGACGTCGCCCAGAATGTGAATGATGAAAATATTCACTGCGATGGCAGTGGCGCGAATATGGGCGCCAACCGAGTTGATCACCGCCGCATTCAGTGGCGAAGTATTCAGCAGCAGGAAAAAGGCGGCAACCGCAATCGCCGGCACCATGGCGCGTCCGGCAGAAAACAGGGCAACAATCATGACGGGTACTCCAAGCGCCATGCCAACCGCGGAAACAAAGTAATAAGAACCTTTCATCCTGCGCAGCAGGTAGTCGCCCAGCCAGCCCCCGGCCAACGAGGCCACAATGCCGTCCACGACGACGATGATGCCAAACACAAAATTCGCCGCCTCCAGCGAGTAGTGGCGTTCGCTGTACAAGAACTGAGGTATCCACACCAGGATGCCGCCGAGGGAAAACGTCATCGCCGCCATTCCCAGCGTGGCTGTCAGAAACGCGGGATTGCGCGCCAACCCGAAAAGCGTTCCTCGTTCCGGAGTTTCATTTAGCGAGTCGAATTGCCCGCGCTTCGGTTCCTTGAGGAACAGAACCATTACCGCTAGGAAGAATCCCGGGGCCGCCGCGATGTAAAACGGGAAACGCCAACCATACTGTGGGGCGAGATGGCCACCCAGCAGGTAACCTGCCGCAAATCCCACCGGAATTGCCAGATAAAACACGCCCAATATGCGGCCGCGCCTGTCTTCTGCGAAAAGATCCGCGACAAAAGTTGGGGCGATGGTGACGAAGGTCGCTTCGCCGATCCCGACCAGCGTGTGCCGAATCAACAGCTCCGTGTAGGTGTGCGTGAATGCGGTAAGGAGGGTGAGGCCGCTCCAAAGAATTGCGCCCACCGCGATGATGAGCTTGCGCGAGTAGCGGTCCGCCAAGGGCCCGACAAACGGTGCGGCCACCATGTAGAAGATCAGGAATGCGCTTGTCAGATAACCGAGCTGCGTTTTTGTCAGATGAAATTCCACCTGCACCAGCGGCTGCACCGCATTCAGCACCGAACGGTCGACATAATTGACCAGGTTCAGCGCCGTGAGCACGAGCAGCGCAGTTCGGGGATAGAGTTTGGTCGGAGGCACTTAGCGTGGGAATATAACACGTCGGCAATCAGTGGTGCCCGGCCGGTCTGATGCCGATTGACGCTATTAGCGATTCACATTAATAATCCACGACAACGATGCACAACGCCAATGCTGTGGTTGCGCGGTGAGCGAGACTCTCGCCAGCAAGGAGACAACGCTGGACGGGCGGGAGTTCCGTTCGCGTGTCGACACCTTTCTGCCTCCGCTCGCGTTGATAGCAGCCTTTGTCGTAAGGCTTACTCCGGCCAAGGAGTACTTCCTCAATCCCGACGAAGCCCTTCACTACCTCTCGGCGAGCCAGCCGTCCGTGGATCTTGCTTACAAGGCTGCACTCACCAACGCTCATCCTCCCTTGTTGATCCTCGTACTTTACTACTGGCGTTCACTCGGCCAATCGGAGCTGATGCTGCGCTTGCCGTCCGTATTGGCTGGGACGGCCTGCTGCTGGCTTGCCTATCTATGGCTTAAGGACGTTACAGAACGTTCTACCGCCTTCATGGGACTGTTGCTCTTGTCGTTCGCTCCCTCGCTTATTGGCCTGTCGGCTGAGGTTCGGCAGTATGCGCTCTTGTTGTTTTTCATGGCGGGCTGCCTTTACTTGTCTGAGCGCGCGATCCAGGAGAATTCGCGCCCGTTGATGCTGCTTTTCTCGCTGTGTCTCTACGGAGCGCTTCTCAGTCACTATTCTTCCCTGCTTTTCGCCCTGACCATGGGTATCTACATGCTCTTGCGGCTTTACCCTTACGGGAAGCGGCCTGGCTTGTTCGCAATGTGGGTCTGCGGTCAAATCGGTGGGTTCGCTCTTGTTACCTATTTTCTTGTTACCCACGTCGCACACTTGAGAGCGACGGGGATGCCGCGGGAGATTACCGAAACCTGGCTACGAAAATCCATTTTCCACCCCGGCGATCAGAACGCGGCGGTTTTCGCCTCGGCGCAGACTGTGCGCGTTTTTACTTACCTGTTCAGCCACGGTTTAGTCGGGACACTGGCGCTGCTGGCGTTTTTGGCGGGCATGGTTTCGCTCTTGAGAAGGAAGACCCCATGGAACAAAAAGAAGGACGGTCCCACGCCACGAGAACTCGCGCTTCTCTTCAGTCTGCCCTTTGCAGTCAATTGCGGCGCTGCAATCGCCGGACTTTATCCCTATGGCGGCACGCGGCACAATGCGTTCCTGGCGCCCTTTGCGGTTGCCGGTGCAGCTATCGGACTCGCTGCCTGGATACCGGCTCGACTCTGGGCAAAATCCCTCGCGATCGTCATCGCCCTCGCTCTCTGCAACTTCTTTCCCGCTCCCCCGCCACTGATAAAGGCTCGAAATCATTCCATGGTACTGATGAAAAACGCGGTGGACTACTTACGACAGTCTGCGCCGCGGGGATCCGTCCTACTCGCCGATTACCAGAGCGGGCTTGTGCTTGGCTACTACGCCTGCAACCACGGTATCGTCCAAGTGTTCCCGCCGCTGCGGAGCTTCGCGAAAGCCGATTGCAGCCCTTACACCGTGATTACGGCAGGTACGCAGGAGTGGAGGTTCAAGGCTGACGACTTGCCGGGCCAGCTGGCGAATGTTGCAGAGACCTATGGCCTCGTTCCGGGAACGAAAGTCTGGCTGTTCGACGCCGGATGGATTACCGACCTGGCGCCGGCGCTGAGCAGCGAGAACCGGTGCTCGACACCTCGTACGTTCGGCGAGAATATTCTGATCTGCCAGCTCACGGTTGGGGGCAAGACTGGCAGTGCTACGGCACCGACGAATCACGACCGACCAATCACAGAGTGACCTTAATTTCTTCGGTCATTTCTTCTGTCTCGGCCACTTCGCGATCACGACTGTCGCAATCCCACCGCGCGGACGGAACTCACCTTTCACCTCCGCCCACACTGGCTTGGCCCAGCGTACGACGTCCTCCAGCACCTGATTCACAACGTTTTCCTGGAAGATGCCGAGGTTTCGATACGACTGGAGATATTCCTTTAACGACTTCAACTCCAGGCACAGGCGATCCGGCACGTAGCGGATCACGATGTTGCCAAAGTCCGGCAAGCCAGTCTTCGGGCAGACGGACGTAAATTCGGGATCATCCACAACAATCTCGTATCCTGGAAATTGGTTCGGCCAGGTTTCAATTTCCGGGAAATCGTGATCGAGCCCGGCGCTGGCGTGCTCCGAAGTGTAGCGAGGCGAGGCGTAGCGGGGAGAGGTGGAACGGGGAGATTTCGGCATCCGTTGATTGTACCTAGCTCGTAATTGCGCGACATGACTCTAGTTCCCCGTCGTAAGAATTACGTAGAGGCAGCCGCCCTCGGCGGTCAGCAGGGCGAAGCCACGCCGCGCTCAACACGATGCGTATTTGCTGACGCAAACAGCCCCCACGATGCATCTAAACAGCCAAGTCCATAGTGCATTTGCTCGCTCCAGGCAGCGCGGTGGATGGTATACATTGAAGCTTGCGCTTTTCTCTACATGCCATTGAATGGAAACAGTTCGGGACGCCAGCCCCGGCGTTGGTTGGTGACGGCGGCTGCGATCCTGGCAGCGGTGATTGTGCTGGCTGCTTTCATCTCACGTCGGGATAACGGGGCCACGGTGCGAACCGCCGTCGTCGAACGAGGCACGATCCGCAGCCTGGTTTCCACCAACGGAAAGATTGAGCCCGTCAACAACTTTGAGGCCCACGCTCCGCTCGCGACGACTGTGCGGCACGTTTTTGTCAAAGAAGGCGACTCCGTCAAGAAGGGCCAGTTGCTGGTCGTTCTGGATGACGCCGACGCGCGCGCCCAGGGTGCTCGTGCCCAAACCCTATTGAGAGCGGCGGAGGCCGACCTCAGTGCCGCGAAGCGCGGCGGGAGCCAGGAAGAAGTGTTGAGCCTCGAAGCCCAACTGGTGAAGGCCGGCACCGACCGCGATGCAGCCCAACTAAATTTAGACGCGCTGAAAAAGCTTGTCCTGCAGGGTGCGGCCTCGGCGGGAGAAGTACGAGAAGCGGAAAACGCTCTTGCGCGCGCCGATGCCCAACTCACTTTTCTCCGGCAAAAGCAGACGCAACGATATTCGCATGCCGAGTTAGCGCACGTCGGAGCACAGCAAGCTGAAGCGCAGGCCGCCTACAATGCCGCACAGGACGTCCTGGCGAAATCGAATGTTCGCGCTCCTTTTGATGGCATCGTGTACTCTCTGCCCTCCAAGCAAGGCGGCTTCGTCGCGGCCGGGGATCTTCTGCTGCAAGTGGCTGATCTGCGAAAAGTGCTGGTACGCGCTTTTGTCGATGAACCGGACGTGGGCAGACTGACTCCGGGAAATCCGATTGAGATTACGTGGGACGCCGTTCCTGGGCGCATTTGGCGGGCGACCGTGACGGCCATCCCATCGACAGTAAAGCTGCGCGGTTCGCGCAACGTCGGCGAGACGACCAGCATCGTAGATAACAAGGATTTGAAACTCTTGCCGAATACAAATGTCGGAGTGACGATCGTTACTGCCGAGCACGACAACGTCCTGGTAGTGCCGCGAGAGGCGGTTCGAACGGACGACTCCAAGCCCTACGTTTTGCAGGTTGACGGGCACGAACTCAAGCGCCGGGATGTGGAGACTTCCCTTTCCAATCTCACACAGGTTGAAGTAACGCGCGGCCTCTCCGCCAAGGACATGGTCGCGATCAGTTCGTGGAACGGCAAACCGATCGGCGACCGAATGCAGGTCAAGTTTTAGATGATCACGCGCACTCGCAGAGTTTTTCTGGCGTTACTGTTGCTGATTGCCTCGTTGACCGCCAGCGTGGCGGACTCTGCGAAGGACAAGCTGGCGGCTGGCCGGATCGATGAAGCCATCACGGAATTGAACGGCCGTCTCTCTTCTTCTCCGGCGGACGCGGAATCGTCCAACCTGCTCTGCCGTGCTTACTTCGCGCTCGAAGATTGGAATCGTGCGGAATCCTCCTGCAGAAAGGCAGCGTCGCTCGATCCGGACAACAGCCGCTTCCATCTGTGGCTGGGGCGAGTGTACGGCGAAAAGGCGGATCGGGCAAATTTCCTGGCCGCGGCGGGCCTCGCCGGAAAGGTTCGCGGAGAATTCGAGCGCGCGGTGCAACTGAATCCGAAAGACGTCGACGCGCGGCTCGATCTTGCGGAGTTCTATCTGGCAGCGCCGGGCATTGTCGGCGGCGGAGAACAGAAGGCCCGCCAGCAAGCGCAGTTCATCGCAACTGTGAACCCTGCCCGTGAACACTGGGTTTACGCGCGCATCGCCGAACAGAAAAAAGACGCTGCCACCGCCGAACGGGAATATCACCAGTACATCGACCTTAGCAAGGGTGACGCGGAAGCCTGGCTCAACCTCGCTCTTTTTCTCCGTCGCCAGAAGCGCATCGACGAAATGGAGCAAGCCATCGTCAAGCTCAGCCAGTCCCCGATGCCCAAACTCGATGTTCTGGTTGAAGCGTCCCAGATGCTGTATCGCGCCGGCCGTAACTATCCCTTCGCCACGCAACTACTGAATCGCTATCTCGCCGCCGGCCCGGTAGAGGCGGCTCCCGCGTTCAAGGCCCATCATCAACTGGGGCTGCTGCTGGAAAGACAAGGAGACAAAGCAGGAGCCGTGCGCGAGTATCGGGCTTCGCTGGCATTGGTCCGGAACTTTGGCCTGGCCCAGCAGGCACTGAACCGAGTTGCCCGCTGAGGATGACGCGATTCCGACCGCGCCTCGTGACGTCCCAAATAACTTTCCAAAGCCACTGCCCGATCGGCTTCTGGCACACTACAATTTGTGCGTCGCCGCGGAGCCGCGGCCTGATCTATTTGTGCCTGATCCATGGGTAACGAGATGATGGGTGACGAGATGAAACTCCAATTGCCGCCGTGCTTGCGCTCTACAAATCTGCTCGCTTTTTTTGCAGCCGTATTAACGATCGCAACACGCGGCCAGGCGGAGCCGCTGCCTCTCGAGCGCGCCATTCGGCTCGCGCTCGCGCACAGCACGGCGTCGGCGATTGCGACTGCCGACGTCCAGCGGGCCTTTGCCTCCTACCGCGAACTCCGCAACAACTACTTACCTACGATATTCGTCGGTTCGGGTCTCGGCTGGTCCTATGGATATCCCCTCAGCATCGAAGGATCCGCACCCGCACTGGCAAATGCCGTCGCGCAGAGTACGGTTTTCAACCCGGCGCAGCGCCAGTTCCTGCATGCCGCGAAAATCGAATGGCATGCTTCCGAGTTTCAGGGCAAAGACGAGCGCAATGCCGTCATCCAGGACGTCGCGGTGACCTATGCTGAACTGGCAAAGTGGGAGACGCGACTCCAGCGCCTGCAGCAGGACGAGGACCATGCGCAGCAAATGGAACAAGCGGTGGCTGAGCGCTTGCACGAAGGCGTGGACAGCGCCGTGGACCTGAACAAAGCAAAGCTAACCGCAGCACGCGTACGCCTTCATCGGGCCGAGGCACGCGGCAACGCCGACGTCCTTCGGCGCCACCTTTCAACGCTGACCGGTTTGCCGGTCTCCTCGATCGAGCTCGCTCCCGAGACGATTCCGGCACTGCCGCCCGTCGCTTCAGAAGAAGATCTTTCGGAAAAAGCGATTGCCTCCAGTCCCGCTATCAAGTTGGCCGAGCAGCATTCGCTGGCGGAAGCGATGCGCGCTTCGGGCGAGCATCGCGCTCTATATCCGTCGATCGATTTCTCGGCGCAGTATGCGCGGTTTTCCACTTTCAACAATTACACCAAGTACTTTCCGCCGCATACCTTCCAGGTGGACAACGCTACGATCGGCATCGCCCTGAAGATCCCGTTGTTCAATGCCAGCCAACGCGCACGAGCCGACGCAGCCGAGGCCCAAGCCCTCAAGGCGAAGAAGCAAGCAGAGGCGGTTCGCAATCAGGTGGCTGAAGAGACCCTGAAGCTACAGCGCGCCGCCGAGCAACTCGAGGCCGCCCGCGAGGTGGCGCAACTCGAATATCAACTGGCACAGTCGGGCCTTGAAGCGGCCCAAACCCGGGTCGACGCAAAGACGGGGACCTTGCACGAATTGGCCGATGCCCGAGTGCAGGCCGCCGAACGTTATTTGCTTTTCCAGGATGCCGATTTTGAATACCAGAGAATCCGTATGAACTTGCTGCGAGCCACCGGAGACTTGGAGAATTGGGCGTTGCCCAACCCCGCTCCAAAATGACACCCCAAAACAGCGTACCCAGCCAGCATCCGATTCTCGCGCCTTAATGCTCAGAAACGACGTTCGACGAGGTTCTTTTGCGGTTTGACCCCCGCTAAGGCACACTTGGGTAAGGGTTTCCACGCTTTTCGGCCCGGGTTCGGACGTACCAGAATGGTAGCGTCGGCTGGGGTATGTACGCAGGTAAGAGTGCTAAAATAGAGACTCCCAATATGCCCTTAAAAACACTGTTCTTGAATCCGCCTTCGTTTGAGAATTTCGATGGGGGTGCCGGCTCGCGCTGGCCCGCTACGCGTGAAATTGAATCGTACTGGTATCCTGTTTGGCTCGCCTATCCAACGGGAATGCTGGAGGGCGCGCGCTTGCTGGACGCCCCGCCACATCACATCACAGCGGAAGAAACGATCCGCACCTGCAAGGACTACGAACTCCTCGTACTGTTCACGAGCACGCCTGGATTTCCGGGCGACGTCCGCATCGCGGAGGCCATCAAAGACAGCAATCCGCACATCAAGATCGCCTTCGTCGGACCCCACGTCAGCGTCCTGCCCGAGAAGTCTCTGATGGAAGCGAAAGTGATTGACGTAGCCTGCCGCAAGGAATTCGATTACTCCATCGTCGAATACGCGCAGGGCAAGCCGATCGAAGACATACTCGGCATTTCGTACCGCAAGAATGGACACGTGGTGCATAATCCCGACCGGCCAACCATCGAGAATCTCGACGCACTGCCGCACGTGACCGACGTTTATCGTCGCGACCTGGATGTCCGCCGCTACAACGTGCCTTTCCTGCTCCACCCCTTTGTATCGCTGTACACGACGCGCGGATGCCCGGCGCAGTGCACGTTCTGCCTCTGGCCCCAGACGCTCAGCGGACACCCGTGGCGCAAACGCTCCACCGACGACGTAGCCCGCGAAATGGCCAAGGCGAAAGACTACTGGCCCTACGTGAAGGAATTTTTCTTCGACGACGACACCTTCAACCTTCAGAAGGCGCGCACTGTCGAATTGTGCGCCAAGTTGAAACCGCTGGGCCTGACCTGGTCGTGCACATCGCGCGTCACAACCGACTTCGAGACGCTCAAGGCCATGAAAGAGGCGGGGTGCCGGCTCCTGATCGTGGGCTACGAATCGGGCGATCAGCAGATTCTGAAAAACATCAAGAAAGGCGCCACCATCGAACGCGCGCGCCAGTTCACCAAGGATTGCCACAAGCTGGGACTGGTGGTGCACGGAGATTTCATCCTTGGCCTGCCCGGAGAGACTCGCGAGACCATCAAGAACACAATCAAATTCGCCAAGGAACTGGACGTGGAGACGATTCAGGTTTCGGTGGCGCACGCTTTCCCGGGAACGGAACTGCACGAATTCGCGATCAAGAACGGCTTCATGACCAGCGACACGAAAATGGTGGACGACGGCGGCCACCAGATGGTGCAGATCGAATATCCGGGTCTGCCCGCGACGGAAATTCTTGAGGCAGTCCATCACTTTTATGATGAATATTATTTCCGTCCGAAAGCCGCGTACCGCATTTTGAGGAAAGCGGTGTTCGACAACTCCGAGCGCAAGCGCCTGTACAAAGATGCGCGGACCTTCCTGAAACTGCGCGCGCAGCGCCACAAGTGGGTCAAGGAAAACCGCAAAGAAGAAACGCCTGCTCCGGAACCAGCCAAGGCCTAAGTGGAGAGACGGGTGTCCCGTCCGTCCAGCAGCCATCCAGCCGGGCGGGGACGCCCGGCGCTCCACCGACACGGAGTCAGATCCTAAGTGACGTTTCGCAAATACCTCGTCCTGGCGGGAATCACCGTATTCAGCACTGCGGGTGATTCCCTGCTGGCTCGCGGCATGAAAGATCTCGGCGGCGTTTCCCTCCACCATCTTTCCGGTTTGCTGCTGGCTATCCTCAACCCTTGGGTCGCAATGGGAATCCTTTTCCTGCTGACCTTCTTCGCTTGTTACATGTCGGCTCTGTCGTGGGCAGACCTCACCTATGTGCTGCCAGCCACCTCGTTCGCCTATGTGCTCGTCGCTTTGTTTGGTCACTTCCGTCTGCATGAGGAAATCTCGCCGACGCGCTGGGCTGGCATTGCGCTCATCGCCGCCGGCGTGGGCTTCGTGGCCGCCGGCCCATCGTTTACGCCCGCTCGCGAACGCCGTGATTCCCAGAGCGCTCCTCGCGACACCGTTTCCCTTGAGGTGAAACCATGAAAGACCTATACGCCTGGTCCGCGATCGGGCTCATCGTTTTCGCCTCGACCACCGGGGACGTGCTGCTCTCCTACTCCATGAAGCGAGTGGGCGACGTCGGTGAACTCTGGAAGCGGCGCGGGGCATTGGCGGTTATCGGGCGCGTGCTGGCCACGCCCACGTTTGGTCTCGGATTGATGGCGATGGGCGTCGCGTTCTACAGCTTGCTCTTCGGCCTCTCGTGGGGGAATCTTAGTCTGGTCGTGCCTGCTTCGGCCTCCCTCACCTTTGTGGCCAATGCGGTCGCTGCAAGCATCTTCCTGCACGAACGCGTGGGGCGCCGCCGGTGGATTGCGGCTTTGCTGGTCGCGGGCGGAGTGGTGTTAATGGCGGTCTGAATTGCTAACGGAACAGACGGACAGGGGTTACAAGCGGCTGCCCTCCCTTGCTTGATTCCCCGCCGCCGGAAGAGACTTGAACCGTTTTCGAACTCTCCGCGGGCGCAAGTCCCTCCAGAGAACGAAGCCGCTCTCCGCACATTGCCGCCAGAAGTTTTCCGCTTTCCGGTTGCTTGCCGAACGATTCCGATTCCGCGTCCCGGCGTGCAGCTTTGAGCTGGTTTATGGGCGCCCGCAATCTCGCCAACTCCGCGAGCAGGTCTTTTCCACCCCTACTTAAATAAATGATGTATGACGGCTTCCGAGTGGCCGTGAATTCCCCTCACCTCACCGACCGCCCGGAACGAAGAAAGAGTTGACGTGCACGACGATCTCAGTGCCGCGCGCCGCATTCAATCGGCACCGGGCTGTCGACGCAGCATCCGCCCAGGCTCAGGTCGAGGATCTTCCCCCGAAAGGCAAAAGGCCGTTGGATGGGAGGAGACTGATCTTCGCGACACCTCCACAACGGAGCCCGGGGGTTACGGGGGCGAACGTCGTCTCCGTTGGTATTCTCAGCCATGTGTAGTAGATCGTCTGTCGAGCGATGATTCCTGAGGTGGCATCAAGGCAATGCAGGATTCGAAACCGAAGTAATCGACGTCCAGGTGAGTCTCAGCCAAACAGCTTCATCAATCCACTCGGAGCCAGATCGGGGACGAGAAAGCTGGCGCTTTTGCCGCCGGCGAACCGCGCCAGTGCTTCCGCCGCAAGATACCCGCTGCGAACCGCCCCCTCCATGGTGGCCGGCCAACCGGTCGCGGTCCAATCACCCGAGAGAAAGACTCGAGGCCATGCCGTCTCTGGCTTGGGCCGGTACTGGTCGATTCCCGGGCGTGGTGAATACGTTGCGTGCACTTCCTTGATCACGGTCGATTTGAGCAGTTTCGCTTCGGACGCACCGGGGAAAAACTCTTCCGCTTCTTTCACCGCCATCTCGACAATATCTGACTTGGATTTTTCAACCAGGCTTCGGGAGCAACTTACTACCAGCTCAACATAGCTGCCGCTGCCGTTTTCGCGATCTTCGTTGTTACGAACATCGTTGCGAACATCGATGAGCCGCGATTTGTGAAACATCCACTGGATAGTGCGGTCGAGCAGGATAGCGTGATCGAGGCCGCTGATTGGGCGATCGAACCAGAGATGGATGCCGGTGATCGGTGAGGTCGAGAAGTGGCCGAGTGCTGCGGCCAAAGGCGCAGCCGACGGCGTATCGGGCAAGATGCGCCCCAGAACATCAAACGGAACAGCCAGAACCAGATAGTCGAATTTCTGTTCCTGTCCATTCGTAGTCACACTTATCCGGGAGGTGTCCCGCTCAGAGGTTTCCGCTCGAAACGACTCCACACTCGCGCGAAACTGTATCTCGCCACCACGAGCGCGGATGTAATCTCCAGTCTGGCTATAGAGGTCCGTCAGCGGCACAGTTGGAATTCCCATGAGCCCGGCAGCGGCCGATTTAAGAAACGACTCGCGCACTACCTGGGCAGCGTACGGAACGGAAACCTTATCAACATCCTCATTCAAGGCGCTGACCAGAATTGTCTTCCAGAAACGCTCGATGGCTTGCGTGGTTTGCCCGTGCCGTTTGAGCCAGTCGAGGAACGACTCTCCGCGATCCGGAGGAATGGAAAGAGCAAGCGCCGCCATGGCGCGGCTGATGGCCATCTTGTCGCGAAAGCTCAGACAGTCGGCTTGGAGAAATGCCAGAGCCGTATGCAGCGGAGCAGGCAGCGCTGACGGGGCGATCACCGAGGCGCGTCCTCCGGGCTCGAGGAATGTCAGCTTCTCATACCAGCGAATTTTGTCCTGAACTCCGGCGCGCCGGTAGAAATCGAGCAGGTTGGTGCAGCAGCCGAGCAACACATGCTGGCAATTGTCGACAATTTCGCCGGTACCGGGATGCTGATAAGAAGAGGCGCGCCCGCCGAGATAAGGGCGGCGTTCAAACAAGGTCACGCGAAACCCGGCTTCGGCCAAGGCGCATCCCGCGGCCAAGCCGGCCAGCCCGCCTCCAGCGATAGCGACCGTAGCAGGATGCGTATTAGGATCGATCGAGAGCGGCATCACACCAGACGCTTCAGGATTCCTTTTCCCAGGACGGTGAGCTTTTCCGGAACCGTTAGCCGGACGCGCTCACCGAAAACGTCGTACTGGTTCGAAGCAATCTTTTCGAGTAGCCGGCGATAGATGGTGATCAGTACCCACAGGGCGGGCTGACTGTCTTCATTTACCATCGGGATCAGCTCATCTCCGGCGCGGTAGCAGTCGCGAGCGCGGTCGGCCTCCATCGCCAGCAGCGGACGGATGCGGCCGACATCAACATTCGGCACCGCGAGATCGGTGGCCGAGAGACCGCACTGCGCCAAATCCTCTTGCGGAAAATAAATCCGGCCCATGGCGACGTCTTCTTTGACGTCGCGAATAATATTCGTAAGCTGAAATGCCAGTCCGCAGCGCTCGGCGAGCGGCTCAGCGGCGGGATCGCGATATCCGAAAATTTTGATGCACACCAATCCAACGACCGATGCCACTCCGTAGCAATATTGGCGCAATTCTTCAAAAGTCTGGTAACGCGCGGCCAGCGCACCGGCGGAGCGCTCGGGCTGAGCATCATCGAGGTCTGCGGCCGTACCATAAGCCAGCTGGTCGAGAAGCCCAATTGGAATCTGGTACGCGCGCTGCGCATCGGTCAGCGCCAGCAGCACGGGATCATCGGTGGGCTGAGCAGCCAATGCGCGGTGCACCTTGTCCAGCCATTCCGCCAGCTTGTTGTGACGATCATCGGGGCTCAGCGCGCTGTCATCGGTGATGTCGTCGCACCGCCGCATAAAGGCGTACACCGCGCTCAACGCATTGCGCTTCCGCCGTGGAAGTATGACAAACGCGTAGTAAAAGTTTTTTGCGGCGGAGCGGGCGATGCTCCGGCAGACGGAGTACGCCATATCGAGCTGCGAAGCGGTCGGCGCGAACTGCACTGGCGCATTTCCCACGGCGGTGCTCAACCTTGCTTCTCCTGCGGCTTCCCCAACATCTTCCCCAGCGCGGCACGAGCGACCAGAGCCAGCTTCCGAGCTTTCGAGATTGCGGGACGCCTGCCCAGCACAGCATAATTTTGGCGTTCGATTGCGTTCAGGATTTCCTGGCCGCCACGGCTGAAGAGTTCGATGTCGGTAGCGAGGGTGCGGTCCACTTTCGCGACCAGCGGCAATCCTTGCCTGAACCATTCCCGCGCACGTTCGACTTCAAAACGCATCATCTCGCGGAATGGCGACGAATTTTCGCCCTCACGTATCATTTTTTCGCTCACGCCGAAGCGGCGCAGGTCTTCGAGCGGAAGATAGATTCGTCCTTTGGCCACGTCCGCGCTCACGTCTTGCCAGAAGTTCGCGAGTTGCAGCGCGGTGCAGGTGTAATCGGAAAGCGACTGGCGCTCGGAATCGCGGTATCCGCAGAGGTACAGTACCAGATGGCCCACCGGATTCGCCGAATATTCGCAGTATCCGAGCAGGTCGTTGAACGTTTCATAGCGGGTGATACTCTGATCCCGCCGGAACGCTGTCAGCAAATCTGCGAATTCATGTTTCGGAATTTCAAACTTGCGCACAGTCTCGGCGAGCGCGACAAATACGGGATGACGCGGCCGAGTACGATGACCGTCGTAACACGCGTTAAGCTCCGTCTCCCACTGATCGAGTAACTGCAGAGATGCGTCGTTGTCACCGACCTCGTCACCCAGATCGTCCGAGATGCGGCAATAGGCGTAGACATTAAAGAAGTGCTGGCGCAGCTGCTCCGGAAGAAACCAGGACGCGACCGAAAAATTCTCGTAATGCGAGCGCGCCAGGCGGCGGCAATATTCGCGCGCGTCCGCTTCCGAAGGCGCCTCGTCAGGGATGGCATACTCCGGCGGCAGCGCACTCCATGCGGAGGAGAGCGGCGCAGTCGGCGGATGGCTGGCAGCAGTAGTCATCGAAACTTTATATGTAATGGAGCGCCGGGCGTCCTCGCCTGGCTGGACGGGCGAGACGCCCGTCGCTCCATCGTACGACTCATTATGCAGCGCGACGCTAGTGACCCGGGATGATCGCAGTCTTGATATCCCCGTTGCGGTTCAGCATGTGGCGCAGCACATCGTGCAAGCGCGAAAGCGGCGCTTCGCCGGTAATGTA
>Ga0210402_10002854_pt1 | contig 16543 bp, 18 predicted proteins | sample IncBWC7MmetaG_FD_161055 | JGI IMG/M metagenome (GOLD analysis project Ga0210402, IMG submission 161055) | Forest soil microbial communities from Barre Woods Harvard Forest LTER site, Petersham, Massachusetts, United States - Inc-BW-C-7-M | ecosystem: Environmental > Terrestrial > Soil >... | reverse complement strand
ACACCCTTCGCGCGCGCGGTACGCACATAGTCCTCGGCGGTGATTTCGACAAAGGCTGAGCGTGTGAACCGCGCCATCACCGCCGCGACCGCGAGGCCGAGCGTGAAGGCGGGCAGCACGAAGTTCTGCCAGGCCCCGTAGCCTCCGGTTGGCAGCCAGCCCAGACGCACGGAGAACAGATCTATCAGCAGAAGCCCGAGCCAAAAGCCAGGAAACGAGATGCCGGAGATCGCCAGCACCATCGACGCCTGATCCTGCCAGCGTCCACGCCGCACGCCGGACAGTACGCCGATACCCACACCGACCGTGACCGACCATAGCATGGCGAACACGGTGAGCAACAGCGTCGGCATGAAGCGTTCGCCGATCAGTTCGACCACCGGCTGGTGCGTCTTGATCGAACGGCCAAGACGCAACTGCGCGGTCTCGCCGAGGTAACGCAGATACTGAATGAATAGCGGCCGATCGAGCCCCATATCCGCGCGCACCGCGGCGATGTCCTGTGCAGACGCGTCCGGTCCCGCGACCAGTCGCGCGGGATCGCCTGGCAGAAGATGGACGAACAGAAACACGAAGACGCTGACTGCCAGCAGGACGGGTATGGTTCCCGCCAGCCGGCGGATCAGGTAGTCGAGCACGTCGTTCCAACGTCATGGCCTGCGCAGGCAGGCCATCCACGTCTGCTCGTCGCCCCATACAGACGTGGATGGTCGGCCTTCGCCGGCCATGACGAAGTGGCTGCGCTCACTTCGTCACTCCAGCGCCGCGTCCTCGGTCAGGTGGAATTGCTGATCCGGCCGGATGAACGCGCCGTGCAGCTTCTTCGAATAGGCTGCCAGATTGTGCTCCACGCCGAGATAGATCCACGGCGTGTCCCCCCATGCCTGCGCCTGCGCCTTGGCATAGGCCGCGGCACGTTTCGTCGGATCGACCGTGCTGAGCCCCTCCTCGATCGCCGCATCCGTCACCGGGTTGCTGTACCACGCCAGGTTGGCCAGCACCGGGGGGAACGACTTGGTATAGAGCATCGGCCGCGTTCCCCAGTCCGCATCGCCAGTCGACGACGACCAGGCAGTGTACAGCGCGACTATGGTGGCGTCCTCGGGCTTCTGCACATTGAACATCTTCGCAGTCAGCACGCCGGCTTCCAGCGGTTCAACCTTCACCGTCACGCCGACCGCGGCAAGCTGCTGCTGGACGAACTGCATGCCGCGCTGGATCAGCGTGCTGGCGCCGCCGGTCAGCGTGGTCTCGAAGCCGTTCGGATAGCCGGCCTCGGCCAGCAGAGCCTTGGCCTTCGCCGGATCATAGGGCCAGTCGCCCTGCTTCGCGTAAAACCCAAGCAACGGCGGCATCGTCGAATCCATTGGATCGGCGTGGCCGCTGAACACCACCTTGATGAATGCCTGCTTGTCGATGGCATAATTCAGCGCCTGACGCACTCGCGGATCGCTGAACGGCTTGCGCATATTGTTCAGCGCCACATAGCGGGACAGAATCGAAGACTCGTCGAACACCGTGATCGTCGGGCTGTTGTCCAGCGATTTGATCATCTCCGGCGGCACCGGATAGATGAACTGCGCCTCGCCGGTCTGTAGCATGGCGATGCGTGCGCCGTTCTCCGGCACCCCACGATAGGTGATCGTGTCGATCTTCGGCAGGCCCGGCTTCCAGTAGTGTTCGTTCTTCTTCATCTTCAGCGTATCGGCGCTCCAACTGACGAACTGGTAGGGTCCGGTGCCGGAGGGATGCCGCGTCACCTCCTTGCCGAATTCCTGCACCGATTTGGGACTGACGATCAGCGCGCCGGGATGCGCGATGTCGTTGACGAAGGCGCCGAACGGATATTTCAGCACCACCTTCACCGTGGTATCGTCCACCGCATCCGTGTGGTCGATCATCACGAACAGGCTCTGCCGCTTCAGGTGGTTCTCCGGGTTGCCGGCGCGATCGAAGCTTGCCTTGACCGCCGCCGCGTTGAACGGCGTGCCGTCGTGGAACGTCACGCCCTTGCGCAGGTGAAAGACGAACTCCTTGGCGTCTTCGGTCGCCTCGTAGCTTTCCGCAAGCTGCGGCTGCAGCTTCATGTGTTCGTCGAGCATGTAGAGACCCTCGAACATCAGCCGCGCCGCCGACTGCGACAGGTTGTCGTTGAGATCCGCCGGATCCAGCCCGGTCAGATTGTCGGGCACGCCGACCACGAGGTCCTTGGCGGCATGCGCCGTGCTCGCCGCGCCAAGCGCAAGCGAAGCTGCCAGCAGTACGCGGGGAAGCATGGAAGTCACCGGAAAATCCTCCTTGATCAGTAAAGACCCCCGACGCGGTGACGGGCGACAAAGTGATCCTCGCCCACCCGCACCAGTGGCGCCACGATGGGAGGATCATCGGGCCGACGCAATGGGCTGGGCACCTCGCTGTCGTCCAGCTCGATCGAGCGGTCGCGCCGGCGCGGATCAGGGATCGGCACCGCCGCGAGCAGCCGGCGCGTATAGGCGTGCTGGGGATCGCCGAACACCGCCTGACGAGGGCCGATCTCGACGATCTGGCCGAGATACATCACCGCCACGCGGTGACTGATGCGCTCCACCACCGCCATGTCATGCGAGATGAACAGATAGGCCACGCCAAGCCGTGCCTGCAGTTCCATCAGCAGGTTGACCACTTGCGCGCGGATCGACACGTCCAGCGCCGCCACCGCTTCGTCGGCGATGATCAGGCTGGGCTGGGAGGCGAGCGCACGGGCAATGCAGGCACGTTGGCGCTGGCCGCCGGACATCTCGTGAGGATACCGGCTGGCGTAATCCGGTGTCAGGCCGACCAGCCGCAGCAATTCGTGGACGCGATGCTCCACGTCCGCACCACCCAACAACCGATGCGTGCGGATCGGTTCGGCGATGGAAAATCCGATCGTCAGGCGGGGATCGAGCGATGCGAACGGGTCCTGGAACACATACTGCACCCCGCGCCGCAGCCTGACCTCGCGCGCCCGATCCAGCCGCGTGACATCCTCGGCATTCACCCAAATTGCGCCCGCCCGCGGCTGTTCGAGGCGGATGATGCTGCGGCCCGTCGTTGATTTGCCGCAGCCGGACTCGCCCACGAGTGCCAAGGTCTCGCCATGCCGCACCATCAGGCTGACCTGCTCGACGGCATGGATGCGACCGGTAATACGAAACCAACGCTGGATATCGAAGTGTGTGGTCAGTCGCCTGATGTCGAGCACCGGCGGCTTGTCGAGACGCACCGTCGCCTGCGGCTCCGCCGCGTTGCCGTCCTGGGGAAACGGCGCAGGCAACGCCTGCCCGGCGAGACTGCCCAGCACCGGCACGGCCTTCAGCAGCATCTGTGTATACGGATGTTGTGGCGTGTCGAACACACGGAGCGCGTCGCCTTCCTCGACCTTGACGCCGTCGCGCATCACCAGTACCCGGTCGGCCATCTCGGCCACCACACCCATGTCGTGCGTAATGAAGATCACGCCCATGCCGTATTCACGCTGCAACAAGCGCAGCAGCCGCAGCACTTGCGCCTGCACGGTGACATCGAGCGCGGTGGTGGGCTCATCGGCGATCAGCAGACGCGGCCGACACGACAGCGCCATCGCGATCATCACTCGCTGGCGCATGCCGCCGGAAAGCTGGAACGGATAGCGCTGCAACTGCCGCACCGCTTCGGGGATGCGGACGTGTTCCAGCAGGCGGCGCGCCTCGGCCAATGCGGCAGTTTGACCGAGCCCCTGATGCAGCATAACCGCCTCGGCAATTTGGTCGCCGATCCGCAGCACGGGATTGAGGCTGCTCATCGGTTCCTGGAACACCATCGCCATCTCGGGGCCGCGCAGCTGTCGCATCGCATCGGCGGATTCGGTAACGAGATCGCGCTCACGGCCGGCGCGATCGGTGAACAGGATACGGCCCGTAGTGATGCGGCCGCCGGTGTGGTCGATCAGCCGGGTGAGGCTCAGCGCGGTCACCGACTTGCCGGAACCCGATTCCCCGACGATTGCCAGCGTCTCGCCCTGAGCCAGATGAAGGTCCAGATCACGGACGACGGTCGAAGGCCCCTGGTCGGTGGCGAACGCGACGCTCAGGCCCTGAATGTCGAGCAGGTTCCCGATTTGGGACAGCGGCGGACTCTCCGGCAGCATGGCCGCGCATTGAAGCTCGCAGTCCCAACGACAGGCAAGCCGAGGGTATCATGCGATAAACCAGAGACCTCGGTGGCCAAACCCGCTAACCACCATGGGCGGACATCGTCATGGTCGGCGAAGGCCGGCCATCCACGTCTTTGCCGCCAGTATAGCAAGAAGACGTGGATGCCGACCTTCGTCGGCATGACGATTGAGGTGTGGCCTTCATGGCGGGTGAAAGCCCGCCATGATGGTGAACGGCTAGCCGCGGTTTGTGTAATGGAATTCCGGCTGCGCCTTCAGTGACTCTTTGGTCGCGCCGGGCATGACGACCTTATTGTCGCTGCTGGCATTTTTCGTGTCGCCGAGCTGAAGCTGCGTGTACGGAACTGCAACCAGCTTCGTGCCCATGCCGAGGAAACCGCCGACTGATACGATCACGTCGTCGGCCTTGTTGTCCTTGCCCAGCACGAGATCGTCCACACTTCCGACCTTTTCGTTGTGGTCATTGTAAACTGAGGTGCCGATCAGCTTGCTGGCGCGCACGTCGCCTTGATCGGTCAGCGTCGTGTTGCGTTGCGAGGGGCTGGTTGCGGCAGCCGGAGTTCTCGTGTCGTGCGTCGCCGGGGCAGATGTGGCGTTCCCCGACGAAGGCGTCTGAGCCAGCGCAGGAAGCGCGGCACCAGCCGCCAGAATCATGGAAAATGCGAGCGTGGAACGTGAAATTTTGGTCATCGATTATTCCTCCGTGATTGGAAGGATCGCCAGATGCTGCACGAGGGCGTCATTGCAGTGGCGCAATTCAGGCAGCCCCGAGGCAGTGCATCAACTGCCCGACAGCGCGTTCCCCTAAAGGGTCACGTCGGTTCCCAGGTGGAACAGACAGTCGCCCCGCATCGTGCGCCCCGGCACACGCTTGCACAGAACGAACCCGTCGCGGGCGAAATGCACTGCGACCGGCTCGACCCACGGTGTCTCCGGAAAGTGAAGCCGCGCGGCCGGCTGGCCGGCTTCCACCATATCGCTCAGTTCGACCAGCGGTTCGAACAATCCGTTCTCTGGCGCATAGACAAAATAGTCCGGGCCGCCGACTTCGAGGAACCGCGTCGGTCCATCCGGCGCGATCCACGCGCTCGCCGGCAGGATGCCGAGATGTGACAGCACGTTGTTGACGCCGCGCTCCACCATCTGCAGCGCGGACCGTGTGACGTGGCCGGAACCGCCAGCCTCGGTGCCGAGACAGACCACGCCATGACGAGCGGCACCGCCGGACAGCGTCCGATCGCCGCCCTGATTCTGCTCCGCCACATAAGCGACGGGCGAGCCGAACGCCTTCAGTGCCGTGACGCCCTGTTCGGTGCCTCCGTCGCGCTTCCAGCCGCCATATAGCGCCGATGGTACGTACATCAGGGATGAACCGCCGGAGTGCAGGTCACACACCAGGTCCGCCAGCGGCACCAGTTCATGTTCAATATGGTATGCGATCTGTTCGGTCACCGTGCCATCCGGATCGCCAGGGAACAGCCGGTTGAGATTGCCCTCGTCGATCGGCGACGTCCTGCGGCCGGCGAGCGCGGCGGGGAAATTGGCGGCCGGTAAAATGATCACGCGCCCCTGAATGCGCGCCGGATCCAGCGACTTCACCAGATTGCACAGCGTGACCTGGCCCTCGTATTCGTCGCCGTGCGTACCGGAAACCAGCAGCGCAGTCGGGCCGTCGCCGTTCTTCAGCACCACGATGGGAATCGGGATGAACCCGTAGGCGGAGCTGTGCACCGAGTGGAACAGCCGGAGGAAGCTGTGCTGGCGACCGTTACCGCCGAAATCCACGTCCGCGACGATGCGGCTCCTGCTGGTCCCTGACATTGCTCGCTCCAAGATGCAGGATCAGGATAGAAGCAGGGAGCAAGATCATGGAAGAGTTGCAGTTGGTGTTCGAGCCGTTCCCGAGCGACACCTTGATGCGGTTCTTGTCCGACAACGTCGTCAACGTCAACTTCGCCCGCACCGGCGTGGCCACCTGGCACCCGGTCGGCTTCTTCCTGAAAAACACTCGCGGCGAATGGCTGGGCGGACTGACCGGCTATCTCTGGGGCGGCTGGATGCACGTGAACTTCGTGTGGGTCACCGAAGCGTTGCGCGGCCAGCGACACGGAACCCGGCTGATGGATGCAGCGGAGTCGTTCGCCATCGAGCGTGGCTGCACCAGTGCAACGCTGGAGACCCTCAGCTTCCAGGCGCCCGGTTTCTACGCCAAACGCGGCTACCAGGTATTCGGCACGCTGGAAGACTATCCGCCCGGCCACAGCAAGTTTTTCCTGCGCAAGCGGCTGGCGCATTCCTGACTTGCGGCGCGGCGTCATTTCGGCCATATTGCGGCCTCCATCCACAACAACAGAAAGGAGGTGATCCAGTGTCTCATTGTTTGATGTCGGCGCCGTTTGCCGCGACCTGGATCCCCGCAGCGAGGGCTTTCGTCGCGGGCTAGGCTTCGTCGGGCGACGGACGCCCACAGACAATGCCGAAGGCTCCGGAGGGCAACCTCCGGAGCCTTTTTCATATCAGGTCTTGGTTGCCTCAACGGGCGGACGGCGCTTCATGAACGCCGCGCGCAGGCAGGTCGCGACCAGTTCCCCGCGCTGGTTGAGTGCCTGGTGCTCAAATTCAACCACACCCGCCTCCGGGCGCGAGCGCGACGCGCGCAGCGAACGCACAATGGAGCGGGCGCGGATCGTGTCGCCGTGGAACACCGGCTTGGGAAACTCGACCTTGCTCATGCCGAGATTGGCGATGGTCGTGCCGAGCGTCGTGTCGCCCACCGTCATTCCGATCATCAGCCCCAGCGTAAAAATCGAGTTTACGATGCGCTGGCCGAATTCGGTGGTCCTGGCGAACTCCTCGTCCAGATGGAGCGGCTGCGGATTGAGGGTCAGCGAACTGAACAGCACATTGTCCATTTCGGTGACAGTGCGGCTGAGCGCATGTTCAAAGGTCTGGCCTTCATGGAAGTCCTCGAAATACAGCCCGGCCATGGTTGGTCCTCCCCTTAAACCAGCTTCGCCTCGAATGGAGGGATCAGGTCGGGCGCATCGAACTCCAGCACCCAGACGTCAGGATCGAACCGCGCCTGGCGCGCGACATAGGCGTCAGCCGCAGCCTGATCGACCGGCGCCGCACCAGTGCCGCGCATCCAGGCGAGGGTGCCATCCGCGGTACGCATCTGCGACAGCACCGACAGCCCGTCGCGACCGCGCAGCACGACAAGCACGCCGCCCGAGTCCGCGTCACCCTTGCGCAGGACCGCACCGGGCCGACCGTCCAGGTCACCCATGCGCAGCGCCATCTTCACCCATAATCCTGCCTTCAATCGCGGCTCGGCCATGCCACCTCCCCGATCGCCACGTCATTGTGCAGGATGGACGCGCCACTGCGCGAATCGAGGCGCCCATGCGATGGATCGCTGCCCTGCTTGTCTTGCTCACCAGTGCCGCGACGGCACGCGCCGAGGATGCGATCAGCTTCGGCCTCGACTGGCTGGCCGAGGCGGAATATGGCGGATACTACCAGGCTGTGGCCACCGGGCTTTATGCCAGGCATGGGCTGAAGGTGACGATCCGGCAGGGCGGCCCGCAGGTAAACCAGATGCAGCTCATGATGGCGGGCAGGTTGGATTTCAACCTCGGCGGCGGTCGGGCGATCGAGTTCGTGCAGCAGAACCTGCCCTTCGTCGCCATCGCCGCGATATTCCAGAAGGACCCTTCGGTGCTGATCGCGCATCCCGGCCAGGGAAACGACAGTTTCGCCGTCTTGAAGGGGAAACCGATCCTGATCGGCGCCGATACGCGGGCAAGCTGGTGGCGTTTCCTCGCAGGTAAATATGGCTACAGCGATTCGCAGATCCGCCCCTACACGTTCAACCTGCAGCCGTTCCTGGCCGACAAGACACTTGTGCAGCAGGGCTATCTGGGCTCCGAGCCGTTCGCGATCAAACAGGCCGCCAGTTTCGAGCCGGTCGTGCTGCTGCTGGCTGACGCCGGCTACGCAGGCTATGGAAATATCGTCACGACCAGCACGAAGCTGGTCACGGAGCAGCCCGACCTTGTGCAGCGCTTTATCGATGCCTCGATCGAGGGATGGTATTCCTTCCTCTACGGCGATCCCACGCCGGCGAACAGGCTGATCAAGCAGGACAACCCCGAGATGCAAGACGCGCTGCTGAGCTACGGACGCGACGTGATGAAGTCGCATGGCATTGTCGATTCCGGCGACGCGCTGAAGCTTGGGATCGGCGCGATGACCGATGCGCGCTGGGCGGAGTACTATCGGTCGATGGCCGATGTCGGCGTGTACCCGAAAGGAATAGATGTCGCAAAGGCATACACGTTGCAGTTCGTGGACAAGCGCGTGGGCATGGATCTCAAGCACTGACGTGTTGCGCATCGAGCAGGTCGGGCGGCGCTTTGGTGCGGTCGAGGCGTTGCGCGATGTTTCGCTGGCCATTGCGGATGGCGACTTTGTGGGCCTGCTCGGTCCATCGGGCTGCGGCAAGTCTACACTACTGCGATTGATCGCCGGACTGGACCAGCCCGACGAGGGCCGCGTGACATGGGATGCCGGCCGCCAGCCGACACAAGGTGAGATCGGCTTCGTATTCCAGGATGCCACACTGCTGCCGTGGGCAAGTGCGGCTGACAACGTGTTTCTGCCGCTGCGTCTGCGCGGCATGGCGCGCAGGCAGGCGATGCCGTTGGTGCACGCGTCACTGGAACGCGTCGGCCTGCACGGATTTGCCGACGCGCGCCCGCGCCAGCTTTCCGGGGGAATGCGCATGCGCGTTTCGATTTCGCGCGCCCTGGTGACGCGCCCGCGACTGCTGCTGCTGGACGAACCGTTCGCGGCACTTGACGAGTTCACCCGGCACAAGCTGCAGGAAGACCTCCTGCTGCTGTGGCAGGAACTCGGCTGCACGATCGTGTTTGTCACGCATTCGATCTACGAGGCGGCATTCCTTGCGCGGCGCATTGTGCTGATGACTCCGCGGCCTGGACGGATCGATCACGAAATTGCCTCGCCACTGCGTCCCGACGCGGAGGCACGTTTCGATCCCGCCTACGCGGCTCTGGTGACACACGTGACGCATGAGATGCAGCGCGCAATGGCGGCATGAAATACGCGCCTGCCCTGTTCGGCCTCGCCGCACTCGTTGCCTGGGAGGCGGCAGTGCGGATAGCCCAGGTGCCGGCCTATCTGGTGCCTGGTCCATCGGCGATCATCGCGGCGTTCCTGGCCGACCCATCGGGGCTTTTATCTTCGCTTGCATCGACCCTGCTGGTGACGTTTGCCGCCTTGTTTGTCGCGGCGTTGGTGGGCGTCGTGCTGGCGGTCGCGATCGCATCGAACCGGCTGCTGGCGGCTGCCATCCAGCCATGGGCAGTGGTGCTGCAGGTCACGCCGATTGTCGCGATCGCGCCGCTGATCATCGTCTGGGTCGGCGATCCGTTCGCCTCGCTGGTGGTCTGCGCGACAATCGTCGCGTTCTTCCCTGTGTTTGCGAACACAGCCGCTGGGCTGGCGTCGGCGCCCGCCGAACTTGCCGACCTGTTCCGCCTATACGGCGCGAGCCGGTTCGCGACGCTGTGGCTGTTGCGCCTGCCGGCGGCGTTGCCGTATTTCCTGGCCGGGTTGCGCATTTCCGGCGGGTTGGCGCTGGTCGGCGCGGTGGTCGCGGAGTTCGTCGCCGGTTCGGGAGGGGTCGCGTCGGGCCTGGCGTATCGCATTCTCGAGGCGGGCTATCGGTTGCAGGTGCCGCGCATGTTCGCCGCCCTGGTCCTGCTGTCGCTGGCAGGAATTGCGATCAATTTTGGTCTGGGAGCGTTAGCTACCGCTGTGATGCGGCGTCGAGACGGCTAGCACCGTCATCCCCGCGAAAGCGGGGACCCAGCCTAATCAGCAGTGGCCGTGCTGTTCTGGGCTGCTCGTCACGTGTGGAATTTGGTTTCTGCCTGGTGATGTTCGCTGCCCCCTGGGTCCCCGCTTTCGCGGGGATGACAAGTTGTTGCTTACTCCGCCGCGTCGCGCCAGCCCGTCGGCCGCACCGCCTGACTCAGGCGATCGGCATACGCCGCCTGCCAGTCATCGGCGGCCAGCACAGCCTCGCCGCTGCGCACCTGCCGGAAGATGTCCGGCTGATCCACGCACGGCGACGCCTCGCCCTTGTCGCGCAACGCCCGTGCCGCCATCAGCAGTCTCCGCCGCGTGCGCGTGATCATCTGATCGCTCGGCGCGAGATGTTCGAACGAGTGATCGACGATTTCGCCCATGCTCTCGGTGATCGCCTGGTCCTGCATTGCGATATGCATGATGCCCGTGTAGATCACGTCATTGCGTTGCGCCTCGCGATCGATCAGGTAGTCGTTCGCCGCGTTCTGCACCGGACGCCAGCGGCCGAACCAGTCGGTGGTGTTCGGCTGTAGTTCCGGCGCAGGCGTCGAGCCGGGGATCGGTTCGCCGCCCGCCAACCCCGCCGTGCGCGACGCCTGCTTCCAGGAGAATCCAACGAACATCACATGCGTGTCGTCCATCGGCACCCAGGCGCGCGCGATCACGCGATCCATGAAGTCGCCCTGCGGGATGAACGTCCAGAACGGGAAGGCGAAATGCGCGAACCGCCAATAGGTGCTGCCGGTCTCGGCCGGACGGTAAGCGCAATACATGGTGCCCCAGTCGGTGTCCGTCACATGGTAATCGGGCGCGCGGTTGCTGACCTGATACATGAGCCAGTTGTCCGGATCCACCTGCTCTGGCCGCACAGAACCGACGTGCAGCCAACTGAAATGCGAGGTGTCGATGTCGCCTTCGAGCGCCTGGAGCCAGTTGCATTCGCGCTGTGTGTATGTAATGGAAAGATCGCTCTCCGCCAGCAGCGTCGCCTCGATCTCCGGCATTGGCGGCGCTTCGGTGCGCTCGCCCATGTAGACCCAGATCACGCCGGCGCGTTCAGTGACCTTGTAGGCCTTGGCATGCACCTTCTGCCTGAAATCCTGCTCCGGGGTCAGGTTCGGCATGTCGATGCAGTTGCCATCGGTGTCGTATTTCCAGCCATGATAGACGCAGCGGATGCCGCCGTCCTCGTTGCGGCCATAGAACAGCGAGGCGCAGCGGTGCGGGCAGCGATGGTCCATCACGCCGACGCGGCCGGTGCGGTCGCGGAACGCAACCAGCTTCTCGCCGAGCAGCATGAGCCGCAGCGGTTCGCCGCCGGCGACGACTTCCGACGATTTCACGGCCGGCAGCCAGTACTGCCGCATCAGGTCGCCCATCATGGTGCCAGGACCGACGCGCGTAAGCTGTTCGCTTTCAACTGCGTTTGTCATCGGGTTTTTCTCCCTGCCGTTATCGCCGGTTGCCAGTCTGGTGCTGCCAGGCCCAAGGGTGCAAGCGGGGCCACCGATTGATCGTCGGCGCCCGGTCGCAAGCCGCCCCTTATTTTATCCCAGGCTGTGGACGGGTTCACATGCACCCGGCGCCGCCTGGCTATGCTGGGGGCCGCTGAAACAACCCGAACAGGAGGAGGCGGACGTCGTGATCACCGTAACAGGCGTTGTAGGAAGCAGCGGCAAGTATCTCGTCACCGGGGCACCGGTCGATGTGCAGATGCACAGCGTCCTGAAGATCGTATTCGAAAACAAGACATCCGGTACCAACCTCGGCCTGCTCATCGGCACGGACGCCGACTTCGCGTCTGGCACTGGCGGAATCCAGCTGTCGGGTTCAGGTGGTCCTGGCTTTCAATTTCTAACGATAACAGACACCCACAAGCTTTCTGGCAAGATCATGTTCATTCGCCGCGAGGTCGGTGCCGCCGATTCGCAGTTCTCCCTCACGGTCGAATAGGTGCGAATTCGGCAGCAGGGAGCAATTCACAGCTCATCCCTGCCACACCGAAACCAGATCCCCCACGACCGGCCGTGCCGCCGGCGAGCCGCCGCCTACCTGCGTCCCCACGTAGAGAAAGCCGACGATGTCGTTGTCCGGATCGAGCCCGAGCGCCTGCTTCACCGTCGCATCGTAGGCCGCTGCCCCGGTCTTCCACATTGCGCCGAATCCCTGTGCGCGCGCCGCCAGCATGATGTTCTCGGCGGCGGCGGCGGCGGAGACCAGCTGCTCAACTTCGGGGATTTTGTGACCGCGCTGGATCGTCGCCGCCACCGCCACGATGACGGGCGCGCGCATTGCCTTGTCGCGCTCGCGCTGAAGCATGTCGGCAGGCGCGTCCGGCTGCTGGCGGCGCAGACAGTCGGCCATCAACTCGCCGAAGCGCTCGCGCTTCTCTTCCGGCACGACCACGAAGCGCCAGGGCCGCAGCCTGCCGTGGTCGGGCGCCCGCAGCGCGCTCTGGAACATTTTTTCCAACGCTTCTTGGTCCGGACCAGGTGAGCTCAGTTTCATCGCGGATTCCCGGCCGACCAGCAATTCCAGCGCTTCCATCTCGGACCCTCCTAACGCATCAGTGTGTGACCGGACCGTCAGCCTTCCTCCAGGCGTCGATGCCGCCGTGGATGTGGCAGGCGGTGGCGAGACCCGCATCCTGTGCCGCCTGCACAGCCATAGCGGACCGCTCGCCAAAGGCACAATAGAACACCAGCCGCCGGTTTGTCGCGTCGGCCAGTTCGTGCAGTATGCCGCCGGCGTGGATGTTCGCCTGCAGGTCCGGATAGGGCGCGTGCAGCGAGCCCGGGATCACGCCGTGCCTCTCGCGCTCGGTACGCTCGCGCAGGTCGATCAGCACGATGTCCCGGCTGCCCACCAGCGCCCTTGCCTGCTCCGCGGTGACCGCCCAGCCGCGGCGCGCGATCTCCTGCTGCGCGAGGCCCTGTCGCATATTGGCTGGCACCGCGACGTCCATCATCTTCGGATTGGACAGGTTCAGGCTGTTCATCAGACCGGCGTACTCGTCGACCGACTTCACCTGCAGCCGCGGATTCCAGCGCTTCTCCTCGCCGATTGTGCTGACGGTGTCGCCTTTGTAGTCGTGCGCGGGGAACACCATCGTCTCGTCAGGCAGCCGCAGCAATCGGTGGAAGATCGAGTCGTACTGCGCGCGCGGATCGCCGTTCTGGAAATCGGTGCGGCCGGTGCCGCGGATCAGCAGCGTGTCCCCGGTGAACGCGCGGTCGGGCATGATGAAGCTGTAGGAGTCGTCGGTGTGGCCAGGCGTATAGGCGACATCCAGGCTGATCCCCTCGATGCCGAGCCGGTCGCCATCGGCGATGCGCATCGACACCACGTCCACGCTGGACTGCTCGCCCATCACGGTGATGCAGCGCGTGCGGTCGCGCAGCGCGCCGAGGCCGGTGATGTGGTCGGCATGCAGATGGGTGTCGATCGCCTTCACGAGTTTCAGATCCAGCTCGCGGATGAGTTGCAGATAGCGATCGACTTTCTCCAGCACCGGATCGATAATCAACGCTTCGCCACCGCGGCGTGATGCGAGCAGATAGGTGTAGGTACCGGATGCCGCATCGAACAACTGCCGAAAGATCACAATCGCCTCCCAGTGCGGTCAATTGGAGAACCCACTATCCCGCATCGACGGCGGCAGACCATGTGAATCTCTTCACACTCAATCGACGGTAGGAGTGCCGACGTAGCGCGAAGTCGGCCGGATCATCCGTCCGGTCTTGTGCTGCTCCATCGCATGCGCCAGCCAGCCGGCGCAGCGCGACACCGCGAACACCGGTGCGAACGCCACGCGTGGGATGCCGACAGCATCGAGCAGCAATGCGGAGACCATCGCCGGCGAAACCCTCCCATAGCAGGGCAACCGTTCCCTCACAGCCATGCCGAGTGACAAGGTCCGGCAAGGCGACCTCGCGGACCCAGAGCATGCCACGCTCGCGGTTGGTGTGGCTCAACACGGTTTCCGCGGCGACGACGCCCTCAAGCCCGCTTGGCATGATCGTTTTCCGCTTCCCTTGCGCCCACAGAATGGCAGCCCTTGAACCGATGCCGCCAGCCTGCCAAAACCAGGGCGACCAATGGGGGACCGCCTTGAAGACGCCGAGGACCTTGACCGAAGGCCAGCGTGCCTACGAAGCGAAGCGGGCCGCGAAGGCCGGCATGAGCCTGGAGAAATGGCTGAACAGCAAGCAGCGCCAGCAGGAGGCCGAGACACGCGCCAAGGAGAAAGCCGTCGTGGCGGTCAAGCCCCCGAAGAAGCCTGGCCTCTTTTCCCGTCTTCTGGAGCGTGCGCAACGGCCGCTGTAGCGGCAATCGTCGCGCATGCAGACTGGAGTGTAGATCCGCGCAAGCGCTGGATTGCGGTGGCCCGCCGCGACCACGACATCTGGCGCCTCGCCGAACCGGTCCCCGTGGGCGCGGTCTCGACATTCCTCGCCCGGTTGCGGGCCGCGGCGCAGGGCGGGGCAGTGGCTCTCGGCGTTGACATGCCGTTGGGCCTGCCGCGCGCCTATGCGGCAAACCTTCCCGAGCGAGACTTCCTGCATTTCCTGACAACGACCGCAACGCGGCCGGATTTCTTCCAGGTCTGCGCGTCACTCACCGAGGTGGGGCCTGGACGGCCATTCTATCCGGCGCGCGGTGTGGCCGGCATGACGCGTGCCGCACACGCCGAGGCGCTCGGTCTGGACGGCGCCGCCGCACTGTCCCGCGCCTGCGACCGCGCCACATTGGAACGTCCGGCCGGGGCGCCGCTGTTCTGGACCCTAGGGGCGAACCAGTCCGGCAAGGCTGCAATCGCGGCCTGGCAGGATATGCTCCTGCCGGCCCTGGCAGCCGGGGAGGATGTGCGCCTCTGGCCATTTGCCGGTGCATTTCGGACCCTGCTGGCGCCCGGGGCGGTCGCCCTTGCGGAGACCTATCCCGCCGAGGCGCTTCGCCACCTGGGCATCAGGCTCAAAGGGAGCAAGCGGCGTCAGGCCGACCGCGCGACTGTGGCTGACCGGCTCCGTTCGGCCATGGCGGCGCTGCGAGTATCGCCCGATCCCGGATTGGAGCAGGCCATGACCGGCGGCTTCGGCGCCGATGCCGCCGGCGAGGACAGGTTCGACTGCACCCTCGGCGTGCTTTGCGTCTTGAACGTCTTGGCCGGCAATCGGCCCGACGATGCTCCGGCCGATCCGTGGATCACGTGCTGGGAGGGGTGGGTCTTGGGGCAGACCGCCATGCCATCGGGCTGGTCCATTGCAGCCGCCGGAGGGGAGGCCGAAAAGAAAAAGGCGCGTCCGACTGGACGCGCCCAAGGTTGCTTTCGGTAACGGCGGCACTCTTGCATGATTCGATGGATTTTGACAAGCCGCAAGAAAGTCGCCTGATGACCAATTCGACGAGCCCGTCCAGATTGTTGGAATGGAAGGGGTTGGAGCCCGGCCGCATGCCCGTCTTCCTCGGCTACGACCAAACCGAGCGCATGATCGCGGCACTGCTCGACCGGGCCGCGCTGTGGCAGCCCGAAGCGGTGGTGGGGATCGCGCGCGGCGGGCTGGTGCCGGCAACCATGGCGGCGGGCATCCTTGCTCTACCCGTGGCAATGGTCGGATTCGAGCGTGCCGCCGGCTCAGCCGCCTGGATCGGTCCGCCGCCATCGGCCCGCCGTATTCTGTTGGTGGATGACGGCTGCAGCACCGGCCGCACCATGGCAGCGGTGCGCGGAGCTCTGGTGCGCGAAGGCCGCGACTGCCTCACTCTGGCCGTCGTGCATGACCCGGAAGTCACGTCCTACGTTCCCGATCTGTCACACGCGATGCGGACGCTGTGGCGGTTTCCCTGGGAGCGCGGCGAGACGACGCCGGCAGGACGGGCGTTGCGCGCCACCGGTGCGGGACCCAACCGGACGACGGAACTGCCATTCTACGGGCTGGACCTCGACGGCGTGTTTCTGCCGGACGTGCCCGACGCGGTGTATCTTGCCGATATCGACGATGCGGTCGCCCGGCGACACCTCCTGGAGCCGTTCACCTCGCTGCCCTACTTTGCCTCGGAGCGAGCGGTGGTGATTACCGGTCGGCCGGATTCCGATCGTGAGCGAACCTGCGCCTGGCTGGCCCGCTGGGGACATGGCGCATTGCCGCTGGAGTGCCGTCCCTCGGACATGCCGCACGATCCCGATCGGGTGGCCCGCTACAAGGCCGAGGCGGCGACGCGCTGGGGCTGCACGCATTTCGTCGAAAGCGACGCCGAACAGGCGCTGCGGATCGCCGCGCACGCACCGCATCTGGTGGTGAGCTGGTGGTCGGCCCGGGATGCGCGCGCCTGGCTGATCGGAGTGGCGGCGCAGCCGGTGGAGCCGTAGGGTGCAAACGTGAAGACGATCGGTTAGAGCCCGCGCCATGATCGGTCGTGACAGGTTCAATCCCAAGCGCCGGTTGCAGCCGATCGCCCGCACAACAGCCGAAC